>ENA-ORXI01000690-ORXI01000690.1-sediment-metagenome-genome-assembly--contig:-NODE-690-length-28018-cov-8.329731_pt1 | contig 28018 bp, 19 predicted proteins | sample MGYA00237861_ERZ511468 | MGnify/ENA primary metagenome ERZ511468 (study PRJEB26299, sample SAMN06266213) | sediment metagenome | isolation source: Hudson Canyon methane seep mesocosm | place: USA:Hudson... | reverse complement strand
CGTTTTTATACGTTACCTATTATTACTAATTCATGAAAATATGAATATTTACGCTTGCGTTTTAATAGAGTATCTACTTTTTCGACAACCTTTTTAGATTTTTCTGCTTATGCCTTTAATACATCAATTTCTAGTTCAATTTAATCTTTCTTTTTAAGCATTTCTTTCACAAAAGGCAAGCCCATTTCCAGCCATTTAGCCCATAAAAATATGGATGAACTTTTTACAAAACAGCCTAGTTTTTTAAGCACTGTCGTTGCATTATCACAACCAATAGCTTTAAACTTGCCTTCAACAATTTCACTCCACAAGGCATATCTTTCACCTTCTTTATTAACAAAAGCTTTATTAAACAGCCACATTTCTAGAATTGAGACCGTCCACATAAAAGCAAATGCTATAGCCATACCACCACCAGCGAGCATGACTAACCAAGCAAATATAGGGTGTAACTTTGTTAACCACCAGGACAAAATATCAACCACTAAGAAGATATAAGGCATGCCTATAGCAATACACTTATATTTATTGGTACTGGTTTCAGCAAAGGTAAAAATAAGCCCAACGAACATAAAGATAAAACTGATACCAAATAAATGGATATGCGATACACGGGTTAATGATGCAAATGTTGCCCCTTCATCTTGTTTGGTTAATTCTTTTAAAGCTTCAAAATCAGAAAAATCAGGAATTCCTGAAGCCCCTTCGTTATGACACATCACACATTTTGTATCAATTATCTTTTTTACACCTGTGGAAATATATTCAGAATGCTCTGCACCATCTCTATCCCATTGCATAATGACAAAGCGTTCGTGGTCGGTCGCATTGTCTTTCATTGATCCATTCAGTTTTGTTTCCAGAACAGTACCTGAGCGGTTACCGTAATAACTGTAAACAATATCATCAACAGAGAGCCCAAATTCACCATCGGCCATACCGTGAGTGAATAATATTTGCACTAGAGCAAAAAAATACCCAAATGCAACGGCTGTTAAATAGCCTGTAAATAAAACTTTTACAGGTGAATCAAAATCTTTTAAATGAGGAAGTTTATAGGTCATAAGTTATGAAAAATTTAATTAAGCAGAATATTATAAAATATTTATATTTATATTTATATTTATATTGGTTTGTTAATTTACTTTACTAGTCAGGCTTTGCCGCTTACCCATATTTTCTAATTCAAAATAACAACTCTAAATGATTAGATTGCCTTTTTAATGTCCTCAACTTATGTTTTTACGACAGTATTTTTTGTTTAATTAAAACGATCATATAAATCGCATAGTTCTATTTATTAATCATTCCATAAGTTCTGGCAGTCTATTCCACCCTCATCCCAACCTTCTCCCTCGAGGAAGAAGGAGCAACATGCGAAAACTTTTAGAGCAATTAATACAAGGGAGAAAAGAGAAGGTATTAAACAGTCAAAATTTTTGGAACAATGAATAAATACAAACTAGAAAACACTGAAACACTGATTTGGTTGCTTAAAATTTAGCGTAGAAAAAATTGTCGCTATTTTTTACGAAGTGAGACGTAATAATCATTCTATTACGCCTGTTTTCGTAGGAAATAATGGGCGTTTTAGCAATCTAAAAAATGGGACTTAATCAGGTTCCTTAACTCAATTCAGCTAAATTCTCAGGCGCAACTCTTATCACCTCTTCAACTGAAGTAATTCCTTCAATTACTTTTTCTACTCCGCTTAATCGCAATGTTTTCATTCCATCCTTGATTGCTAATTTTGTAATATCATTTGCATCACAATGTTCTGTAATTTGCTTTTGGATAGGTGAAGTATTCTTAAATAATTCATATATTCCAACTCTCCCCATATATCCCGTATTTCGACATTCTGCACAGCCAGTGGCTTGATAGATTACAGCAGGTTTTTTAATATTAAAAGGTTGTACTAAATCTTGCCATTGTTGATCAGAAATAGAGTGCTGGCTTTTACAATGAGGGCATAAAGTTCTAATTAAGCGTTGAGCCATTACGCCAAGCAAGGTTAATTTAATTAAATAAGGTTTTACCCCAAGTTCCAGCATTCTAGTAATCGCTGAAGGGGCATTATTAGTATGTAAAGTGGATAAAACTAAATGTCCTGTTAAAGACGCTTGAATAGCCATTTCGGCAGTTTCCAAGTCTCGAATCTCACCCACCATAATAATATCGGGGTCCTGTCGCATTAGAGTTCTAATCCCCGCAGCAAAATCTAAATCAATTTTATTTTCCACCTGCATTTGATTAAAACTAGGCTCAATCAACTCAATAGGGTCTTCAACCGTACATAAATTAATCTCAGGTGTTGCTAAGTGTTTTAAAGTTGAATAAAGAGTCGTAGTTTTACCTGATCCTGTAGGTCCTGTGACTAAAATAATACCATGTGCCTGATGGGTCATTTCAGTCCACATCTGCTGCTCCCTTTTATGAAAGCCAAGCGCGGTAAAATCTTTTAATAACACTTCTGGATCAAAAATACGCATCACCACCTTTTCTCCAAAGGCCGTTGGCATCGTTGATAAACGTAATTCAATCTCTAATTTATCATGAAGGGTTTTAAGTCGGCCATCTTGTGGCCGCCGTTTCTCGGCGATATCCATTCGTCCTAATATCTTGATTCGGCTTATGACTGCACCCATAACAGGCGTAGGAATTTGGTATACCTGATGCATAACACCATCAATACGAAACCGAACATTACTTTGATCTCGTCGAGGTTCCAAGTGAATATCACTCGCTCGTTGTTCAAAAGCATATTGCAATAACCAGTTAACTAAATTAACAATATGTTGGTTATTAACTTCTAAATCACTCTTTTTTCCTAGTTCAACTAACTGTTCAAGGTTATTTAACTGGCCATTATTTTCAATAGCCCTTTTTGACGCACTATTGACTGATTTGGAAAAGTCATACAACTCACTAATATAACGTTTTATATCCTTGGCATTAGAAAGGACCCGTTTAAATTCTTTATTATGAATATGTTTTAAGTCTTTTTCCCATTCGCGTATAAATGGTTCGGAAACAGCAACAGTAACAACATTCCCTTCAACTTTAACGGGTAAAATATTAAATCTTTCGGCATAAGGCTGCGTACACATAGACGTCACAGCAGCGACATCAATCTTTAAAGGGTCTATATAAAAAAAAGGTAACGATACCCGCGATGCCAACCATTCATTCAGCTTTTCTTTAGTGAATTTCCTAGTTAATCTACTGTTTTTTTCTGCTTGAAAATCACAGATAATCTCAACTAAACTCTTTCCTCTATTTTCCCAACGAGCAGAATAAAGCCTGATTGCCTCTTCTTCAGAATCTGAAATTAATTGATCTTTATTCAACCAACCTAAAATTTCTTCAATAGACAGTTTTCTTTCAGAATCAAAATTTGTTTGCACCTGCGCTTTCCTTTTATATAAAAAAGCCCCGGATTATCGAGGCTCTTTTAATTATTTTTAATTTAAATTCCAATCAATGGTTTTAGCTTTATTTTCGTTAGGATCAGGACTCACTGTGCCAGACTCTAATGCTTCAATACATTTTTTAAAGTCTTCAAATAAATGCTGCTCTGGAACTAAATTTGGAATTAAACCGACATTTTGCAGCATACCTTTAGGTTGCTCTTGAAGGTCTGCTATTAAAACAGTAACGCCTTTTTCCTGCAACGCTAAAACAGCATCTTCAATCGCATAAATACCCGACTGATCAATATAAGGCACTAACCCCATCCTGATAATGACTACTGTCACCTCAGGTAAGGCGGCAGCCATTTCTTGTAACTTTGAAACAAAACCAAAGAAGATAGGGCCATCAAAATGTTTAATAAAAACTTGATTACTTATTTCTTCTGAAATATCAGTTTCATCAGGCCATGCTTCTTCCCGAGAAAAACTACCGACAGAACCTATTGAAGATTGACTATCAACAATATCACTCATTTTCTTCATAAATAGTACTGAGGCCAAAACCATACCCACAGCAACTGCTTGTAATAAATCGACAAAAACAGTCATACTTAAAACAACAAGCATAATAATTGAATCAGTACGCGGTACATATGGGATATGTTTAATGCCTTTATAGTCAATAATGCCAATCCCCACTGTAATCAAAATACCTGCTAATACAGGCAGTGGAATCAATTTAGCATAGGCCCCTGCTCCTAATAATACAATCAATAGAGCTAAGCCATGAATAACACCCGATAAACGTGTTTTGCCACCTGAGTTAATATTGACCACTGTTCGCATCGTTGCTCCTGCACCGGGGATTCCGCCGATCATTGCTGCGCCCATATTACCTAAACCCTGCCCAATCAGTTCTTTATTGCTGTTATGCCGAGTTTTAGTCATATTATCAGCAACAATTGAAGTCAATAATGAGTCAATTGTTCCCAATGCGGCTAACGTTAAAGCGGGAACAATCAACATCATAGGATGCGCCCAATCTACATTTGTTAAAGATTCAAACTGTAATGCTGGTAAGCCTTCTGGAATATCACCAATAATTTTTACATCTAGCCCCATCATAGTTGAAACCACCGATAGAGCAATCAAAGCCACTAAAGCACTAGGAATCAACTTAGTAATACGAGGAAATATATAAATAGTCGCGATAGTTGCAATAGCTAAACCAACCGAAGCCAAGTTAATATCATCAACTATCGTCGGTAGTTCTGAAAAAATATCTAAAATTTTCTTTGGAGAAGAGTGTCCTAGAAATGGAAATATCTGTAACACGATAATAATAACGCCAATCCCGCTCATAAAACCTGATACCACAGGGTATGGCATATAACGAATATATTGACCTATTTTAAATATGCCTAGCAGAATTTGAAATACACCTGATAATAGGAAAATAGCAATAATAGTCCCAAAAGCAGCTTCAAGACTTCCCCCATGTGATTCTATTGCAGATGATATAACGACAGCAGAAACCACTGTCATCGGACCTGTCGGGCCACTAATCTGAGTCGGTGTCCCCCCAAACCAGGCAGCGATCATCCCTATAGCAATCGCACCATATAATCCTGCTATAGCACCCATGCCTGACTGTAAGCCAAATGCTAACGCCAATGGTAAAGCAACCACTCCTGCGGTCAAACCACCAAAGAAATCACCTCTTAAATTAGAAGCATCCATTATTTTCTTATCATTCATATTTTTTACAACAAAGGGTAAAGGTAAATTATTTTAAAAAATTTTCTTGGTGCACGTTAAAGAGACTAAATCAGTATTAATGATTTTTATTAGCTGCTATATAAGCATTGAATATTCTTCCCTTTCTCTATTCATACTAATAAAAGGTATTTTAAAGCTTATATACTTTCTGTCAATGATCAGCAGTTAAACTCATCTATAAAATCAATAGCTTACAAATGATTCTTGTACAAGCAACTATTAAAAAGGGGATAACTCATCATCACAAATTAAAATATTGTTTTATTTCAATAAATTACATATCAAGCCATCTATTATTCATCATAAAAACTAAGCTTTTCTTTCAATAGAATTGAGCGTTTCTAATGCTAACTGATATTCAAAACCCTGAATTTGCAAACCTAATTGATTAGCTATTGAACCAAAATTATCTTTTAATAGTTGTTCATTTTCTAAGAATAGTTCATTTACAGCCGTGTCATCCTTTTCAAGTAATATTTTGAGCTGGCTCACTATGTCTGTATGCATACTATTTTGCTCAGATACAACAGGACTCACTTTTATTTTTATCAAAGCCTGATGAACTTTATCTAGTGCTATTTCTATATTATTAACAAGTTGATGAACCTGACTATATTGCTGATTTCGTAAATTTAGATCCAAGCTTGTAGCCAACTTCTCTACCTCTACGATTCCTAGCGTGCCTGCTGTACCTTTTAGAGTATGAGCGATAAGACGTGCCTGCTCAATATCATCATTTATGAAGTATGAATTCAATTTATTCATATCTTTACAATGCGCATTATCAAATTGTTTTAACAGCTGTAGATAAGCGACCTCATCATTAAGCATATTACGTAAACCTTTATTACAATTTAGGCCTTCAATGTTAGCAAGCTGTCTGCGTAATTCTGTATCTTCTAGTGGATTAATTTCCTGTTTAATATTAGTTAATGACTCATCCAGCACATTATTATTTTGTTTTGGAAGATAATTAATGATGGTTAAATATAAATTATTGGGGTCAATGGGTTTTGAGATAAAACCATTCATCCCTACATTGATACAAGCTTGTCGATCTTCTTCAAACACATTTGCAGTCATAGCTAAAATAGGCAATTTTTTTCTATTAGCTAATAAACGAATCTGACGCGTAGCTTCCAGACCATCCATTTCGGGCATCTGAACATCCATCAATACTAAGTCATAATCAGTTTCAGTCACTTTAGTTAATGCCTGTCTACCATTTATAGCTGGTTCCACTGTTAACTTCACCGCTTTTAATAGTTTCATGGCCACTTCTAAGTTAATAGCATTATCTTCAACAAGTAATATTCTTGAGCCACAATATTGAGTACTCAGTAATAAATTGTTATGTTGCATATCTACGGCTGGAATAATTGGTTGTGTACCAAGCCCTCGTTTTAACTTTGCGGTAAGCCAAAAAGTACTTCCCTTTCCTAATTGACTATCGACACCTACTTCTCCCTCCATTATTTGGGCTAAATGACGGGTAATAGATAATCCTAAACCTGTACCTCCATATTTGCGCGTGGTAGATACATCTGCTTGTTCAAATGCATTAAAAAGAATTGATTTAGCTTTTTCATCAATACCAATTCCTTTATCTCTCACTTCAAAACGCAACAATAGTTCTGACTCAGTTTCTTCAATTATATTAGCACTTAGATATACAGTTCCATGCTCGCTAAATTTAATCGCATTACTAACAAAGTTGATTAAGGCTTGTCTTAAGCGTGTTGAATCACCCTGTAACCAGGTAGGTACATTCGTTAAATTCACTTCAAGGTTTAAATGTCTGTTTTCAGCTTGTTGTTTAAACATAGACAAAATATGATCAAAGATCCTATTCAGATCAAAATCAGACTGTTCCAGTATTAGCTTTCCTGCCTCAATTTTAGAGAAATCTAAAATATCATTAACAATGGAAAGTAAATGTGCCGTTGATGATTCAATTTTGTTGAGTTGTTCTATTTGCTCAGGTAAAAGTTCCTCATGTTGTAACAAATGTGTAAGCCCAACAATAGCATTCATCGGTGTACGGATTTCATGACTCATATTAGATAAAAAATGACTTTTAGCTACATTTGCACTCTCTGCTTTAGCTCTTGCCTTTTCTAACTGTTTTGTACGTTCAGCCACTAATTTCTCAAGATTATCTCTATAAACATCTAACTCTTCATTAATCTTTTTTTGCTCAGTAATATCCTCAAGCATACATAAATGGCGTAATGATAATTTTTCCTCAGCAGGTAATGGAGCAATTGTCATTGCGACCCATTTATATTCACCGTTCAAATGACGTAAACGTTTTTTCATACTGAACCCAGGTATCATCCCTGCATTCATTTGTGCCATTTTATCTAAATCTTCTTGCTCATCTTCAGGGTGAGTAATATCCATCCAGACTATTGATTTTAAAGCCACTACTGATCTACCTACTATTTGAACATAAGCAGGATTCACATGGTAAATTTGTCCTGTAAAAGAATCAATAGTTGCTATACCAAGTGGAGAGCTATCAAAAATAGTACGAAACCTCTGTTCACTTTCCTTTAAAGCGTGTTCCATTCTTTTATTTTCTGTAATGTCACGCGCAATACCAAACAAGCCAATAATACCCCCCATTTTATCTTTAATAGGGTATTTACGATTATCAACCCATCCTTCATTTCCTTCTATATCTAAAATTTTTTGCACTTCATGTGCTATTTCAATTTCACCCGAAAACACTTGTTTTTCTAGACGATAATAATCATCGGCATAAGCTTCTGGAAAAACATCATAATCCGTCTTACCTAGTAAATCTTCCCAACTTTCTGAAGGATCAGTAATAGCAACAAGTGTTTGACTGGCGCCAGTGAAAACATGATTACGGTCTTTAAAATAAATATAATCATCTGTGTTATCCATCATTGCTGTGAAATTAGTCGTTAGCAATTGTTCTTCTACTGATTGTTTTAGTAATCTTGGATCAACTAACGTTAACTCTAGCTTTAAAGTATCAGCCGTTTTATCAAGAAATTTCTGATAATGGGCTTGTAAACAGATTATTTTTCCATTTGCCCTTCTACATCGTAAATTGGTTTTTTTTAATTCTTGTTGTGGGTTTTGATTGAATAACGATAAGCTAATATCCTTATCATCAATATGAATTAATTCATCAAATAACAACTTCGATTCAATAAAATCAGCTACTGCATAACCTAATAACTCATTAACAGAAGATTCTACATAGACTACTTTTGCCTCACCGTTCTGAAGTAAAAATTGAAAGAAAACACTATTATTTGAAATTAATTTTGTCATGACTTTTATCTAGCTTTTAATATCTGCCGATTTATTTACCAATAAACTTTTCCGAGTCCACTATTAAATTAAGGACATCTAACGCTGCTCTATAATCAAAGGCCTCAATTTGTAATTTAAGTTGTTCTATACCTAAACCATAGCTTTCTTGTAATAACGCTTCATTTTCTAAAAATAGTTCGCTTGCAGCCGTATCATCTTTTTCAAGTAATCTTTTAAGTTGCTTAACTATTTCTGTCGCCGAACGACTTTGCTCTACTGTTGAATGCACCATAGTTATTTTAATCAACGCTTGATGAAGATTATCTTGCTTTATTCTAATATCATCAATAAGTTGGGAAATCTGACCATAACTCTTCTCTCGAAAGTTTTGGTCTAAAGTTGTAGCAGCTTGTTGTAAACCAACGATTCCCAGTGTACCTGCTGCGCCTTTTAGAGTGTGGGCAATAAGTCGTGCTGGTTCAATTTCATTATTCGTAAAAAATGAATCTAGTTTATTCATATCTTCATAATGCGCATTATCAAACTGCTTTAACAGTTGTAGATAAGCTACTTCATCATTAAGCATATTGCGTAAACCTTTGTTACTATCCAGGCCTTCAATACTAGCAAGTTGCCTGCGTAAACCTGTATCTTCTTCTAGTGGATTAATTTCCTGTTTAATATTAGTTAATGACTCATCCAGCACATTATTATTTTGTTTTGGAAGATAATTAATGATGGTTAAATATAGGTTATCTGGATCGATAGGTTTAGAGATAAAACCATTCATTCCTGCGTTTATACAAGCTTGTCGATCTTCTGAAAAGACATTAGCTGTCATGGCTAAAATAGGAAGTTCTTTTCTATTGGCTAATAAACGAATCTGACGCGTAGCTTCCAGACCATCCATTTCTGGCATCTGAACATCCATCAATACTAGGTCATAATCAGTTTCAGTCACTTTAGTTAATGCCTGCTTACCATTTATTGCTGGTTCCACTGTTAACTTCACCGCTTTTAATAGCTTCATTGCCACTTCTAAGTTAATCGCATTATCCTCAACAAGCAATATCTTCGCTCCACAATATTGTGTACTCAATAATAACTCACTATTTTTTATATCTGCTGCTGTAGTAACAGGCTTTGTACCAACCCCACGTTTTAATCTTGCGGTAAGCCAGAAAGTACTTCCCTTTCCTAACTCGCTATCAACACCTACTTCACCTCCCATTATTTGAGCTAAATGACGGGTAATAGATAAACCTAAACCTGTACCACCATATTTACGCGTGGTAGAAACATCGGCTTGTTCAAATGCATCAAAAAGTATTGATTTGGCTTGTTCATCAATACCAATGCCTTTATCTCTTACTTCAAAACGCAACAATAGCTCTATGTCTGATTGTTCAATTATATTTGCACCTAAGAATACAGTCCCATTTTCGCTAAATTTAATAGCATTACTTACAAAGTTGATTAATGCTTGTCTTAAGCGTGTTGCATCACCCTGTAACCAAGTAGGTACATTAGTTAAATTCACTTCAAGGTTTAAATGTCTTTTATCAGCCTGCTCTTTAAACATAGATAAGATATGATCAAAGATCGTATTCAGGTCAAAATTGGACTGTTCCAGTATTAATTTTCCAGCTTCAATTTTAGAAAAATCTAAAATATCATTAATAATGGAAAGTAAATGAGCCGTTGATGATTCTATTTTATTCAGCTGTTCTATCTGCTCAGGTAAAAGCTCCTCGTGTTGTAGCAAATGTGTAAGGCCAACAATGGCATTCATTGGCGTTCTTATCTCATGGCTCATATTTGCTAGAAAACTACTTTTAGCTTTATTAGCATCTTCAGCTCGTTCGAGTGCTAAATTTAATTCTACAGTGCGCTCTTCTACCAAAGACTCAAGATGATGCCGATGAATATCCAACTCTTTTGCTAATTGTTTTTTTTCAGTAATATCTTCTTTAACTGCAACATAATGGGTGACTTTCCCATCTGCTTGATGCAAAGGTACGATAAGGGCAAATTCTATGTATTCACTACCATCCTTACGCTTATTATAAAACTCCCCTTTCCAAGACTTACCTTTTAATAGCGTTTCCCACAGATCTGTAAAAGTTTTACTTTTCGTTTTACCTGATTGTAAAACCTTTGGGTTCATGCCAATTATTTCTGCTCTGCTATACCCTGTATCTCGTATAAAAGCTTCATTGACATATTCAATTTTGGCATCAAGATTGGTAATAATAATATTTTCTGGACTTTGCTCTACCGCCAAAGCCAGTTTACGGAGTTGATCTCGATTTTTCTTACTTTCAGAAATATCGGTGTGAGTACCGATCACCCTTAAAGGTTTATTGTCTGCTCCCCAAGAAACCACTTTTCCTCTGGCATGTATCCAAATATATAAACCATCTTTGCATTTCAGTCGGTGTTCATTTTCGTAAAACTCTGTCTGCTTATTGAAATGTTTTTCAACGTCAGCGAGAGCTTGTTCTAAATCATCAGGATGAACTCTAATTTTCCATTCATTAAAATCATTAGCTATTTCCTTATTTTTATATCCCAACATTCCTTTCCATCGTGCAGAAAAGAAAATCTTATCCGTCTTAATATTCCAATCCCAAACGCCATCTCTATTCCCTTCCAAAGCAAAATGCCAGCGCTCTTCACTTTCTTTCAGTTTTTTTGAACTGATTTTCACTCTTTTTATAACAAAATAAGCGATAAACAAACCGATAACAACAATAACTGACATCAAACTCTGTAAAATGTCTTTGCTTTGAGATTGTTGCTCAGAACTAACAGAAATAAATTCATCTGCTTTATTTTGGGCAAATAAAATTAGACCATCCATTTCTGTTGTTAATGCAAAAACGTAGTCCGCGCCTTTATCCTTTGTTATAAGAGCTGCTTCAATATTTCTTCCTGCTTGTGTTAATTTAATAACCTCAGAACGAATCGGTTTCCAATTAGTAAACAATAACCTTGCTTTGGTAATTCTAGCTTTATCGCCTAAAAACCGTTCCATAATAAAATCAAAACTTTTATAAACTTTAATTTCATAATGATCAACCAATGCAACAGCCTGCTCTTGCTCGTTAGTATTCTGAGCCAAAGCAACATCCTTCATATGCCTATGCATAGCGATAATATCTGCATTTGCTTTTAATACAGTATTACTAACGGCAAAAGGATGTTGGTGTAGTTTTTGAGTTGAACCTGCAATTAAATCAACCACTCTAATGGCTTCAAATTGAACAACTACCATCATTGCAATGAGAACAACAAACCCAGCCGTTAATAATCTAATGATTTGTTTATGCATAAAACGTATTTCCCATTAAATTAAAGCCATTAACTAATGTTTGTTATCTAGCAAACCAATATTGTGCAATTACCTAATTATTAATCGAGCTGAAATGTTGTCCCTTGAAGAACCTTAATACAAATATCAACAATGTTAGGTTCAAATTTTTTACCACTTTCACTTTTAATAAAGCTAATAATATCGTCCAATGTAAACATACTCCGATAAGGTCTATATTCCGACATAGCTGCAACCACATCGGCAACTGCCATAATTCTTGCTTCCAAGGAAATTTCATCACCTTTTAAACCATTAGGATAGCCTGAGCCATCTATATTCTCATGATGTTGTAAAACCATATCTGAAATTGGCCAAGGGAAATCAACCGTAGACATAATTTCATAACCAATCGTTGTATGCTCTTGTACTATCAACCTTTCATACTCATTCACAGGACCGGGGCGATTTAATATTTCAGCTGGAATATATATTTTCCCAATATCATGAATTAACCCCCCTATTTTTAAGCCTTCTAACTCGTGCTCACTAAATTCCATGTGTTCACCAATAGCAACAGCTAATCTTGCCACTCTATCTTGATGCCCTGCTGTATAAGGATCACGTTTTTCGACGGTTAAGCTAATGGCATTAACTGTTTGCAATAAAGCTTTTTTAATACTTACTTCAGCCTGTTTTCTTTCTTCATGAAACCGTTCAATATCAGTCAAGTCATGTAAAGTAATTAAAAAAGCTTGTTCCCCCTCATGGAGAATTGTTGAAGAGCGAATTTCCAAAGCCAAATCACTTTTATTCTTACGCGCTAAATGATGATGAAAAACCTGATTATCTTTAAAAGGCATTTTAAATTCATCACCAGGTAAAACTCGATAATTATCTATCAATAAAGTTAATGCACTCGGATTAGAAAACATAACTTTCTTGTCAGCATTAACGACAATAATGCCATCAGTATTATGATTAACTACTTGTTCTAATAGTCCTGAGGTTTCTACGTTTTGTTGGACTAAACCAGCATTTGCCTGTTTCAATTCTTCCGTTAGACGACTATTTTCAAGTTTTAACTCATTCTGCTCAAAGGCCTCTTGAATGGTCGTTCTTATTTGAGTGTCATCCCAAGGCTTAGCCAGAAACTTATAAATATTACCTTCATTGATTGCTTCGGTAATCGTATCAAGGTCAGAAAACCCACTCAATACAATACGGGTAATATCAGGGTATGTTTGTTTTACCTTGGCCAAAAACTCAATCCCTGTCATCACGGGCATTCGATGATCAGAAACAATGACATTGACGGGTTCTAGCTCTAATATTTGTAATGCTTCAGTGCCACTATCAGCCAATAAAATAGTATATCCATCTCTACGTAATAAGCGTTTAAGGGCTTTTAGTATATTAGGCTCATCATCTACTAGAAGTAATATTCTATCTGTCATACTGGCTTTAATTATTTAGTTTTACATGGTTATATATAATCCACAGCTTATAAAAAGTCATACTTAAGTATTGTTAATAACGGTAGGAGGGGTCTATGGCCGCGATTGCTGTTAATCTTGTTCGGTCGCGGCCATAGGCCCCTCCTACCAGTCAAAATAACTATGTTTATATAAAGGCATGTAGTTTCATTGGTAATAAATTATTTATTTTTTATTTGTTTTAACACTTCACTGCGTGCATTTTCAATAGAAAGATGTCTATTATTTGATAACAACTGATCAAATTCAGCTCGGCTTTCTTTTCCTGTATCAGAGTTGTCTCTACGAGAATTAAACTCATCCATTAAAGTAGAACCACAAGCACAATTCCTAAATACTTCAACAATTTCCGTACCATCTTCTTCTAATGCTTCTTTTAGAGAAGACCTTCCATTGGGCATATTCTGCGTTTCTGTTAAAAATTGGGTAGCTGTTTGAAAAGTAGCCCCACAGGCAGAACATTTTTTGGGGAAAGACGTCTCAATAAAAGCCGTTAACCCCATTAAGCTATCACTTCGATTATTCATTTTGTATTGAAAAATTCTTTTCCCTAAATAAAACCAAACAGGCTTTTACTATCGTTTCATCGTAAGACAAGGCTGCATTCTGTTCAATTTCTGATAATGCTGCCTCAATTCCCAACCCTTTACGATAAGGCCTATCAGAACTCATTGCATCAACAACGTCAGCAACAGCTAATATTTTTGCTTCAATACATATCTCATCTGCTTTGCATCCGTTTGGATACCCCGAACCATCAATACGTTCGTGATGTTGCAAAACAGTTTGGGCTATTGGCCAAGGGAATTTAACATCTTTAATAATGTCGTAACCAACCTGAGCATGTGTTTTTATTAAACCAAATTCTGCATTGGATAGTTTTGATGGTTTATTCAGAATTTCCGAAGGTAAGTAAATTTTTCCAATATCATGAATTGCAGCTGCCTGATATATCCCTTTAATCATATCTTCATCAATCCCTAATTCTTCTGCTATTGCTTTTGCAATACGGGCACAGTTATTTTGATGCCCTGCTGTATAAGGGTCACGTTTTTCTAGCGCTGAAGAAACGGCTTTAATCGTTGCATCAAAAGATTCAAGTAACTTTTGCTCTACTTCTTTACGTTTATTAACATTAATTAATGCACCTAATATTCGTACCGCCTTACCTGTAGAGTCATATTCAACAGTGCCATTGTCTTCAAACCAGACTATGCTTTTCCCATCAGCATGGTTTATTTGATATTCAAGTTGAAATACCGCCCTTTGTTGTTGTGCTGTTGTTAATATTTCTGTTTTTATCCTAGTTTGGTCTTCTTGATGAATTTGTTCATACCAATTGAGATCGCCCTTATTAAAATCTTCTTTGCCAATTCCAACAAGATGTTTGACTCTAGAATCTAGAAAAGAAAGCTTTAAATCAGGTAGTAATGTTTCATATATCGCAGCAGGAACAGCTTCAATAATGTGCTTTAAACGTTGTTCATTATTAGTGACCTTAACTTCAAGACTGGTATTTTGTTCACGAAGACACAGTTCTGCTTGTTTTACTAATAAATGAGTCTTTATACGCGCCAGAAGAATCGCGGGTCTTATCGGCTTTACAATAAAATCAACAGCTCCTAAATCTAAGCCTTTTTCCTCATCTTCAATAGCTTCTGATGCCGTAACAAAAATAACGGGGATATCACAGGTCTCTGGATTTTGTTGCAATTTTTCAAGAACTGCATAGCCATTCATATCAGGCATTTGTATATCAAGTAGTATTAAATCTGGACGTGGATCTGACTTAACAATTTCTAAACACCTAGTACCTGAGTTTGCAGCACGTACCACAAAATGCTGAGTAAGAATTTTACTCATCACCGTTAGATTTACCGCTTCATCATCAACTATTAGAAGTGTTTCCAAATTTTTCATATACTCAAATAATATTCAAATGTTTAATCAATTGTAGCTCAAAACAATGATTTCACCAGCCTTACCCTTTATTGATTTAAGGTTTATACTTAAATCAATGTTATAAAACTTGTAACTTTTTTTATTTTTACTTTTGGTGATCGACCGATGGCAATATTTATTTGGGATGACAGTTATAAAACTGGGGTAGAGAGCATTGATGAACAACATAAAAAATTAGTCGATTTACTCAATCAATTAGATGAAAGTCTCAATATTGGGGGGGATACCCATATTGTCATTAGATTATTAGATGAATTGGTTGAATATACTAAGTTTCATTTTAAAGATGAAGAAAAGTTCATGACGGAGCATGGATATAATGAAAAGGATTACCAAGACCATTTGCTAGTTCATCAACAATTTATTGACCAAATAAACGAAGCTCAGAAGACATGTCAAGCTGACCCAGAACATATTACCGATGAATTACTCGACTTTTTGGTGCAATGGTTAATTAATCATATATTACTTACAGACAAACAAATGGTCGCTGATATTAACGCGACAGATAAACCAAAGAATACAGATAAGTCTAATGTTGAAATCTTGCAAAATAATTTATATGGCGCATTACGAGAAAGTGAAGGCCGGTTTAAAGAATTAGCTGATATTTTACCTGCCCTAATTTGGATTAGTAATACAGAAGGAAAACGTATCTTTGTTAATCAACAGTTTCTTCAATTTACAGGGTTAAATGCTACTGAATGCATGAATGGTGAATGGTGAATGTGAAAAATTAGTTCATAAAGATGATAGAGATGCACTACAAGCAGTTTATGAAGAAATTAAAACAACACATAAAGCGACTGAAGCAGAATATAGATTAAGCCATAAAGATGGTTCAGAACGCTGGATTTTAGAAACGATCGTGCCTCGAAAACGTAAGAATGGAGACATATCAGGTTATATGGGCTGTGGTATTGATATTAGCAAACAAAAACAAATTGAAAAATCACTGGAAGATACGGTAGAAAAACGAACGCTACAGTTACAAAAAACCAACCAAGTATTAGAAATAGAAAAAGAAGAACAGCTGGGTCTAAACAACCAATTAAAAGAAACTCAGGGGCATTTAATTCAGTCTGAAAAAATGGCTTCAATAGGCCAATTAGCCGCAGGTGTCGCCCATGAAATTAACAATCCATTAGGCTATATTTATTCTAATTTAAACACCTTAAAAGGATATTTAACCGATTTAGAACAGGTGGCTACTTTAGCAAACAAACTAGCTAAACAATTACCTAAAGACGATGCATTAGCCACAGAATTCAATCAATTACAAAAGGATTTAGATTTAGAATTCTTACAAGAAGATTTACAAGATTTAGTTAAAGAATCTATTGAAGGGGCAACCAGGGCTAAGAAAATTGTACAAGATTTACGTGACTTTTCCCGTATTGATAAACAAGAAAGTGAAATTTTTGATGTAGAAGAAGGCATTAGTGCCACCCTAAATATTGTACATAATGAATTAAAATATAAAGCCGATATTGTTAAAGAATATGGGGGGGTTAAACCTTTTCAATGTGTCGGTGCTCAACTGAATCAAGTTTTCATGAATCTATTTGTTAATGCCGCGCATTCTATTGAAGACTTTGGAAAAATTACAGTCCGAACAGGCTATCAAGATAAAGATTACATTTGGATTGAAGTTGAGGATACCGGTAAAGGAATACCTGATGATGTAAAAAGCAAGATTTTTGATCCATTTTTCACGACTAAACCTGTAGGAAAAGGTACGGGGTTGGGGTTATCTCTTTCCTATAAGATTATTCAAGATCACCAAGGTCGACTTGAAGTAGATTCAGTGGTCGGAAAAGGCACAAAATTTCGAGTAATTTTACCTACAAACAATCAATGATATGACTATTGAATCCCCACTTGAGAATAAGCCAGCTCAAATACTTTGTGTAGATGATGAGCCTAATGTTTTAAAGTCATTACGTCGATTATTTCGCGGGTCCGACTATGTTATTCATTTAGCCGATGGTGGAGCTAAAGGCCTTGAGGTTCTTGAACAACATGAGATAGATTTAATTATCTCAGATATGAGAATGCCTCATATGGATGGTGCAGAATTTCTAACTAAAGCAGCTAAAAAATGGCCTGATAGAGTGCGTATTCTTTTAACAGGTTATGCTGATATTTCATCAACTATTACTGCGGTTAATCAAGGCAAAATATACAGTTACTGTAGCAAACCCTGGGAAGATGATGAGCTAAAAGCCTTAGTAGCTAAAGCAATTGAAGAGAAACGTTTACGCGAAGAACGTGTAGAACTATTTGCAATTATTAACAAACAAAATGATGAACTACAAGAACTCAACAATCATTTAGAAGAAAAAGTAGATAAACGAACAGAACAGCTCAGACTTTCCTTTAAGAAGTTAAATGGTGCGCATAAAGTTTTAACTAAGCAATATACTGATTCAATTAAAGTCTTTTCAAAAATAATTGAAATGAGGCCTGGACTGGGTACAGGTCATTCAACTTATATTGCAGGTAAAGCTAAATTGGTTGCCTTAAAACTTTGCTCTTCCGAAGAAGAGACTAAAAACATTTTATACGCGGGGTTATTATTACAAATTGGTAAAATGAGTTTGCCTGATTCATTAATAGCTAAAGCCTATTTTTTAATGAATAATAAAGATAGAGATTGCTATTTAAAGCATGCGATAGAAGGCTCTGCTTTATTGGATGATATGCCTCAATTAAAAGAGACCGCTTATCTTATTAAACATCAATTTGAAAATTATGATGGTACTGGCTTTCCTAATGGTTTAGTTGCTAAAGATATTCCGCTTGGTTCTCGTATTTTATCTGTAGTAAGAGACTATATTACCTTTATTGAAGGATCTATGACTGGAAAACCCATGTCTGTCCCAGATGTTCAAGATCGTTTAATCGCAAAGAAAGGTATATTTTATGACCCAGGGGTAGTTGACTATTTTATACAGGTATTAAAAGAAACCACAGTTGAAACAGAGCGTCCTATTGTGGAAATGCCCTGGAATAAACTTGAAGCCGGAATGGAAGTCGCTGAAATATTTTATGATGACAGAATGTATCTTAAAGACTGTTATCTCAATAATAAAATGATCCTTGATATTGGGGCATTAAAAGAACAAGTAGGCAAACGGTTGATTATCAAAATTCGGTTGGGTGAAAAATATGTTTAACCAACTCTCTTACAATTTGTCATACTTTCAATATAAACAAACCATATCTTCCCTATGAATTATTCTTCAATAATAACCACTATCTCATTTTGTTGTTTTTCAATGGCTGCCAATGCCCAAGTCATAGAGAAGAAAACATCTATTGATGATCAAACAAAAATGACTATCACTATTTATAATAATGATCTCGCTTTAATTAAAGACCAACGTAAAGTGACTTTAAACAAAGGTTTTAATCATCTTGCTTTTCGGGGTGTCAGTGCAAAAATGAAACCTGAAACGGCTATGTTACGGAGTTTAAGTCACGGTAAAGGCTTTAATGTGCTGGAGCAAAATTTTGATTATGATTTATTAACACCCAATAAGTTATTAGATAAATATTTAGGCAAACAAATCCGTATAACAACAACCAATCCTGCAACAGGCAAACAAAAGACAGAAAAAGCAACGGTACTCAGCACACATCAAGGTGTTGTGCTCAAAATGGGCAATAGGATTAAAACCAATCCGTCAGGCCAATTTATTTTTGACAATATTCCTGAAAACCTGCGGGACCAGCCCACTTTAGTTACTCAATTGAATAGTGCCACCTCTCGAACCCAACAATTAGAACTCAGTTACTTAACGGGAGGTTTATCCTGGAAAGCAGATTATGTTGCCGAACTTAATGCTACAGATACAAAACTAGATCTACTTGGCTGGGTTACATTGAACAATAGAAGTGGTGCAGCCTACAAAAATGCAAAACTTCAATTAGTCGCTGGCGATGTAAATCGAGTCAAAAAACAAAGATCACCAAGAAGCCAAGAAATGTATAGCTTTGCCATGGCTGCTGATGCCAACCCCATGAGTGAAGAATCTCTATTTGAATATCATCTCTATGGTTTAAATCGCTCAACTGACATCCTAAATAAACAAACCAAGCAAGTTTCTCTACTTTCAGCACACTCTATCCCTGTTAATAAAGAACTGGTGTTGAATGGTTCTCAATATTATTACAGCAGTAGACAAGGCCAAATAGGTCAAAAACTGAAAGTAGGTGTTTTCATTCAATTAGAAAACAAAAAAGCAACAGGCCTAGGTATGCCAATTCCAAAAGGCATTGTCCGCGTTTATAAAAAAGACAGTCAAGACAATGCACAATTTATTGGTGAGGATAATATTGATCACACACCAAAAAATGAAACCATCCGTTTAAAAATGGGCAATGCTTTTGATGTTACCGCTAATAAAAAACAGACTAATTTCAGCAAGCGAAACCACATAATACCTGGTAAACACTCCTTTGAAAGTGCATTCCAAATAGAATTAAATAATGCCAAGCCTGAAGCTGTTACGGTTATTGTTAGAGAACCTATCCCAGGAGATTGGGAAATATTGCAAGAAAGCCACACTCATAAAAAAATTGCGGCAAGCACTGCTGAATGGAAAGTTAAAATACCAGCTGAAAGTAAGACTGTTTTAGATTATCGCGTACTTGTTCAGTACTAGTGCATGTAGATACTATAGAGAGGTCAGCCGTTTTTCTAATATTATTAAAAAATAGGAAACAATATATTACCATCTCTACTATTTCATTAGATAAGCAAGCCATTTACACTATCTGAATCAGATAAAATAATCTTGGCCTTGCTATGGACTTTGTTCATTTAAAAAAAACACCATCTTCTCTCCCTCCCAACAAAAAGCAAGAAACAGATAGTCAAATGCTAATAAGAATTAGCAGAAAATTTATTTTGGTTTTTATTTTTATCTTGATGTTTGATACCTTATTAGATGTTTTTTTAGGTGTGCTGGATTTATTATTTGAAGGGATTCATATCCTTATCGAAGCCATCGAATATTCCATTGAAGTAATCCTCGAACTTACTCTAAACACTGATCATCAGTCTAGTGAGATGATCATCGTTAATAGTGCAATTATTGTTTTTTTGTACTTACTTTATCTTTTATACCGCTCTATACCTAAACTTTATTCAAAACTATCAAGTTCGTTTTCAAGATATTTAGACCGGAAAACAAGTGACTGGCAAGAGCTCTCACTAAGCCATAAAATCAAATTAATTACCCTTTATAGTATTTGCTCTGTTTGCCTTATTCTTTTCCTACCTATTTAAATAATAGCCTTAGAATTACTCAAACAATCTATATCCTTATAAACAAAAAAGGCCTTACAATTTCTTGTAAAGCCTCAATAACTAGTTTTAGATGATTCTTTAAAAAACTAAGCTTCTAAAACAACCGCCTCTTTCAATTTTTTCATCGCATTTTTTTCTAATTGTCTAATTCGCTCAGCTGAAACGCCGTAACGTGCAGCTAAATCATGCAAGGTTGCTTTTTTCTCTGATAACCAGCGACTGTGTAAAATATCTTGGCTTCGCTCATCTAATTCAGATAAAGCCTCTGAGAGCAACCCTTCTTCATGCCCTTTCCAATCAGCTTTCTCAAGTAAAAGTGCAGGATCAGCTTCTTGCTGTTCTAAATAGTTAACGGGAGCAGAAATCGTTTCTTCTGAAGAATCATTTACTGGCATATCAAATGCCATATCGCGACCATCGAGACGCTCTTCCATCTCATAAACTATTTTAAGATCAACATCTAGATTTTCTGCAATCGCTTCAGCATCATCTTTTGATAGCCAACCTAAACCCTTTTTAGATTTTCTTAGATTAAAAAAGAGTTTACGTTGTGCTTTAGTTGTCGCAACTTTAACAATACGCCAGTTTTTAATCACATATTCATGTATTTCAGCTCTAATCCAATGAACTGCAAATGAAACTAATCTAACGCCTACATCAGGATCAAACCGTTTAACCGCTTTCATTAGGCCTACATTACCTTCTTGCATAATGTCAGCTAAGGGCAAGCCATAGCCGCTATATCCTCTAGCAACATGGGCTACAAAACGAAGGTTTGACATGACTAATTCACGCGCAGCTTCTAAATCACCCTGTTCTCTATATCGAATAGCAAGTTCTTTCTCATATTCTGGAGTCAGCTTAGGCATGTGACTCACTGTATTTAAATATGAATCAAAGGTACCTACTGATAGATTACTTGGTAAAGCCACTGCTTTATTCATGAAAGCCTCTTAAATTATAAAGTTGTTTAATTTTAGCACTCAAATGTTAGGAGTGCTAATAGTTTTATAAGTTCCATTAAATAAATGCTTTTTTATAGGAAAAGGCTCGAATAAGATGACCTGAATTCAGGTGGGACTACTTCGGCTGTATTTGTTGTAATTGATAATGTAATACAATCCATGCACCCGCCATACTCAATAAAGACGAAATACTTAATAATGAAATAACATCCATAAAACCAAAATAACTTAAATCAAACGAACCATCATAAAGAATGGACAGTTTTTCTATAGGGCTTTGTAAAATAAACATAATAACAGTCACTAGTACCCAGGCAACTAGGCCTGATATAAAACCTAGCCAAAATCCAGTGTATAAAAAAGGTCTCTGGATAAAGGCATGAGTTGCGCCAACTAATTTTGCAATCAACACTTCATCTTGCCTATTTTGCAATTCCAATCTAATCGTATTCCCAGTAATAACAATAACGGCAAATCCCAGTAACAAGGCAAGTATAAACACGCCTCTTTGCATAATTTGCATCATTGATTGCAATCGTTGAATCCACTGCATATCTAATTGAGAGAAATCGACTTTAGGTAATTGATTAAACTCTATCATTAGGCTTTTAATCGCTTTCATATCATGCAGGCTACCAACAGGAAGTACTTGTATTACTGTTGGTAATGGGTTTTTTTCTAATACATCTAAAGCATCCCCAAAGCCACTATATGTTTTAAATTCGGCTAAAGCTTGCTCTTTTGTAATAACAATAACCTCGCCAACTCTCTTGTCTGATCTAATTTTATCAGCTAGCTGTTTTCCTGCATTATCACTGACATTGGCTTTTAGGAATAATGATATTTGATTGGTTGACTCTATTTCCCCCGTCAGTTGCTGCATATTCACTACCAACAAATAAAACCCAGAAGCTAGAGAAATAGCAATAGCCATAACAATAATTGTCATAGCTGAGGTAAATGAATTTCTGGCCATACGCCCTAAACTTGAAAACAGGGCATGGGCATGAATCAACAGATAAGTTTGTGACTTTTCAGAAAAATTATTCCCGACTGTATTTTTTGGCTGGCGAGACTTATGTTTCATTTTCAACTGCCCTTTAACTGGCCATGATCTAAAGTTAGAATTCTATGCCCCATCTGACTTAACAAGTCTACATCATGACTTGCTATCAATACAGTCACTCCAACTTTCTGAAATTGTTCAAATAAATGCATCACTTCAGCAGAAAGTGTGGGATCTAAATTTCCTGTAGGTTCATCAGCTAAAATAACTCGCGGCTTGTTAATAACAGCTCGGGCAATGCCTACACGCTGCTGCTCCCCCCCCGACAAAGCGAATGGATATTTTTTTTCTTTACCTAATAAACCTACCTTATCCAATGCAGCTCTGACTCTTCGACCAACTTCTTGATATCCATAACCTGAGACAATGAGCGGCAGAGCCACATTGTCAAAAATTGTTCGATCTTGTAATAGTTTATTATCCTGAAAAATTAAGCCTAATTTTCTTCTGATATACGGAATCTGATTTTCAGTGATTTTATTTAAATTTTGCCCATCTAATAAAATATTTCCTCGGGTACTCAACTCCATCATCGCAATCAATTTAAGCAATGTACTTTTTCCTGCACCAGAATGTCCCGTTAAAAAAGCCATTTCACCAGGCTTCAAATGAAAACTCACATTCAATAGTGCATCACCAGCATCAGGATATCGTTTACTTACATGATCAAATTTAAGCATTTTCTTATTTTAAATTGTAAGGTATATCAAAATCCCAATACTGTAATTTATCAGGAGTTTAGTCTTTTACAAATAGAGCATCTACAAAGGATTTTGCATTAAAATCTTGCAAATCATCAATCCCCTCTCCTACACCAATAAACCGAATAGGTAGACTAAATTGATTGGCAAGAGAGAAAATCACACCACCTTTGGCTGTACCATCTAATTTTGTTAATGCCAGTCCTGATAACTCAACCACTTCGTTAAATATTTTTGTTTGAGATAAAGCATTTTGTCCTGTTCCTGCATCTAAAACCAACAAAACTTCATGGGGTGCAGTTTGATCAACCTTCTGCATAATGCGTTTAATCTTACTTAACTCTTCCATTAAGTTAGATTTTGTATGTAATCGTCCTGCGGTATCAGCAATCAGAACATCGATACCTTTAGCTTGTGCCGATTGTACGGCATCATAAATAACAGAAGCAGAGTCTGCTCCCGTATGCTGAGCAACAACGTGTATATCGTTACGTTCGCCCCATACTTCTAATTGCTCAACAGCTGCAGCTCTAAAAGTATCCCCAGCAGCTAACATAACTTTATGACCTTGTGTTTTTAAACGCTTAGCCATTTTACCAATGGTCGTTGTTTTACCAACACCATTAATACCAACAACCAGAATTACAAAAGGAATATCTTGTTTAGGAATTTCTAAAGCCTGATCACATGGTTTAAGTATCTCCAGCAAAATTTCTTTTAATGCTGTCTCTAAAGCTTCACCATCATTGAGTTGACGACGTTCCAAGCGTGCAGTTAACTGATTAATAATTAATGTTGTCGTTTCAACACCTAAATCAGCCATTAATAAACTAGATTCTATTTCTTCTAATAAATCTTCATTTATTGCTTTCTGACCCACAGGGATTGTAGCTAAAACACCGCCAATACCTGTTCGTGTTTTCTTTAATTGTGATTTTAATCTTAAATATAATGAGTCTGCACTCGGTATTTCTTCTACTTCAACAGTCTCAACGACATCGACAACAACATCGCTCTCTACGACAACATCACTAATTGCCTCAGTAGCCGAGTCAATATAACTATATTTACTATAAAAAGTAACTGCAATTAATGGCAACATCAGTAATACAGCAAAGAGATTATGGGCAACAATAAAAAACAAAGGCAATTCTAGTTTGACACTAAAAATCCCCATCATTAATTCAATTAATAATAACCCACTCAACCACAAACCTGCTTTCCTTACAGGTCTAGCATAGTTTTCTGATGTGGCAGATAATGTAACCCATGTCAGTAATACAAAACTAACTATAGCGCCAATTCGATGTAACCAATTTATTGCAACTTGTCCATCAAAAGACAAGTTACCTGTGTAACCACTTTGTATCGATGAAAACAAATCCAAACTGGATAGATAATCAACTGCTGGCATCCAGTCGCCATTACACTTAGGAAATCCTGAACAAGCTAATCCAGCTTGATTAGTACTGACCCAAAAACCAAGAATAATTTGTAATGACAAAACAAAAATAGCAAACCTTGCCAGAAGCTTAGGCCCTGTATTGCCTTGCTGATTAATCTGTATTTTTTGATTTGAACGCAAATAAATCCAAAACAAAAGCCAAACTGAGATGCAAGCTAAAAATAACTGCCCCGTCACAACTACAGGCATCATTTTAACTTTGACAGCCCATATTCCAATAACTAGCTGAGCACCCAATACAACAAGTAGTGTATTGCTTGAAATAACGGCTGCCAAGCGACAACGTTGTTGCATCCAAGCAGCAACAGTCAGCAATAGAGCCAAAACAGCTAAAAATGCAGTTACCGTTCGATAATTAACCCACTCTTCAATAACTTGTTTAATATCATCAGGGATGAGAGATGGAGGCGCAATACCGCCAATAACATTAGTTACCTCACCATAGCATCCAGGCCATCCTGTCCAGTCAGGGCAGCCTACACTAGCATCAGACAATCGAACAGTCGCACTAAAAACAATAACAATGAGCGCTAAAACTAAGGTAAATAACGTAGTTTTTCTAAACATTTCTTTAACCAATCTGTGATATTTTTAATAATTTACGTAAGTCGTCTTTAACTTTATAAGGGTCAAACTCTGGCTCATACTGCATCATAATATTGCCTAATGGATCCATTAAAAAAAGCATTCCTTCTGGAATACCTGAATCCCTCACTTTATTTAATTTATCCAGTAATGCAGGTAATAGCTTTACTCTTAATAACCTTTTATCTTCTTGTACAATTTCACCAACTTTACTTTCTTCTTTCCAAAATAATTGTTCCACTGTTTGTTCATATTCTGGAGCGACAAGTACTAGCCGACGACTTCTTGTAAGATCTTTACCCATCATCACTCTTAGTTGCTTAGTTTTAAATATTGCGAATTGGCACACTTCATTACATTGCTTGTTAGGTACTATATTCATTAATACCCAATGCCCTTTTAATTCATGTAAATTCTTTGTAGAAAACGCATCATAACCAACAAATTGATTAAATTCAGTAGTAACAGGCGGTGCAATTAATTTACCATTATTTGTCCCACCACCCATCCAGGTTGCACTACTTGATAAATACCAAGCAATACAAAAAGGAATAATCGACATAGCAAAAATAATAATTACCGTGCGATTGTTTTTCTTTTGTTGTTCATTCAATTCGTTCATTTACTTTTTCTACTAAATCCAAAAAATAATACTGTTAATGTTATAGCTAAGCCGAACCATTGTACGGCATAAGCCACATGTTTTTCAGGTGGCATGATGGTTTTATTTTTCCAGTGACGACTGTAGCCATCACTCATTGTGTTATCTAATTCAACTTGGAAAGGAAATAATGAATACCCTAATTTTGCTGAGAGCACATTTGCATCAACAACTTGTACGACTGATGGCCAGCTTTCAGTCGGAATCTCTGCCCCTTCCAAACGAATACCAACAACAGGAAAATGATTAATTCTTCCTATTATTGTTCGTATTGATTCTTTAATCGCTATTTTAGGTAACACTCGGCGATCTTTATTTAATCGAACCCAACCTCTATTAACTAATACCGAGTGCTCAAGTCCCGAAATCTTAAACGGTGTCATAACAAAGTAACCCGCTCTTCCATTTAAAATTTGATTATCTATAAGAAACTGTTTACTTGATTCAAAATAGCCTGTTATTTCTGTTGTTCTATACCTGCTTTTATTTAAATCAATAGTATCTGTTAATCTTAAAACTTCTTTATTAGCAGATAACAATTGTTGATTTATAAAAAATTGCTTTTGTTCAGATCGATCTAATTGCCAAAATCCTAGAGAAACTAACAAAACAATCAGAACTGAATATAATGATATTGAAAAAACACTAAATTGGAATTCTGTTTTAGCAATAGTTAATTTCATGTTTTTATATTACTCTATTGGTAACTTTCATTAAAATCATTTCTAAATATGCCTATCAAAATTATTTTTATTATCGTATTTCTGTTTATCCTGTTTAGCCTTGGCTCCGCCCTTTTCCATTTGGTTTTTCGTAAAGATAGAGAGGACTCAGCAAAAACAGTTAAAGCACTTACTTATAGAATAGGTATTTCAATACTGTTATTTATTTCACTTTTTATTGCTTTAGCCACTGGAATAATTGAACCTAGTGGTATTGGAGCTAGAATGCAAATGCAGAGGCAGCTTAATGCCGAAACAGCTGCACCTTAATCCTACAAATAATTCTAGCTTCAGCCGACCTGACTTAAACTCATCTATAAATCGCGGACTAAAAGTCCGCTCTACAAATTAATAGCAATCATCCAAGCAAAAAAAAAGCGCAATCATAATGACTGCGCTTTTTTTATATCTATCAATTTATTTAAATAATATAAACAAAAATAAATAAACCTAACCATACCACATCAACAAAATGCCAGTACCAGGCAGCCCCTTCAAATGCAAAATGATTTTCTGGCGTAAAGTGACCTTTCCAACTACGGAATAGTACGACTGATAACATGATTGCACCGACACAAACGTGAAACCCATGGAAACCAGTTAACATAAAGAATGTTGAACCATAAACACCTGAACCTAAAGTTAGCCCCATTTCATGGTAAGCTTCATAGTATTCTAGTGCTTGAAATCCTACGAATAAAAAACCTAATCCCACTGTTGCCGCTAAGCCTTTTATTAATTGTCCACGGTTCTTAGCAAGCAAGCCATGATGTGCCCAAGTACATGTAACACCACTTGTTAATAATAAAAGGGTATTAATTAATGGTAGACCAAAAGCTCCCATTTCCTCAAACTCACCACCAATATTACCAGGTCCATTTGTTGGCCATGCATTAGCAAAGCCCTCCCATAACATGGCTGTTGAACGGCCAGGACCGTCACCAATACCTGCAAGCCAATCAGTAGATAGGTTACGTGTGTAATATAGGGCACCAAAGAATACGGCAAAAAACATAATTTCTGAGAAAATAAACCACATCATTCCCATACGGTAAGAAATCCCAACCCCATGGTTATACATACCAGATTCACTTTCTGTAGACTGCAATGTAAACCAGCCTGCTAGCATCGTGATAAAAATTACCAAGCCAATAATCATAAAGGTTGATCCGCCAGCATTACCATTTAAGTAATTTGCAAAACCGGCTAAAGTGGTCATAAGACCTACTGTACCAATAATTGGCCAGACAGCCTTATTGGGAATGTAATAAGCATCATTTGT
>ENA-ORXI01000687-ORXI01000687.1-sediment-metagenome-genome-assembly--contig:-NODE-687-length-28072-cov-10.169030_pt1 | contig 28072 bp, 30 predicted proteins | sample MGYA00237861_ERZ511468 | MGnify/ENA primary metagenome ERZ511468 (study PRJEB26299, sample SAMN06266213) | sediment metagenome | isolation source: Hudson Canyon methane seep mesocosm | place... | reverse complement strand
CATCAATCTTACTTGTTTTGCTAAGTCATCATCATTCGTGACAATGGCACCACCTTCAAAGGTGTTAAAAAATTTAGTCGCATGAAAACTAAGTACTTCACAACGCCCAAAATTCCCTATCATCTTATCTTTATATGAACAGGAAAATGCATGGGCTGCATCGAACATTAACTGAAGTCCATTTTCATCTGCGACTGTTTGTAGTGCATCAATATTACAAGGCCTTCCCCAAAGATGCACACCTAAGATACCTGTAGTTCGAGGGGTAATCATTTTTCGAACAGATTCTGGATCTAAGGTATGTGTTAATGGGTCAACATCTGCAAAAACGGGAGTAATTTCTTGCCACTGAAGTGCATGGGCTGTAGCAATAAAGGTATATGACGGAATGATTACTTCACCTGTTAAACCTAACGCTCTAATAGCTATTTCTAAGGCAATAGTTCCATTGCATACCGTTACACAATGTTTCACTCCCAAATAGTCGGCTATTTTTCTTTCAAACGCTTGCACCTTTGGTCCATTATTAGTAAACCATTGTTGATCAAATATTTCATTAACATATGATAGAAACTGATCTCTATCTCCTATATTTGGTCGCCCTACATGAAGTGGTTGTTCAAAAGCTGGTGCAGAACCAGCTATAGCCAAATCATTAATTGAATTAATTTTTTTCATATTTTCATAAAGTCCATAATTTAATATCCCTTCTCTTCCTGTTAACGCCTCATGAGAGATACTTCTCTAGAAATTGTTTCTGTTCGTCCTAATAAAATACCCGCAAATAACCAAACCCAAATACTTAAACTAGAATTTGGAATCTGATCAAGCAATATAAAACTAATTAACAAGGAATGGATAGCTAACAAATTTTTCTCTTCTTTAGTTTGAACAAATCTATATACCGAGACTGCTCGAAAAACAGGGTAAATAAAAAGTAAAAATTTAGCAGCAAAACCAATTATTCCATATGTTCCTAAAGTTATAATCCAGTCACCATCAGTCGTTGATAGATCTTCTCCTGTTTCTTTACTAAACACTCTATTTCTAGACCATGTGCCCCATCCAAAAAAAACCTTTTGTTTTGCATGGTTAAGTAAAATATATTCATTTGTAAATCTATATTCCAATGATTGCGCTCTTTCAAGACTAATTTCCTCGGCCAAATTAACCATACTTTTATGAGGAAACCAGTCTAAAATTGATAATAATGGATAAAGTAAAACAAATATAGCAACAATTTTTGCGAACTTGAACTGCATTTTTATGCTACAAAGTTTTAATACCAGCAAAATCATTAATACATAAAAAAGAGGCGCATAACTTTTACAAAGAATAAGTATAACGAATAAGTAGCACGCTACATGAAGAGCTAAAAAACCTGCTATTCTTTTCTTCTTTTGTACAAATACATAAGATGATACAAAAGCAGCAGCCATAAATATCGCAAGCGTTAGGCCATGACTCATAAATACAACAGGCCGCCACCCCCCCATTCTTTTCATCTGTATAAATTGATGAGGAAAAAAACCATAAACCCAAGTATGTAACTGAGGGCTCATACGAATCTCAATTAAGACTAATAAAGAATAAAGTAATCCGCCTACAGCCATTACTTTAAAAAAAAGGAGCTGACTTTCTGTCTTTTTAAAAAACTGCCGACCAATAATAAAAGGGACTAAAGTAATTGTATGCCCTATTAATTCAGTTAACGCATCATAATAATTCATTGCAGGTAAAACTGTTCCATGAATAACGATAACCTCTCCATTATTCATGGCAGTTAAAAATGGACTCATTAAATAAATTAATATAAGCCACTTTACTTTGCCTTTACCTAACAATGTGATTTTATGTTTTGCAACAAAACTACAGCCTATTAATATAGCAAGAATAGATGCTGACTCCTTATTAAAAGGCGGTAACATTGGCAAATCTATCGCTGTTTTTTCTGGTAAAAACATATAGCCGCCCAATAAAATAATGATTATTGCAAATTGATTTGAGTACACCATAAATAAGCGAACTGAAACCAAAGGCCATATAAATAAAACAAGATATGCGAACCAATTAGCCAACTATTAATCTCCAAGTACTAGTGAATATCTACATTTAGTACAAAACTTTCTGACAGGAGCTTTTATTTTCATACTCTCTATTATCAACTAATATACATTTATCATTATCATTAGTTGAAAATAATGTATTATTATTTACTTTACTCTCTAATATATATTTATTATTAATTAACTGACTAAAAATTTGTTTTTAACAAAAAAACCATTATAAAAAGTAATGTTTATTTCATTTTCTTTAATATAAAATTTCTATAGTAAGGGTGTGGATAAACTTGTGTTTATGACTATCTTTACTATGTTTATTACTTGTAATCTTTTTATATAGGGTCATTTGTCACCAACATATCCACAGTCAAAAGGGTGTTTTTTTAACAGCTTTATATATAGCATAAGTTATTGATTTAAATCAATAACTATGACTTTTCAACAGTTTTTTTTTTACTAATAACAGTAATAAGTTTAAATATATTTTATGAATTTTATTATAAATAGAGAACAACTACTCTCACCTTTACAGCAAATAGTCAGTGTCATAGAAAAAAGGCAAACGATGCCTATTCTTTCTAATGTACTTATGGTTATTAATGAAAATACCTTAGTTCTCACAGGAACCGATCTTGAAATTCAATTAATCGCTAAAATTCATCTTGATTCTTCTGAATCTGGTGAAATTACAGTTCCAGCTAGAAAGTTTTTAGATATTATTAGACTCTTACCTAATGAAGCTGAAATTAAAATTGAATTAAAAGACGACAAAGTTAAAGTAACGTCAGGTCGTAGTCGTTTTTCTTTAACAACCCTGGCAGCTGATAATTACCCTGAATTCTCAGAAGCCGAATTAGAAAATCAATTTCTTATTAATGCTGGACAGCTTAAAAAAGCATTAGATAAAACTGTTTTTTGTATGGCAAACCAGGATATTCGTTATTACTTGAATGGCTTGTTATTACACATTTCCAACAGTAAATTAAAACTGGTGGCTTCTGATGGTCATCGATTATCAATTTATGAAGACAATATTGGGACTGAAACAGGTTATGAAGCACGCATTATTTTGCCAAGAAAAGGCGTTTTAGAATTAGCACGATTATTAGATGATGATGAAGCTGAATTAAATATCCAGTTTTCCAGTAGCAATATTAAAATTTATTTTAAAGACCTTACCTTTTCGGCAAAATTGGTCGATTCAAAATATCCTGATTTTAGTAAAGTGTTTGATCAGACTTTTTTCAACCATATTCATATTCAACGTCAATTTTTAAAAGATGCTTTAACGCGAGTTGCGATTTTAGCCAATGAAAAATTTAAAGGAATCACTTTTGATATTTCAGAAAATTTACTAAGGCTTAATTCACATAATCCTGAACATGATGAAGCAAATGAAGAACTGATTATTGAATATAAAGGCGAACCTTTATCTATTGCTTTTAATTCTCAATATTTACTTGATGCTGTTAGTAATTTAGATTCAGAACTTGCTGTACTAACAATTGCTAGTAACGCCAGTAGTTGTTTTATTGAAGAGCCAGAACAACAGCTTTATAAATTTATTGTTATGCCAATGCGCTTATAATTAAAAAGTTGGCTGATATTTAAATGACTAAATCAAATACGGGGCAAACTTTAGTTTGCTCTTTTCCAGTTAAGTAAAACAATGAGTTTACAAAAACTGGATATTTACAACTTGAGAAATATTCAAAAATCTTCAATTACCCCATCGCCTGGAATTAATTTAATTACTGGAGAAAATGGTAGTGGTAAAAGTTCTTTATTAGAAGCTATTTTTATTTTAGGAAGAGCTCGATCTTTTAGAGCAAAAAATATCAAACAAGTTATTCAGTTTGATCAAACTGAACTGATCGTATCGGGTCAATCTAAACAACAAAGTGAGCAGGTTTTTCATTTAGGTATACAACTGAATGGAAAGGGATGTGAAATTCATCTTAATCAGGAACAAAGTAGTAAATCTGAATTAGCCTATTCTCTTCCTGTTTTATTAATACATCCTAAGAGTTATATTTTATTAGATGGTGGTCCACAGGTTAGGCGTGAGTTTTTAGATTGGGGTGTTTTTAATTATGAACAGAACTTTTTAGTTAATTGGCGAAAATTTAAAAAAGTTTTATTACAGCGTAATTCTTTACTAAAAAATAAACAAACAAATCAAATTAATGTTTGGAATACGGAGTTGGTACAGTACGGTACAATAGTCTCTGATTATAGGAAACTGTATCTAGCAAAACTACAACCTGTTTTTTTGGAAATTTGTGATTACTTTCTTAACTTTAAACAAATTGATTTGAAGTATGTTTCGGGTTGGGATGAATCAGAAAGTTTTGTTGTAGCTTTAGAAAATGATTTACAAAAAGATTTACGTTATGGTTTTACCCATAGTGGGCCTCATCGATCAGATTTTAGTGTATTAATCGATGGTCGTTTAGCAAAAAATGTAGTCTCTAGAGGACAATTAAAATTACTAATGCTTTCTTTAAAGTTAGCGCAAGTTAAATTAATTAATACAGAAAAAAATAACACTGTCTGTGTGTTGATTGATGATTTAACTGCTGAACTTGACATTCAAAATAAAGCAAAGTTAATAAAATATTTATCGGAGTTAGATTGTCAGGTTTTCTTGTCTACAACTGAACTGACTAATTTTGGTGATTTATCTGAGTTAGAAAATTATAAAGTGTTCCACGTGGAACATGGCGAAATATGTTTAGTAAAATAATGGTTATGTTCCACGTGGAACACACAAAAACGGAAAAAGTATGAGTGAGAATGATCAAGAGTACGATAGTACTAATATCCAGGTACTGAAAGGCTTAGATGCTGTAAGAAAAAGACCAGGGATGTACATAGGAGATACTGACGATGGTTCAGGCCTTCATCATATGGTTTTTGAGGTTGTAGATAATTCAATCGATGAAGCTTTAGCTGGGTTTTGCAAAGGTGTTGATGTCATTATCCATGAAAATGGTTCTGTTTCAGTCTCTGATGATGGCCGTGGTATTCCTGTAGATATTCATGAAGAAGAAGGTCGTTCTGCTGCAGAAGTCATTATGACTGTGCTCCATGCGGGTGGGAAGTTTGATGACAATGCGTATAAAGTGTCTGGCGGATTACATGGAGTAGGTGTTTCCGTAGTTAATGCTTTATCAGAAGAAATGACTCTTGAAATACGAAAACATGGAAAGTTACATAAACAAAAATATAAATTAGGTGAGCCTGTTGCACCACTTGAAGCAGTGGCTGATGCAGAAGGAACAGGAACACTGATTAATTTCCTACCCAGTAAAGAAACCTTCTCAGATGTTGAGTTTCATTATGATATTTTAGCTAAGCGTCTACGAGAACTTTCTTTCCTTAATTCTGGGGTAAGAATCTCTTTAAAAGATGAGCGTTCAGATAAAGAAGATATATTTGAATTTGAAGGCGGCATAAAAGCCTTTGTTCAACAGTTAAATAAAAACAAAACGCCTTTGTTTGAGGATGTTTTTTACTTCTCTACTGAAAAAGAAGGTGTCACTGTAGAAGTGGCTATGCAATGGAATGACTCTTATCAGGAAAATATTTTTTGTTACACCAATAATATTCCTCAACGCGATGGTGGTAGTCACTTGGCTGGGTTTAGAGGTGCTTTAACCCGTACTATCAATCAATATATTGAATCTAGCGGTGCTGCTAAAAAAGAAAAGGTTTCAACCACAGGTGATGATGCAAGAGAAGGTTTAACAGCGGTACTGTCTGTTAAAGTTCCTGATCCTAAGTTTTCATCGCAAACTAAAGACAAGCTGGTTTCTTCAGAGGTAAAGCCTTTAGTTGAGTCAACAATGAACGAGAAGTTACAAGAATTCTTGTTGGAACAGCCTCAAATCGCTAAAACCATTGTTAATAAAATTATAGATGCGGCTAGAGCGCGTGATGCAGCGCGTAAAGCACGTGAAATGACACGTCGTAAATCAACACTGGATATTGCGGGTTTACCTGGAAAGCTGGCTGATTGTCAGGAAAAAGACCCTGCATTATCAGAATTGTTTATTGTGGAAGGGGACTCAGCGGGTGGTTCAGCCAAACAAGGCAGAGACAGACGCACGCAAGCCATTTTACCTTTAAAAGGAAAAATCCTTAATGTCGAGAAAGCACGTTTCGACAAAATGATTTCATCGGATGAAGTGGGTAACCTGATTACTGCTTTAGGCTGTGGTATTGGTAAAGACGAATATAATATTGAGAAATTACGTTATCACCGTATTATCATCATGACTGATGCAGATGTTGATGGATCACATATTCGTACCTTGATACTGACTTTTTTCTACAGACAATTACCTGAGTTAATCGAAAAAGGCTATGTGTATATTGCTCAACCGCCTTTGTATAAAATTAAAAAAGGTAAGCAAGAGCATTATGTAAAGGACGATGAAGGTCTCAATGAATATCTGATTCAGCTAGCTCTGGATAAGGCACAGTTACAAACAGATGAATCAACTCCGATTATTCAAGGACAAGGGCTAGATACCCTGGCGACAGAATATGCAGATGTTACTTCAGTGATCAATCGTTTAACCAGACGTTATGATGATGTGTTTCTGGAAGAAATGACCTATTTGGCACCTCTAACTGAAGAGATAAAACAGAGTCAGGAACAAATAACAACCTGGTTTAATCAGTTAAAAACCAGACTAAATGAAAACGGCAGTAAAGCGGTTTACACTATCGAGTTGAAATATATCGATAGTGAAGACTTCAGTGTTGTTGTCGATAAAAAGAAAAATGGGATCACTAAAACATTTGTTTTACACCCTACTTTTTTCAGTGGAAAAGATTATCTTAAAATTGCTAAATATGCTGAAGATACTGTTGGTTTATTTTCTGAGCAATCAGTGATGCGAATGGGTGAAAAGCAGCAGCAAGTAAGCAATTTTAAACAGGCTTTTCAATGGATGATGAAAGAAGTTAAGAAAGGCCAGCATATTCAACGCTATAAAGGTTTAGGTGAAATGAACCCTGAACAGTTGTGGGAAACAACCTTAGATGCTAATAGCAGAAGAATGTTACAAGTAAAAATTGAAGATGTTATTGCAGCAGATGAGATTTTTACTACACTGATGGGGGATGTTGTAGAACCGCGTCGTGACTTTATTGTGAAAAATGCATTGGATGTAACTAATCTGGATGTTTAAAACTCGTTCTATTTATTAAACACCATAACCCTGGTAGAGACGTTGCAGGCAACGTCTCTACAATCCATAACTATGCGATTCCGTCCTCCAATACACTAACTTTTTTTATCTGAAGAAAGTTTTTATCAAAACATCTTTTAGATCTCATAAGCAACTACAGTTCTAAGTGATAGTATTATCTTCAATTTCTTTTCTTTTTATTCAGCATGATAACTTACCCGCAAATTGACCCAGTCGCTATAGCGCTAGGTCCATTAAAAATTCATTGGTATGGCCTGATGTATCTTATCGGCTTTGCTGCCGTTTGGTTGTTAGGAAAAAAACGTGCAGAAACCCCCTATTCGGCAATAAAACCAGAAGCCATGGAGGATTTAGTTTATTACGGTGCCTTGGGTGTAATCCTGGGGGGAAGAATGGGTTATATTTTATTCTATAATTTTTCCCTGTTGGTTAATGATCCCCTGATAATGTTTAAAGTCTGGGAAGGGGGGATGTCATTTCATGGTGGCATGCTTGGGGTGTTTATAGGGATGTGGTGGTTTGCAAAAAAACAAAACTGCACCATGCTTGCACTGACAGACCTTATCGCACCACTTGCACCAATAGGTTTAGGTGCTGGGCGTATCGGAAATTTTATAAATAATGAATTATGGGGAAGAACATCTGATGTGTCCTGGGCAATCATATTTCCAGGTGCAGGTCCATTACCCAGGCATCCTTCACAGCTATATGAAGCAATACTAGAAGGCCTGGTGTTGTTTATCATTATGTGGGTTTATACAAATAAACAAAGGCCGGTGATGGCGGCCACTGGATTAGTATTATTTCTGTATGGCTGTTTCAGGTTTTTTGTAGAATTTTTCCGTATGCCTGATGCCCAACTTGGTTATCTTGCATTAGACTGGGTAACCATGGGACAAATCTTATCACTGCCAATGATTATCATCGGCGCTTTCATCTTTATCTACGCACATAAAAAAACAGCATGAAACAATATTTAGATTTACTTGATAAATTACTTAATGAAGGTGTTCAAAAAGGGGATAGAACAGGCAGTGGTACCCTTTCATTTTTTGGTCATCAAATGCGTTTTGATTTGCAACAAGGCTTCCCTTTGGTCACCACCAAGAAAGTGCACTTAAAATCCATTATTCATGAACTGCTCTGGTTTTTAAAAGGCGATACCAATATTGCCTATTTAAAACAAAACGGGGTAAAGATTTGGGATGAGTGGGCAGATGAAGATGGAGAGTTAGGACCAGTCTATGGACATCAATGGCGATCATGGCCAACACCAGAAGGTGAATCAATAGATCAGATAGCCACCATTATCAAGCAATTAAAAGAAACACCCAATAGTAGACGGATTATCGTATCAGCCTGGAATGTTGCAGATTTACCCGATGAAACCATTAGCCCACAGGATAATGTAAAAAATGGAAAAATGGCCTTACCCGCCTGTCATGCCTTCTTTCAGTTCTATGTTGCAAACGGAAAGCTCTCTTGTCAGCTCTATCAGCGCAGCTGTGACACGTTTTTAGGTTTACCGTTCAATATAGCTAGTTATGCATTATTGACGCATATGGTGGCTCAGCAGGCCGATTTGGAGGTGGGTGATTTTATCTGGACAGGTGGCGATGTGCATTTATACCTAAATCACCAGAAACAAGCTAAATTACAACTTACTCGCGAGCATTACGATTTACCTGTATTAAAGATTAAAAGAAAACCTGAATCGATATTTGATTATCAGTATGAAGATTTTGAGATTGAGGGATATCAGTCGCATAAGCATATTAAGGCGGCTATTTCGGTTTGATTGGGGATGAATGTTAAATTTTATGGTCTTTAGATTTGGTAGATCATAATATTTAGAGGATATACAGAAACTAAATGATTATTTGTTATGCACATTTGATGGAGTTACATATTGTCGAGCAATAAACGTAAGTCAATTCCTTCTAAAGTGAAGGAAATATTGAGGAGAGAAGTTGGTTTTGGGTGCCCAGTAAAAGGGTGTGGAAACCCATACCTTGAATACCATCATTTTGACCCTCCAGTAAATGTAAAGTCTCACAACGAACCCAAAGGAATGATTGCTCTTTGTGCGCAACACCATAAAAAAGCAGATGGTAATGTTTATACTATTGAGCAGTTACATCAATTAAAAAAAGATAAATACAACGCTAAATTGGTCAAAGGTAATCTTGATTGGTTACGTAGAGATTTATTAGCAGTTGTTGGAGGTGTTTTTTATTATGAAATACCTGTTCTAGTTTGCATTGATGAACACGAAGTTATTGCTCTAAAAAGAGATAATGAAGGTTACTTACGCTTAAGCGTAAATATGCTTAGTATTCTTTCTGAAGAAAGAATTATCATTGATTCAAATTCATGGGAGAATATTGGAAAACCAGTTGACTTGCGTAGTCCTCCCCAAGGCAAGGAGCTAGAAATAAAATATTACAATGGTGATTACCTATATCTCAGGTTCTTGGAGTTATTATCTGCTGATGAGGCCACAGCGCGATATGATCAAAACTTTTTCTATAATAACTCTGATATTAATTTTCCAATTACAGTTGTTGAAGTAAATATGTCAATCGGAGGAACAAATATAAATTTTAAACCTCTTGAAACTACATTAGGTAGTAATACAATAAAAGGAGGTTTAATGTCACATTGTGGAATGGGTCTTGGTTTGCAAAATACTGGTTTGAGTTGGCTTCAAAATCCAATATGGAATCTACAATCTAGAGTTACTCCTGTGGAAGGAACCAACGTTATAAAAGCAAGGTAGGTCCGATTAGCAAAGCGTAATCGGACGTATGATTATCAAGTTAATATCCTCATGATTAGAATAGAGGAAAAATAATACCCAATTATATTAACGCATGTGGATCATGGCCTTCTGATATTTTGATATGTAAAACATGTAGTAGATTGGCCCTATTTCGCCTTTCATCAATATATTTCACAAGTTATTTATTCACCAAACTTGAAGTAGCAATATAAACATTAAGGTTGCTGGTGATAAATAACTTGCGTCCGATTACGCTTCGCTAATCGGACCTACTGTGTTTGATAAACATTCATAGGGTGAGTGAGGAACAAAACGCATCAATCGTAAAGATAAGCAAGGTAGGTCCGTAGGTTGGGTTGAGGTACGAAACCCAACATTTTTTTCGTAATGCAAAGACGTTGGGGTTCCTTTCGTCTCCCCAACCGTGCTGTGCTAGAAAAAATACCAATAGATAAATTAATGAGCCTATTAATGCGGTCTGTTAAAGTATTAACTCTTAAAGCTCCATTGTGGAAATTATCAATATGAGAATTATCCATTTCACATCAAGCATGGCTGGATACAATTTTTAGAATTATTATTCCAATACAGCTTACAATGTTATTTTTATAGTTTAGAACACGTATAAAAAGATATTAAGTATTGTTTTCATAGTGTATTCTGAAAAGTAGGTGAAACAATATTATGGATTAAGACTTATCGTATATAATTCAATACATTGTGAGTAAATTACTATGCAAGCAGCTAAACAAGAAGCACTGAAAAGCATTGGTCAACTGCCAGAAGATACAGATATGGAAGAAATTATGTATAGGCTTTATGTGCTAGATAAAATTAGAAAGGGGCAGGAGGCTGTCGAACAAGAACGTATTTTGAGTAGTGAGGAACTTAGACGTGAAATTGATACATGGTAATCTGGACCGAACCAGCTAGGACTGATCTGCGATCTATTCATGATTTTATTGCAAGAGACTCTAAATTTTATGCTAAAAAGGTTGTTCAATCTATCAGAGAGAAAACGGATATACTTGAAAAACTACCCAGCATTGGGAAAAAGGTAGCAGAAATTGATGATGAGAATATAAAAGAATTATCTCTTTATTCATATCGAATTATTTATGAAACGAGAAGCGAAAAAGTATTTGTTCTGGCGGTAGTACATAAAAGAAGAGATTTGATAGCAGAGGATCTTGGAAACTAAAATAAAAGCGGTTTTTTCATCTGCATATTTTTTTACATCGATATCATATAGGCTACTTTAATCCTGAATCTGATTCAGAGTGTTTTTATTCATTGAAAAAACAACTACAGCACTATACATAATGAAAGCAAGGTAGGTCCGATTAGCGGAGCGTAATCGGACGAATGATTACCACGTTAATATTCTAAGGATTAAAATAGAGGAAAAATAATACCCAATTATTAATGCATGTGGATCATGACCTTCTGACATTTGGATATGTAAAACATATAGTAGATTGGCCTTATTCCACCTTCCATCTATATATTTAACAAGTTATTTATTCACCGGTCTGAAGTAGTGATATAAACATTAAGATTGCTTACGATGAATAACATGCGTCCGATTACGCTCCGCTAATCTGACCTACTATACTGAAGAACAAAACGCATCAATCAAAAAAGATGCGCTACACTTTGTATAGCACTTCCTATAATTTTCAGGAGAATACAATGACTGTTGAATTACTACGTGATTTTTTTGGCTGGTGTGCTGTTATCAATATCGGCTTGTTACTTTGGTGGTTTCTGATTATTACATTTGCTCATGATTGGGTTTACCAAATGCATAGCAGATGGTTTAAATTGTCGATAGAAAGTTTTGACTCCATCCATTATGCAGGTATGGCCTTTTTAAAAATCAGTATATTCTTATTTAGTATTGTGCCGTATTTAGCATTACGAATTGTAGGATGATCGTTATAGCTTCTTTGCTTAAGATTGATTATTCTTAAATGACTCGCTCAAATAAAAATAGCAACTATTCGGCAACAATTTCAATGGAAAGTCGGGCAGATATTTATTTGCAACTTTCGCGTCTGGAAGAAACTGGTTTTCCTGCTCAGCAAACATTTGAATTGCTGCAAAAAACAAACCCTAAACTTCTTAAGCAATTACATCAATTACAACGTTATCTTAAGGCTGGAAATTCTATTGCTGATTCTGGTTTTAAAGCAGGTATCTTTAGTGAATTTGATAAAACCTTATTACAGGCTGGAGAAGTCAGTGGAAATTTGGCTGTTATTTATAAGCAACTGGCCTGGAACTATGCACAAAAAGTTAAACGCTCAAAAAAAATAAAATCACAATGTTATCTGCCGATAGCGATTTTAATTATTGCCTTGTTTGTGCAACCAATTCCCGCGCTTATTTCAAATGAAATAACTGGGTTAGATTATCTTGTACTGAGTGTTGGTCGCTTATTTAAATTAGCATTGTTAATTTATATCTCAATCAACCTGCCCTTTTGGTTAACGTTGGGTCGACTTAAATTTCTTGGTCTAGCAAATGTTGTTTATTCATTTCAGTTTAAATTGCCTTTAGTATCCTCATGGTTAATTGCTCGACAGCGACAGCAGTTTTTAGGAAATTTGGGATTGATGTTAGCAGCAGGCGTCCCCATCCTGGAGGCACTTCCAAAAGCACAAAATACTATCGCCAACCCTATCCTTAGAAAACAATTTGATTCGGTGATTTTAGCAACAGCTAACGGGGCTACTTTAACGGATGCTTTAGCTAATGTGCCCGAGATGGATAGCCAGGCTATTGCGATATTATTAGTAGGAGAAAAAAGTGGAAAGCTTGCTAAAACAATTTTGCATCATGTGAAAATTGAAAAAGAAACAACAGATCTACAAGAGGACTTACTTGCTGAATGGATTCCAAGAATATTCTATTTTGCGGTTGTGGCTTGGGTCGCCTCATCAATCATTGCTGGCAATTCGATAAATAAAATACCGTTTTAATTTTGAACCTGGGTATTCAGTGCATTGATTTTATTAATTATTTTATATAAGAGTTTTAGTATATAAGGCCAAGGAGTGTTAGAATAAAAAGATTTTCAGTTAACACTTTTTATCATGAATCTGACACATAAAAACACCTTGTATATTATAGGGTTATTATTACTGTTCTTTAATGTCAGTTGTTTTGCTCATGGCGTTGATAGTAATACAGAACAATTTTTAACCACTACTCAAGGGTCGGCCATCGTCCCTTTTCTATATATTGGCGCAAAACACATGGTCACAGGATATGATCATTTGCTGTTTTTAGTGGGGGTTATATTTTTTCTATTTAGGGTTCGTGATATTTTGTTTTATGTCAGTCTGTTTACCTTAGGTCACAGTTTCACTTTATTACTGGGTGTACTGGCTGAAATAAATATGAATGCCTATTTAATAGATGCTGTGATTGCATTTTCAATTATCTATAAGGGTTTTGATAATTTGAATGGATTCAAATTATTATTAGGCAAAGAACCTAACACAAAAATTGCGGTACTTATTTTTGGTTTATTCCATGGTTTTGGTTTAGCAACTAAACTACAAGATTTTGATCTCCCGCAAGAAAATTTGATATCAAATATGATAGCCTTCAACGTTGGTGTTGAGATAGGCCAATGTATTGCCCTACTATTTATTCTTACTTTACTCGGTTTTTGGCGTAGACATAAAAGCTACTTTAGTTTTGCAAAGACTTCAAATACCTTATTAATGACTGGGGGCTTAGTTTTATTAGGCTATCAATTAACCGGCTATTTCACATCACTATAAAATGAATACTTTACCTAAAGCATCTATTAAATCACTGGTTATTTCATGTGTTGTTTCAATTGTATTGGCAATTTTTATTTTACTTATCGCAGTACTACCAGCAGAGTTTAATATTGATCCAACAGGATTTGGAAAAAAATTAGGCTTAACTGTATTGGCTCAAACGGATGCCGAAGTTGAAAAACCAGCGGTTGTTACCTGTCCTGAAACGACTCAATCAATTGATGGACAGACCGAGACCGTCGAGTGGCCTGATTCAGTGATGATTACAGTTCCAGCCAGAAAAGGTTTAGAGTATAAGTTTCATGTTAATAAAGGTGACAAACTTGAGTTTGTCTGGAAAACAGATGGTGCATCTTTATATTTTGATTTTCATGGTGAACCACAAGGCAATACCACGGGGTATTTTAAAAGTTTTAAAGAAAGTACTCAGAGTGAATCAAGTGGCTCATTAATAGCACCTTTTACCGGATCGCATGGCTGGTATTGGGAAAATAAAACAAACCGTGCAGTCATCATAAATTTAAAAACCCGTGGGCTTTATAAAATTAAGGGTTTAATGTAATAGTATGTGTACCTTAGAGGGGAAGGTTTTGAGTTTAAATAGTTATCAGAATGTTGATAGGGAGCAGTTAGCAAAAGATCTTAATGAAATTTATCAAGATGTTTTGTCACGGATGGGAGAAGAGGATTTCAAGCATTTAAAGAAGATGGAACGTTGGGGCAGAGCTTGTTCATTGCTGGGTTATGGAACAGCATGGATTATGCCTAACCCTATTTCAGCTTTATTAATTAGCCAGGGCAGTTTTACACGTTGGACTCAAATGACTCATCCAATTGTGCATAAAGGCTACGATAAAATTAATGATGTTCCAGAAGCATATACCAGTAAAAAATTTGCTCAAGGTTGGCGACGTTTTATTGATTGGCCAGACTGGATTACTCCAGGTGGTTGGCATCAGGAACATGATGTTTTACATCATTACAATTTAGGTGAAAAACTTGATCCGGACCATTTACAACATAATATGGAATGGTTGAGGCAATCAAAAGTACCGATGTGGGCACGTTTTGTGATTGTTACTGGATTTACTGCGCTGTGGAAAATTTTGTATTACACACCAAGAGCCCATAAAGAATTAACCATTAGTCAGGCTAGACAACAAAAAGAAGTTCTTCCTGAATTTACTCGATCAGGAGCCTGGAGTGTATTTACCAAACAGGGACGTGCATTATGGTTTGAAAGTATCTTGCCTTATGCAGGTTTTCGTTTTGTCTTGTTGCCTTTATTGTTTTTACCCATAGGAGCATTTGCAGCAACCAGTGTTTTGTTAAATTCTTTAATGGCTGAAGCATTTACCAATATGCATAGCTTTTTAGTCATCGTTCCTAATCATGCCGGTGATGATGTGATGATGTTTGAAGAAAAAGGTAAAGGACGAGGTGAGTTTTATTTACGTCAGATTTTAGGTTCAGTTAATTATCCGACGGGTTCAGATTTTAATGACTTTTTTTACGGTTGGTTAAATTATCAGGTTGAGCATCATTTATGGCCTGATATTCCATTAAGCCAATATCAATATGTACAACCTAAAGTAGTCGAAGTTTGTAAAAAACATGGAATTCCTTATCGTCAGGATTCTGTTTTTAAACGACTGTTTAAGGCGATGGATATTATGGTCGGTCGAACTTCTATGTTAAAAGTTTTAAAACCAAAAGAAGTTTAACAGTAGATTTTTATAGGTAGGGGGCCAATGTCATTAAGTTAAGGTGAAAAGAATCTGTTTTGATTTCTCCACCCCCAACCCCCTCCATCAGGAGAGGGCTTAAGAGCAAAAAATATTTGCCTTAAATTGCTTAACTTAATGACATTGGGTAGGGGGACTTTTTAGCCGCGACTAAAGCAAGTAAATTACGGCTAAAAAGTCCCTTCTACATGTTGTTCAGGGCTTTATCTATTTCTGGTTACCTCTGTTATTTGACCTTTGCTGGCGTCCACCACTTTTAGCATGTCTGTTGTTATTAGTCCTAGGACTGCGTTTTTTATTTGCCGTTTGATTTCTAGTATTGGGTTGGTTCTTAGGTTTATCAGCATTGAGCGTAACAGCTTCATATCCAGTATCTTCTACACGAGGAATTGATTGCTTCAATAGTTTTTCAATAGCAAATAATAAATGACCTTCATCAGGAGCAACCAGTGAAATTGCTTCTCCAACGGCACCTGCCCTTCCCGTTCTACCTATGCGATGGACATAATCTTCAGCTACAGCGGGTAAATCATAATTAATAACATGAGGTAATTGTTCAATATCCAGACCGCGTGCTGCGATATCAGTTGCGATTAAGGCTGTTATTCTATTTTCTTTAAAATCTGAAAGTGCCCTGGTTCTGGCACCTTGAGATTTATTACCATGTAATGCCGCACAACGAATACCATCAATCATCAATTGTTTACATAGACGATCTGCACCGTGTTTGGTACGAACAAAAATTAATACCTGTTGCCAGTTGCCATCACTAATTAACCAGGCGGTTAACTCACGTTTATAATCCTTTTTTATGGCATAGATGGATTGAGATATTCTTTCAGCAGTGGCATTTTCTCTAGCAACCGCAACCTCTACTGGATTGTTAAGTAATTGCTTTGATAGCGTCTTAATCTCTTTAGAATAGGTTGCAGAAAATAATAGATTTTGGCGTTGATTAGGTAATACATCAATAACTTTTTTAATATCTCTGATAAACCCCATATCCAGCATTCGATCAGCTTCATCCAGCACAAAAAATTGCACTTGTGATAAGTTAATTTTCTTTTGGTACATTAAATCAAGTAATCGACCAGGGGTGGCTACAAGAATATCAGTACCACGCTGTAAACGTTGGATCTGTGGATTGATACTCACACCACCAAAAACAACATCAGCAAATAAAGGGATATGTTTGCTGTATGTATTAAAACTTTCAAATACCTGATTAGCTAATTCACGAGTCGGAGTAAGAACTAATGCTCTGATTGGGTGAGGCTTTTTGGGTAAAGGCTGCTGATATAAAAGCTCTAGAAGAGGGAGAGCAAACCCAGCTGTTTTACCCGTTCCAGTTTGTGCCCCAGCAAGAATATCATTCCCTTTTAAAATAACGGGGATAGCTTGTTCTTGAACAGGAGTAGGCTTGCTATAACCTTGTTCTTTAATGGCTTGAAGCAAGGGGGGGGATAAATTTAGTTGATCAAATGACATTTATTTTATATTTTTGAATTGCGTGATAGACATACACAAGATGCTAGTTATTGACTATTATAAGCTATGAATGTTAGTTATTGAGTTTTAGAACATAAATATTCCCAAATTAATCAATATATTAAGTACAGAGCGACTGTATTTGATACTTTAAAGACAGGAAACATCCATGGAACAAAATACACAAAGATTTGAATTTCACGGTAAAACAGGTGAGTTTTTTAAGATCTGGATTGTTAATCTTATGCTTTCAATTGTAACGCTTGGAATTTATTCAGCATGGGCAAAAGTAAGAACCCGACAGTATTTTTATAGTAATACCTTACTGATGAATACCCCGTTTGATTATTTAGCAGATCCAATAAAAATACTAAAAGGCCGCTTGTTAGCATTGGCCGTTATTTTGATTTATTCTTTTTCAGCAATAATTTCACCATTGATACAGGCTGGAATTATGTTGATATTTATTCCATTATTTCCATGGATCATTATTAAAGCATTGAAGTTTAATTTATATAATTCAGCCTATCGCAATATTCGTTTTCACTTTAGTGCAGAGTATCTAAAGGCCTTGTTAATATTTGTTGGGTTACCGATACTTGTCGCATTGACAGCAGGTCTGGCTTATCCGTATTTTAATAGAGAAAGGAAAAACTTTATTTTGCAGAATAGTGCTTATGGCACCCATAAATTCGAGTTTTCAGCGACAACCTCTCAGTTTTATAGTGTTTATCTAAAAACTTTAGCAGTAATCATTATCGCCCTTATATTTCTTGGTGCTATGTATTTTGTAATACCCATGGCGATACCTATGGATAAAAGTGTGGTTGGGGTGTATGTTCCCATCATAATAATATTTATGTTTTATCCAGCACTGATGATTGTTTTTGGCTATTTGTATACCACTATTGCAAATTTGACTATTAATCATACACAACTTAAAACTTATCAATTTGAAAGTAATCTGGAAACAGGGAAAATATGCTGGTTATTTTTCTCAAATATAGTGGCAATTATATGTTCTTTCGGTCTATTAATTCCATGGGCCATGATACGCACAGCAAAATATCGAATTTCTTGTTTAGCCGTTATGGGTGATGAAGACCCTGAAATTTTTATAGCAGCTGAAGCTGAAAAAGCTGATGCAGTGGGTGAAGAATTAGGTGATTTACTAGATATAGATATAGGCTTGTGATTAAGGTAGATGGAAATTATTATGATGGTCAGTCATCAAAACAGATAGCCGTTGTTATAACAATTGAACAATCTGGAGATGTGTTGATAACTGGCCATGAACTTGAAATTAAAACCACAGTAGATCAGTTAAAGATAGCTGCCAGACTGGCTAATACACCACGTAATATTTTTTTAGCAAATGGCGCAAAAATAGAAACAAAAGATAATCAGGCAATAGATCAGCTTTGTGCTTATTTTGATAGAAATGTTTTGTATACACTATTGCATAGATTAGAAAAAAAATGGCCTGTTGTTTTTATTGCGTTATTTATTACCATTGTTTTTATTTGGGGCGGGATAGAATATGGTGTGCCATTTGCTTCAAAATGGGCGGTAAAAGGAATCCCATATCAAGTTGAACAGAATATTGGAAACCAGGGATTAGAAACACTGGATAAGTGGTTATTTGAAAAGTCATTGATTGAAAACAATGATCAAAAGCACCTACAAGCACTATTTAAAGATGTAGTCGAACGGTCAGAAAAGCAATATCACTATCGTTTAGAATTAAGAAATAGTAAGCAGATGGGGGCAAATGCCTTAGCTTTGCCTGGAGGTATTATTATAATGACCGACGCTTTAGTTGAACTGGCTGAAAATGATCAACAAATTCTTGCAGTATTAGCCCATGAAATGGGCCATATAGAATATCAACATGGATTACGTTCAGTATTACAAGATTCTATTACCGCTCTATTTATGATTGGGGTGCTGGGCGATATAACATCGATCACTTCATTGGCTGTTACTGTGCCGACTATTATAGTAGAGACTCGTTACTCACGAGAGTTTGAGCTAGCCGCAGATCAATATGCCATAAAATATTTACAACAGCAGCAGATTGCTATTGAACACTATATTCAGATACTGACATTACTGGAACAACCAAAACACTCAAAATTTGAGTTTGATTATTTATCCAGTCACCCAGCTATGGATAAACGTATAAAAGTTATTCAGGATATGTGATAGTTTTTGCTGTTGTCAGATACCACTGGTAGACTGATTAATTATTTACAATAACTATTATTTTATAAGCAGATGAAAAACCTATCCCTACAGGATCAACTGTTAAAAGCTGGCCTGACTAACGAAACTAAAGCAAAGCAAGTAAGAACTGAAAAAAGAAAGCAAACTAAAAAACAGCAAAAAAATAAAGTAGAAGTTGTTAATGAAGCAAAGCAATCGCTACAGGAATCAAAAGCTAAACAGATAGAAAAAGATAAGTTGTTAAATGAGCAACGTAATAAAGAAGCTGAGAAAAAGCAGATTGCTAATCAAATTTTACAGTTAATTGATTTAAATAAACTGCCAAAAGATGATGAGGGAACCGCCTATAACTTTACTGATCAAAATAAGGTTAAAGTTATTTATATTAATGATGTAGTGCGTAAGCAAATAATTTCTGGAAAATTAGCTATTGTAAAATCAAAAGCCAATTATGAAGTTGTACCTGCACCCGTTGCCGAAAAAATTAAGCAACGAGATGAAAAGATTATTATTGTTTTGTTTACCGAAAATACAGAGTTGTCAGTAGAAGATGAATATCAAGGCTATGAAATACCAGATGATTTAATGTGGTAGTTTTTGGTTACAGGGTCTTATTAATGTTAAGTTAAGGATTCTATTTCTATAATTCATTTCTTTAGAAGTAGGTTTTTTATTGGGAGTAAGGTAATGAAATTACATAATATTATAATTTTCAGCTCTATAATTGGGCTGTTTATGACAGGTCTGGCTCAGGCGGTAGAAGTAAATATTGAAACCGGAAAAAATATTTCGGGGAAAACCATACAAAGTAATTCTGTCAATGAAGGAAAAGTAGTTATTAATGGGAAAGTTATCCATGGAGCTACTCGAAAAATGACAAAGAAAGAACAGAAAAAATTTACTAAGGAATTAAATAAGGAGATGAACGATATGGAGAGTGAAATGGAGGGGATGTTTGATTAAAGGAATATTTTTTATAAAAATATAGTTGTGAATTTATCCGCGCAATACGGTAAATTTACAACTATCTTTATGTGATATAAATACTCAAGAGTTAAAGCGTATCATGGCAATATCGGTTTTTAATTTTTGTAAGTAGAATTAATAAAACTAAAATATTGAATTTTTATTTGTAATTTGAATCATAAATTTATCAATTTGAAATTGATAAACAGGGTTGAAAAATGAAAAGATTAATTACAAATAAAAAATACGACATTGATGATGCCAGACTTGTTGCTGAATATCATAATGATCTTGATAGTCAAAATGCAGAATTTTGTTTTGAAGAGCTTTATTTAAAAAAGACAGGCGGTTATTTTATTTATGGTCGGGGCGGAGTCAAGTCTCGATGGGTAACTGAAAATGGCGAAGGTATTAAAGAATTAAGCGTTGAACAAGCTCAGCAATGGATTAAGAAGCATACTGATGATCATCATAAATATGCGGATCTTTGGGGAGAAGCAGAAGAATAATTCATTGTTAATAAGTCACAAAATCAAGGTAATCAACTCACATCTTAGTTTTCATCAAGTTTGTATCATAGACCTACGTTTTGAAAAAAACATTATTATTAAACAACAAAGGTCAAATATCATGAAAACTTTAACATCAGTCGCAGTCTTCGCAATCGCTTCAGTTCTTTCATTTAATGCAATGGCAGAATCTAAAGTAAATAAAAGTATTATTCTTAATAAATCTTTAAATAAAGGCAATGCAGCGATTGCCATTGGTAAAGGGAATTCAGCTAATGTGGGTTCTGTATCAGTCAAAGGTTCAAAAGTTAACAAAAGTATTATACTTAATAAATCTTTAAATAAAGGTAATGCAGCTATTGCCATCGGTAAAGGCAATGCGGCTAACGTAGGTTCTGTTTCACTTAAAGGTTCAAAAGTGAACAAAAGTATTATTCTTAATAAATCTTTAAACAAAGGCAATGCAGCGATTGCTATAGGTAAAAGCAATGTGGCTAACGTTGGTTCAGTATCAATTAGGGATTCAAAAGTAAATAAAAGTATTATTTTGAATAAATCACTAAACAAAGGCAATGCTGCCATTGCCATTGGCAAAGGTAACTCTGCTAATGTTGGATCAGTAAGCTTCGAGTAATTAAGTATCAGTTATTCAGGGAGAGGAAAAACAAGGATGTTTTTCTATCTTTTAAAACACAAAATTTTCAAGCCTTTATCTTCAACTTCAAGATAAACTTCCGGCGGTTTTATTTCCTCTACAAGTGTATAGTCTGGCGCCAGTTCAGCCATATGATCAATCAAAAAATCACGATTTAATTCAGGTGCATTTAAGCATAATAGCAAGGTACTCTTTGGCGCCATAAAATCATCAAGACGGCGTAATATTTTTGGATAATCGCGAACAATATCAACACTCCCTTTTTGAAAAGTGGGTGGATCACAAATTAACAGATCAAACGGGCCTCGTTTTTTAAAGCGTCCGAATGATTTAAAAATATTTAACTTTTCAAAATACACCTTTTCCATTCTTTGTTGATTTATTCGGTGATTTTGTCTGCCCACATTAAGCGCAGCACTACTCATATCGATATTTAAAACAGATTTAGCCTGTCCAGCAATAGCAGCAACAGAAAAGCCACAAGTATAGGAAAATAAATTGAGTACACGTTTATTATTGCTCTGTGCCTGAACCCAGTTTCGTCCATTTTGCATATCTAAAAATAAACCGGTGTTTCTTGCTTGTCCCAGACTGATATTGAAGAGCAAGTCATCTTGTTTAATGATCAATTGTTGAATAGACTCTCCCCTAATAATATCAATTGGCCCAGATAATTGATATCGGTGTTGAAGTTGTACACTCTGGCATGAGGAGATACGTGAAAGTAAGTAATCAGCTAATTTATCAATCTCAGAAGATGGCTCAATCGAAAATAAAGTAATTAATATAACAGGGGGTAACCAATCGATAGTGACATGGTGTAAACCCTGATAAGCATGACCTCGACCATGAAATAGACGTTGGGCTTGTAGAAGGTCATTTTCAGCTAAGGGGAGAATGAGGTATTTGGGAAGTTGTGATAATGCAGACACTGGTGATTACTCAAAAATTATTAATTTATTTAGTTTAGGTATAAACCTGTATCTACAGGCGTATAATTAAACGATTTATATAATAATACCGCAATCTTATGAAACTATTGATACGAAATCTTGCTCGCAGCACCACAGAAGAGCAGTTGTTAGAACTTTTTGAATCTTATGGCACCGTGCAGTCCTGTTCACTGGTGATAGATAAAGAGACGGGAAGTTCCAAAGGCTTTGGTTTTGTGGAAATGCCTAAAATGGGTGAAGCTAAAGCCGCGATGAAAAACCTTAATGGAAAAGATATTGAAGGTAACAAGATTCGTGTTAAAAAATCAGAATCAAATGAATAAACATCATAATCAAGATCCTCTTCATGGTGTGACGTTGGAGATGATTGTTACCTGGCTGGTAGAAAAGCATGGATGGGAGGAACTTGGTAAACGTATTAATATAAATTGTTTTACCAGTAACCCCAGCATAAAATCGAGCCTAAAGTTTTTACGCAAGACACCATGGGCCAGGCAAAAAGTAGAAAACCTTTATCTTCGTGATCAATGGGTGGAAAGCACTAAATAGCGCTTTCAAAACATATATTTTTATATTTTTGTAGTTAGGGTTTAACTGGCCAGAATTTTTGTTTTTTTATCTATCTAATATATTTGAGTTGTAGAAAGTAAATTAATTCTCAACCTGGTTTGTGTTTACCAGAATAATATTTAGTGGTTTAAGAAAGCTTCTGTCGTATGATGATAATAGTCTGGAATACTTGAGAACTTGTAAAAATTAAAAAGTAATCTATAGACGAATCAAGCCAGGACAACTAATATTGTAGTCACTGCCAATAAAAAGGTTTATATCCGATGAAATATCTTGAAGTTTATTTTAATGGTGATTTAAAACATAGCTTTCCGATTGAAGCTGATGTTATTAGCATAGGAAGAGCACAAAATAATGATGTTATTATTGATAATAAAGGAGTATCAAATCTTCACGCAATAATAAGTAATAAAAAAGGTCAGTTTTATGTTGAAGATTTGAACAGCACAAATGGTACTTTCTTAAATAATCAAAAAATATCTTCAAATCAAAAAATTAACCTAAAAGATACTCTAACTATAGGCAAACATAACCTTAAAATTTCTGAATGGAGTCAATCAAAAACGGCTACGCCTGTCAGTTCATTCCAAGACTCAAGTGATGAAACGGTAATGATGAGTAGAAGGAAGGATGTTAGTAATACAGCTGAAGATGCAGAAGTCTTACAACAAAAACAGTGTTATTTGTTGGTTAGAGGTGAGTCAACAGGTATTAAAAAACTATTATTAACTGAAAATAATTATACTATTGGTAAAGCAAAAGATAACGATATTAGAGTAGGTGGATGGTTTACTGCGGCCTATATTGCTGAAATAGAAAAAGTTGGTCACTCATACTATATCAACCCTTTAAAAAGGGGAAAGGTAAAGTTGAATCATAATGCTTTAAACTCCAGTACATTATTGAGTGCTTCAGATGAAATGAGAATAAAGAATTTATTTTTAAAGTTTATAACGGATTGAATAAGATTTTCTGATTTATTCTTTGAGGTTGGTTAGTTTAATATTTCAGCTAAATGATAGCCATTAATTTTGTGTCATTAATATGACAGAAATATTGTCCTTTCCACCCTGTTTTTTTGCTAGTTTCACTAATTTTTCACTGTAAGATTCTATTTTTTTAGATTTTATGCCTTGCAATGCTTTTTTAATATCTAAATCTGAGATCATATCGGTTAATCCGTCAGAACATAATAAAAAGCCATCCGTTTTATTAATTTTTACCGTTTGAATCGCAGGTATTACTCTAGAGTAGGGGCCTACAGCCTTATTTATGACATTGGCTTTAGGTTTTTCGCCTTTACAACCGTTATCATGCCATTCTTGTAGAACAGAATGATCTTTACTTAAGCCTTCTAGTTTTTGTTTTTTAAAACGGTAAATTCGACTATCTCCAATATGGAATACTAATAGTGTATTTTTAGATATTAGCCAGCAACCTGCAATGGTTGTTCCCATTCCGCGACCAGAGGAATGGTCCATTTCAAGATTAAGGTGATAGACATGATTATTTGCTTCATCTAAAGCGAGCAGTAAAATAGCTTGTTTTTCTTTAATCTCAGGTGGTTTCGGTCTTATCTTTTGCAATAAATGAGATAATAATGACTGATTTTCTTGGCTACGATGATGCATTTGTATAATTTTCTGAATCACCCTTATCGCTTCTATACTGGCAATTTCTCCAGCATGGTGCCCTCCCATACCATCAGCGACTATCAGTAGGCCAAGCTTCTCATCAATTAAGATATTATCTTCATTTTGCTCCCTTACACAGCCAACATCTGTAATACCAAAAGCAGTAAATTGATTAAATAGCTTTTTCTGCATATTTTGCTACCTGGTTGATTGGCAATGAGCCAATGATAAGTGCTATTAAGTTACATGGCTCTATACAAATCACAGGTTAGGTTAGGATAATTTAATGTAGAGCGGACTTTAGTCCGCTATAGGTGGAAATCTATGTCTACATAGCGGACTGAAGTCCGCTCTAAAATCCTTCAGCCAGTGGATTGTTAATAGCCATGTTAAGTTATACAACAATTAGAATCTTGATCATACAATATTATTCAGTTAAATTCTCACTCTAACGTTTGAAAATGAGCATTTGTTTAAGAATTGTTGTGAATTATAAAAAGTACTAATTCTCAGGACTTTCCATCTCTAATAATTCCTCAACTTCCATCCATTCTGTTTCGGCTAACTCTAAAGCATTATCGACTTCAACTTTTTTAGCTAATAATTTTATTAATGCATCTTTCTGAGCATCGTCATAAATATCAGGGTCAGCCAGTTGCTGTTCTAAATCCTTTTGTTCAGCATGAAATTTTTCAACAGCTTGCTCAGATTTTTTTAAACGGTTAAGTAGTGGTTTTAAACGTTTTCGTTTGTCGGCATCCTGTTTACGTTGTTCTTTACGTGAAATGCCTGTGTCTGTTATTGAGACTTCATCAGAGGAATCAGCTAATGCTCTTTTTTGCTCGGTCATCCATTGTCGGTAGTCATCTAAATCACCGTCAAATGGCTTTGCCACCCCGTCAGAGACTAAGATTAATTGATCAGTTACCGAGCGTAATAAATGTCTATCATGTGAAACAACAACGATAGCCCCTTCATATTCTTGTAATGCCATGCTTAATGCATGGCGCATTTCTAAGTCTAAATGGTTGGTCGGCTCATCTAATAATAATAAATTAGGGTTCTGATAGACCAATAGAGCAAGTACTAAGCGAGCTTTTTCACCACCCGAAAAAGGTTTAACAATTTCAACAACCTTGTCTCCCCTAAAATCAAAACCACCTAAAAAATTACGTAAATCTTTTTCTGTGGCCTGTTTGTCTAGTTGTTGTAAATGCCATAAAGGACTTTCATCAAGTCGTAGCTGCTCTAATTGATGTTGAGCAAAATAGCCGATATTTAAAGCTTCAGCCGTTTGTATTTTGCCATTTAATGGCTTCATATCAGCAGCCAATACTTTAATCAGACTTGATTTCCCCGCACCATTAGGCCCAAGTAAACCAATTCGATTACCTGGTGTTATGGATAAACTTACTTTGTTAATAATGACATTTTCACCGTAACCAATATCAGCCTCTTCAAGTTGAAGTAAAGGATTTGGCATTTTCTTTGGTGGTGGAAAGCTAAAATTGAATGGTGAATCTACATGAGCCTGAGAAATTATTTCCATGCGCTCTAAGGCTTTTATTCTGCTTTGAGCTTGTCGGGCTTTGGTTGCCTGCGCTTTAAATCGATTAATATAACTTTGAATATGTTCAATTTCTCGTTGTTGCTTTATAAATGCAGATTGTTGCAAAGCTAGTTTTTCTGCACGCATTTTTTCAAAAGCAGAATAATTACCAGTATAAATTTCTGCTTTATTGTGTTCTATATGAATGATGTGATCAGTGATAGAGTCAAGAAAGTCTCTATCATGAGAGATAAGTAATAAAGTGCCAGGGTATTTACATAACCAGTCTTGTAACCAGATAACAGCATCTAAATCCAGGTGGTTTGTTGGCTCATCTAATAATAAAACATCAGATCGACACATAAGTGCCTGGGCTAAGTTTAAGCGCATCCGCCAACCACCCGAAAAAGACTTTACTGGCTGGTGCTCTTGCCCAGCTGAAAAACCTAGGCCATTCATTAACCTGGAAGCACGGGCGCTAGCAGTATAACCACCAATATGATCCAGGCTGCTGTGTAGCTCGGCTAGTTTAATCCCATCATCTTGTTGTTCAGTATATTCCAGTTGCTGCTGTAATTGACGTAGTTCATGATCACCATCAATAACATAATCAATGGCTGAATAATCAACTGCCGGGGTTTCTTGTGCAACATGAGCAATTTCAAGTCCTGGAGGCATAGAAAAATCACCTTCATCGACATGTAACTGATCAAGTAACATGGCAAATAAACTAGATTTACCTACTCCGTTAGCACCAGTTAAGCCAGCTTTTTGACCTTTATGAATAGTAAAGGAGGTGTCACTAAATAGAACGCGCGCACCGCGGCGTAATGATATATTTTTAAAATTCAGCATCGAAGGATAGGCTAAAATGTACAGATGAAAAGAAGACTGAAAAAACCATTAAACCCAGTGTTTAAACCACAAGATAGATATTATGTTAATCAACAGGGTCAATGGTGGTTTTTTACTGTCGATAAAATTGGCGGCCCTTACCCAAATAAAATGGATTGTGTTGATGCCTGCCGATATTATATTCAGAAACGAGATGGGGTATTATAACCTGATTAAGCTGTTTACTTATCGAATGCAACGCGCTTTAATGATTTTGTTATCTAAGGATGAAGACAGGGAACTTGAATATTTGCTTTTAAAGCAAACTTAAGGGAGTGTTAAAGTATGTCTGGTATCCCGAATAGAGACGATGCATGCAACGTCTCTACTTTAGTAAGCTCTGATTAAGTCATGAACTGGTACTCATGCTTAATCAGAGGCTCCTTTAGCCGTGTCGTTACAGAACAAGGCATAAGGGAAACCAGGAAATATTTTATATTTTAGGCTCTACAGCAATTGTAGGAACTGAATTTTCATTTGCAGGACTTACCGTAACGATTTTTTGTTCTTGTTGTTTTTCCTTGTTAGCCTCTCCAAACATGACTGCAGAAACCATAAACAATATAACAGACAAGAGAAAGACTGGCATTCGGGAGGGTTTATCCATCCAGAATAATAGCCATTTGGGTTTAATCATACCCAAAATAAAAAACCCCACCGCCAGCACAAGTATGTTAATCGACCAAACCATCATAACTCTTTTTCCTATATTTCTTTCATTTAACAAAATATACATTATTATTAGTTAAGTAACTTTTTGCAACAAATAGAGGAAAACTAATGGGTACTTTTGCAGTTGTAGTTTTGGGATTTGCCATTTTAATGGTGTTTATGAGTGTTAAATCTGTTCCTCAAGGAATGGAATACACTGTCGAGCGATTTGGGAGGTACACCAATACCTTAACCCCAGGGTTAAACATCATCATGCCAATTATCGATAGGATTGGTAATAAGCTCAACATGATGGAGCAGGTTAGAGATGTGCCTTCTCAGGAAATTATTACCAAAGATAATGCCAT
>ENA-ORXI01000685-ORXI01000685.1-sediment-metagenome-genome-assembly--contig:-NODE-685-length-28085-cov-9.424129_pt1 | contig 28085 bp, 27 predicted proteins | sample MGYA00237861_ERZ511468 | MGnify/ENA primary metagenome ERZ511468 (study PRJEB26299, sample SAMN06266213) | sediment metagenome | isolation source: Hudson Canyon methane seep mesocosm | place: USA:Hudson... | reverse complement strand
ATTGGACAACAAGGAATACATGGGACATGAGATTTGTAATCAGAGGGTCGTAAGTTCAAGTCTTATCTCCGGCTCCAATGAATATGTAGAACTATCAAAGCCTTAGTGGATAAAACCTCTAAGGCTTTTTTATTGCCTGTCGTTCGGGGTAAGGCAGGGGTAAGGTTCAAACCACGTTTAGCCATCACGCCACCAGCAAAACCCTATCAAGCAATCAATAAATAGTAGGCATAAAAACCTAAACTTTTCGGATAGGCTGGGAGGTGATAATCCCCCCCTATTTAGAGGGATATTTGTTAACCATAATTATGAGTACAATAATCTCATACTACAGGGAGTTAATAATTATGTTACCAAAATTTATCTATGATGCTTTGCCATTTATTTATATCGCTACCGGAACAGTAGCCGCACTTTCAATCGCAAATACATTAGCATTTATCTCTGGTGCAATATTTGGAATGACTGGTATGTATGTATTCAGTCTGCGTGGGAAACTCTCCTACAGTTAGAGATAAAAAAACCTGATACTTTCGGATCAGGTTCTTTGTTGTGTCATTATTAGTTCAGGCTTAATCTAACACGTTTAAAAGCAATGTTTCGATACATCCTGGCAGTCCGTTCAGTGCCACAAGCGGTCACCTGTTTAACCGCATACTTATGGTTTTGGTTATGGCGACTCATAATCCCTTTGTCCGGAGTTCGAGTCTCTGTGGGCCACCATATATAATCAAGCCTCATCTCACTAACGTGGGTTGGGGCTTTTTTGTGGGTCAATGCGGCCGCATAGGTTTACTACTTAATTCATCAAACCAAAATTTGGTTAGTAGCTATTTTAGCGTTTGAAGATATACTGAAACATTGAATAACATTTAGGTCGTTCTAATTTGTCATTTCACCCTAAAATAACACTGAACAATATTGTATTCAACCTGTTGGTTGCGGCTCTTTATCTTATTTTCGCAAAAATTGGTCTGGAATTTTCCCTTGAATCGCCAACCATCACGATCTTTTGGCCTGCAGGTGGTCTTGCACTTGCAGTATTGTTATTGGGTGGTCTTAAATATCTTCCCGGCATTTTTATTGGCGGTGTAGCTGCTGGATTTCTGGCGGTAGATACGCCATGGGTTGCCATCATGCTAGGCGTTGCTGATGTAGTCGAATCATATGTGGCTTATTGGCTTTCCACACGCTGGTTACGCATTAATGTTCAGCTAAAAACTAAACGAGATTTTTTAAAACTGGTTGTGGTTGCGGGTGTTTTTGCTAGTGCAATAAGTGCGTTTATTGGGCCAACGGCCTTGCTTATTGGTCATATTATTCCAGCTGAACTTTACCCTACGGTATGTCTTCGTTGGTGGATGGGCGATGTGCTGGGAATTGCGTTTATAACCCCGCTTATTTTAATTTGGAGTCAAGTACCAAATAAGTTTAAAGATAAGTGGCAAATACTTGAGGTTTTGGCCATATTAGGCTTGACCATTTTAATGGCGTTCGTTGAATTTTTTGATTTGTTTTACAGCTATGCATATGCACCTCAAGGCATAGCATGGATCATCCTGTTAGTTATTTGGTCTGCACTCCGTTTTGGCAAACACATAACCACATTGATGCAGTTGATTATTTTCACTCTTGCACTTTGGAGTGCTGGTCACAATATCGGCCACTACGCTGATGATATGGTGCAAAGTGGTTTGTTTAACTTCTGGTTGTTCGGCATGCTATCTGCCATCGGTGGATTGATGATTGCGGCAATGAGAGATGATAATGAAGAAATTCAAGCTACATTAAAAGTCAATGAAGAGCGATATGGCAGTATATTTGAAAATGCATTAACAGAAATCTTTATATTTGATGCTAAAACATATCAGTTTCTTAAAGTGAATCATGGTGCATGTGAAAATATTGGCTATAGCAATGAAGAATTATCCAAGCTGACACCCATAGATATAAAGCCTGAACTATCTCTTGAGCAGTTTAACGCTTTAATTGAACCGCTTAACACTGGTAAAAAGGAAATTATTCATTTTGAAACGGTTCACCAACGGAAAAACGGTTCACTTTATAATGTTGAAATTCATCTGCAACTGACCAATTTTCTAGGTAAGTCTGCATTTGTCGCTGTTATTTTAGATATAACTGAGCGTAAACATGCCGAAGATGCTCTACGGATTGCTGCCACTGCCTTTGAATCGCAAGAGGGCATGATAGTCACTGATGCTGACAATAGCATTCTTCGGGTCAATAAAGCCTTCACGGCCATTACCGGCTATAGCTCAGAAGAAGCCATTGGTGAAAATCCTCGCATCTTGTCTTCGGGACGACATGATGCACATTTTTACGAAGAAATGTGGCAAGAAATAAACACTACCAACTACTGGGCTGGTGAAGTCTGGAATAAACGTAAAGATGGTGACGTGTATCCTGAAAAACTTACCATTACTGCCGTAAAAGACTTCGCAGGTATCGTGACGAATTATGTCGGTACGATTACTGACATTACCTTGAAAAAACAAGCCGAACAAGAAATTGAAGACTTGGCTTACTACGATCCTCTGACTCACCTGCCCAATCGTCGGTTGATGCTTGACCGCATTAAACATGCGATGGCAGCAAGTGCTCGAAGTAGCAAAGAAGCAGCGTTACTCTTTCTCGATCTTGATCATTTCAAAACAATTAACGACACACTAGGTCATGATATGGGCGACCTATTGTTACAACAAGTCGCTGAGCGTCTTACGGGCTGTATCCGTGAAGGTGATACCGTTTCTCGATTTGGTGGTGATGAGTATGTTGTGCTCTTAGAAGGCCTAAGTGAGCAGCCCATTGAGGCGGCAGCACAGGCAGAAGATATTGCCAATAAGATTTTGTCTTCCATCAATAAGCCTTACCAGCTTGCGAGTCATCACTACACCAGTAGTACTAGTATTGGTATTACAGTGTTTGATGATCACCAATTTGAAATGGAAGAAATGTTAAAGCAAGCTGACATCGCTATGTATCAGGCGAAAAGGGACGGGCGTAATGCACTTCGCTTTTATGATCCACAGATGCAAGCAAGTATCAATGAGCGCGTAATACTTGAGAGAGAATTAAACCAAGCAATAGCGCAGCAACAATTTCAATTGTATTATCAGCTGCAAGTGGACAATTCACTGCGGTCACTAGGCGCTGAAGCCTTGATCCGCTGGAATCACCCTAAACATGGCTTAGTTTCTCCACTAGACTTTATTTCAGTTAGTGAACAAAACGGGACAATTACGACTATAGGTCAATGGACGCTCAATGCTGCCTGCGCTCAACTTAAGGTCTGGGAACAAGATGCACTCACTTGTGATTTAACCTTATCCGTCAACGTCAGTGCTAAGCAATTTCATCAAGCTAACTTTAGCTCGTACGTCACGATGACGATAAAACAACATGCTATCAATCCAGCACGACTGAAGTTAGAGCTAACAGAAAGCATACTGTTAGACGATGTTGAAGACACGGTTGCCAAAATGAAGGTATTGTCAGACATTGGCATTCAGTTTTCATTAGATGATTTTGGTACTGGTTATTCATCGTTGCAATACCTTAAGCGCTTACCTCTCTATCAACTTAAAATCGACAAATCCTTCATTGATGATCTGGTGACCGATAGTAATGACCAAGCGATTGTTCGCACCATTATTGCGATGGCACATAGTTTGGGATTAAGTGTTATTGCCGAAGGTGTAGAAACTAAAGAACAACAGCAACGATTGTTGTTCGAGGGTTGTACGCATTACCAAGGGTACCTATATAGCAAGCCTGTGCCTATTGATGAGTTTGAGGCTTTGCTTAAGAAAGGCTGATTGTTAATCGTCTACTTAAAGCGAGATAAGCTCAGTTTCGATATAGCCTGACTGTCCGCAGTGGGTCGGTGGCTGCCCTTTGGGGCTCAGGTAAATGATCCATCGCTTACGTGCCATAAGGCGATATTGATGGTTGGGAAGTATATCACCAGATGAATATGTAAAATCATCTAAAAACAGATGCTCCTATTCGCTAACGAAATCTTAGTTTATTCTAGCTATCAATTAACAAATGTCCAAAATAGGCAAAGATACCAATCATGCTCCCTGTAAGGAATTGAGCGTGGACTAGATAGGAGAATTTTTTCAAATCATTTGGTGTATACCGCCATGTAAGAAATAGACCAAACAAACCTTGCCAAATGACCAGAGTTAAAACAGCTGGAAAGAATAAAATATCCATTGGTACTCTCATCAGCACAATATGCAAGATAATAACCGCAACTGTAGCAACCCCCACATAGACATGAGTTTTATTTAGAACACCCAGGAGCTGTTGGAAAATGGATATAGTAGGAGGTGAATAGTCAGGAAGAAGTCGGTTTGCAAGTTTTCCTTTGCCCATCAGTAGCTTCAATAAAGTGCGAGCGTAGATGAACAACAAAGCCCATAAGCCGACCTCACCAAAACCTTCACCTATCTCCGTTAGAAATGTTTCCCGCTCTGGAATTGGTGGGTACACCGTATAGGCATACACGAAATACACAACGGATATGATGAGTACAATCACTGTGTAAATCAAAAAATCTCGAATACTTTTTGACACCATTTTTTACCTGAAATTATCACGGTGTATTGATAGTGACCAATGCCGCGATTTGTTAGTCATTTGACTGCCTAGCTTAACTAGATAACACCATGACAAAGAATATAACGATGCCTAGTGATGCTGAAAGTAATGTGAGTTTGCGTAATTTAGGCGTTTGCCATGCCATAATAAAACCTGTAATCAGTAATAAAAGCAAGGTAGTGGCAAATGCTGCTGCATATACTTTAAATGATTTACCACCTTTTGCTTTATGTAATTGAACAAACTGTCTATACCAACTGGTATTTTTAATTTTTAATTTCGCAACTAATGGTCTTGTTGTTGACTTTAAAATAATATCTTTATTTGATCCCGTCCACTCAAGCATAAAAGACTTGCCAATTCTTTTTATTTTAGCTTGCCCTGATGGAATCTCTATATTTTGTTTTTTTAACTCCTTTGTTGCTAATTCAACAAGCTCTACAAGATCATCTTGAATGGGTTTTTGGAGATGTAGCTCATAATCTGTTGCGTCATAACTACCCTTAATTCCCCAAGTATAAAAAGCACCCGTCACAAAAAACATGATTGTTACCGGCAAAATGAAAGCAGCTAATACCGTGTGTACTTTCATTAGTGTAGAACGATTAAATATTCCCATTTTCGATTACCTATTTATTAATTTCTATATATACTAACTGTAATTCCCTAAATTTCACTGGATTTATCACGATTAACACGGGCAACGTCCTGCGCCCTATCGTGCTAGACCCATTTGTTACATATGCGAATTGGACCAATGCTTCAGCGGTCCCAATCCCAGCAGCAGTCTTCATGTTTGCTCCGGCACTTCTAGGCTTCATGGGTTTTAAAAACTCAGCAGCTTAAATCAAGTCACATTGAAAATAAGAAGCCGTAGTGATTAAGTTCATTACGGATTTTTTGTACCTAACTTATTGAGTATGTTTTGAAACTGGTAATCATTGCTTACCTGCGAACCTCTTTTCAAACAAGTTCAACTCTTTCATATTCGTATCTTGTTTCGAGTTTAGGTTTAAAATATCTGCTCAATCATCACCCCGTCTACCTCTTTTTTTCATCCTATGGTTTTCACCGCTAAATGTGTCCTGAAATATCACACTATCATTGCGCCGACTTTCATCAGCACGCCTATCATCATAATGTTTGAATATACAGGTACATTCATTGGTTTTTTGGCAGCTTTCAAGTGGTAACTGGGACAATTCATTTGTGAGGAATATTTTCGATGAAATCAATCTGGCAGTATCACATGCCTTATCACATGGGATAACTCGAACAGCATGGTATTTAGTTTTAACTTTTTCAGATACAAGAGTACTTTCGGCTTTAGGTTTCTTTTTACCAAACAAATTCCCAAACATAATAACTACTCCACTTCAAAACTATAATACCGCAAACGATAGTACTCTCTTATAACCCAAATAGCATGCTGTAGTGATTAAGTTCATTACGGCTTTTTTATTGCCTGTTACTCGGCTCATGGCAGGATCATGTTTTGAAATTGGTCTAAGCGTTTAAAGTCACTAACCAAGAATTTTAAAGCCTAGTACTAAAGTACAGTTGCTTTTAAAAAAGCTTAACCATATACTTAAATAAACATATTTTTTAACGCCAACCTTGGTGTGAACCAAGCACGGAAAACTTCAGGTCTTTTCTAAAGATAGCTGGGTCGCGTATTTTTCAAGGTGCAATTTAATGAAAAAATTAACTACCGCTTTTAGTTTAGCTCTATTTTCAGGCGCTATGTTGGCCACTTCTGCAGTATCTGCTGCTTCAATTAGTGATTTCAACTTAAATCAATTTGATTTTGATATTACTAGTATTACTGGTGCAAACCCAACTTCAATAGCAACAGGAACAAGTAATGGTATCGGGTGGACAATAAGCCCTACTAGCTACTGGATGGCTCGAACAGTAACAAATGGATCATTCAATTTTGCAGGTCTTCCAGTATCAACGGATAACCTCCACGCAAGTGGAAATTATACAATTACTTTTGATCAAACAATAACTAGTTTATTAGTGGCATTAAGCAATGATAATTTTGCTGACTCAATTAACTTTGGTCTCACTCCATCTGACATCACAGGTAATGTATCTTTTGCTGGCACGCAAGCCATCTTAGGTTCTGCTAGTGGTGGTTTAGTGCTCTTTGAAAACATTAACTCTCTGACAATTATGAACTCTAACAATAATGGAATACTTGATGGTTATGATTTAGCGTTCCATGCTGTTGCTCCATCTGCAGTTCCAATCCCAGCAGCAGCCTTTCTATTTACACCTGCATTACTTGGTTTCATGGGTCTACGCCGTAAGGCTAAAAACTCTGTAGCTTAAATACAAGTTTTAACTGAATAACAAAAAGCCGTAGTGATTAAGTTCATTACGGCTTTTTTGTACTCATATTCAACGTAGATTATTTTGTCCTTGCTTGTAACTGTATGAGACTGTGATCTGGTCTAATGGAACCGCACACTTTAATAACGGATAATTTGATCTGGTCTAACGGGGCATGCTGATTGGACAATGATTGGAAAAAAGTATGGTAAATGGATGCCTGATGCCATGCCTGAATCAGGTCAAAAAGCAGTAGCAGTTTTTGATATTAAATCGTAAGAGACTTCTGTGGCGTTTTCGTGGCGTTTGGGAGCGTATAACAGGGTATCTCAGCGTAGTTACGAGAATTAAAATTCTCGTAACTACTTGAAATATAACGAATATTTGGTGGAGACGGCGGGAATCGAACCCGCGTCCGCAAATCCTCCGCTCTCGGATCTACATGCTTATTTCATCTATTAGTTTAACTACAAGCTACCCGATGAACAGGGAAAACAAATAGCGATCTTGTTAAATTTCAGTCTATCCGTACCAAGCATACGTCAAGCTTGTCTTATGAGAGTCGACCCCTGATACCAAACGCATAAGCACGGCTTTAGTCAGAGGCTAGCAAGCCTAGGCTGCTAGAGAGTAGTTGTTATCGTTTGCAACTATCATTTTGTCAGTCTGTTTTACGAGAAGAACCAACATACTCGGCATGCACCTTAAGTTTTGTAACCCACGTCGAAGCCAGGTCGTCCCCTTAAAGCATATCTGTTAAATACGATTTCTTTAACAGCTTGTAACAAGTGAGACATTATAAGCGAGTGCTAGTTTCACTGCTCGATTATTTATTCTGTTTTGACTCGTCGTTTTGGTAGGTTTTAACGGAGAACCTTGATCGGATGTAGATTCCAGATAAAAGATCTCGGGAATGACGTGTGGGTGTTTTATCTTATTTGTTTCTAAAGATTCGGGATTTTTCTCGCGCCCAATCTGCATCTTTTGCTGAAGCACGTTTATCGTGTTGTTGTTTACCTTTTGCTAGGGCAATTTCAAGTTTTGCTCGCCCCTTTTTCCAGTACATTGCAACCGGTACGATGGTGTAGCCTTTTCTATCAACTGCGCCAATTAATCTATTTAGTTCAACTCTATTAAGGAGCAACTTGCGGCGACGAACATTCTCTGGATGAATATGTGTCGATGCAGAAAGCAGTGGAGAGATATGCGCACCATGTAGCCACGCTTCTCCATTGTCTATTTGAATATAACTTTCGTTTAATTGTAGACGCCCGTCCCGCATGCTTTTAACTTCCCAGCCTTCAAGGACAATACCTGCCTCAAACTTATCTTCTAGAAAGTAATCATGTCTTGCACGACGATTTTGAGCAATCGTGCTGTTGACGCCTGTTTGTTTATTATTTTTTTTCGTTGCCATTCTCTTATTATATAATGCTATCCTTAATTTTAGCTTGAGCATTTGGATAAATTCCAACAAAATTCCATTTTATGACGATTAAATCGAGAACATTATGAGCAGACCGAGTGCATCTATTCACGGCCAGTGGTCTTCACGTTGGGCCTTCATTCTTGCCGCCACAGGTTCTGCCGTCGGTCTAGGGAATATTTGGAAGTTCCCTTATATAACTGGTGAAAATGGCGGTGGCGCATTTGTTATCGTTTATTTACTTTGTATTGCCTGTATCGGTTTGCCGTTAATGATGGCAGAGGTGATGATTGGTCGACGTGGCAGACAAAACCCAGTCAACACGCTTAAATCTCTCGCTAAAGAAGAAAACAAACATCCGGCATGGAGTTACCTTGGCTGGCTCGGTCTGACTGCAGGCTTTATCATTTTATCGTATTACAGCGTTATCGCGGGTCAAGCGATAGCCTATGTCTTTCGTTCATTTGCAGGTGTATTTGAGGGTGTAACAGCGGCGGGTGCACATAATATCTATATCACTTTGACCAGTGATCCTGAACGTCTACTCGCTTGGCATACTGTTTTCATCGTGTGCACGATGACGGTTGTTGCCAGAGGCGTAAAAGGTGGTTTAGAAAAACTGGTTAAATTTTTGATGCCTGCTCTACTTGCTATCTTGTTGATATTAGTTGGTTTTGCAGCTAATACAGGTGATTATTTCAACCAAGGCATTGATTTCTTATTCACACCTGACTTCACCAAAATCACTGGCCAAGGTGTATTGACTGCGATGGGGCATGCCTTCTTCACATTAAGTTTAGGAATGGGTGCAATTATGGTCTATGGTTCTTATCTTCCTAAAAACACATCTATTCTGAAAGTATCTATTGCAATATCTATCGCTGATACAGCGATTGCCCTATTAGCAGGAATGGCAATCTTCCCTCTCGTATTTGCCAATGGTTTAGAAACAGGTGCTGGACCTGGTCTTATTTTTGAAACGCTTCCTATCGCTTTTGGTCATATGGCAGGTGGCGCATTATTTGGTGGCCTATTTTTCTTGCTATTAGTCTTCGCAGCGTGGAGTTCAGCTATTTCTCTTATTGAACCTGCCATTGCATGGCTGGTTGAGAATAAACAAATTAGTCGCCGCAGAGCAAGTGTAACCGCTGGTTTTGCAGCTTGGTTATTAGGCTTGCTAACCGTATTCTCATTCAATATTGGTCAAAACTGGATTTTATTTGGCAAAACAATGTTTGAGTTACTTGATTATTTAACCGCTAACATCATGCTGCCATTAGGTGGTTTATTTATTGCTATTTTTGCCGGCTGGATTATGACTAAAAGTAGTAGCCAAGAAGAGTTAGCTATTAATAGCTCGTTTGGCTATTATGTCTGGCGTATCATTATCCGCTACGTTACTCCAGCAGCTGTGATTATTATCTTTCTCCGCGCTATTGGCTTATTAGGTTAACTTAAATTAATGACAACCATTACTCGTAGTTCTCTCGTTTTATTTACGCCTGATCAAATGTTTGATTTGGTCAATGATATAGAAGCTTATCCAAGCTTTTTGCCATGGTGCAGAGATAGTAAAATTAGTAGTAAAACAGACAATGAGATTACCGCATCTCTTGACCTTGCTAAGGGGGGTATTCATCATGTCTTTTCAACTCGAAACAAACTTGTTCAAGGTGAATCTATTGCTATTGAGCTTATCGATGGTCCTTTTCAACATCTAGAAGGTCATTGGCAGTTTGGAATGATTGGCGATAACCAAGGTTGTCGAATCCAGTTAGATATGGATTTTGAGTTTTCTAACCGACTTATTAGTATGGCGCTAGGCCCAATTTTCACCCAAATATCAGGCTCTTTAGTTGATGCCTTTTGTAAACGAGCTCAGGATATTTATGGAAATGACTAAGCCCATCACTGTTGAAGTTGCATATGCTCTGCCTGATGAACAGCTTATCTTGTCACTAGAAGTTGCTGAGGATTGCACTGTAGAAGATGCGATTAGCCGCTCCGGTATTTTAGACACCTATCCTCAAATTGATTTAAGTACCGATAAAGTCGGTATTTTTGGCAAAATGTGTAAACTTAATGCCTCTTTACGGCATAAAGACCGGATTGAGATTTATCGTAAATTGATTGCTGATCCGAAAGAATCACGTCGCCAGAAAGCAGAGATGGAACGTAAAAAAGCCATTACGGATAAACAAAAATAAAGTTATACGTGCCGCTTGTTTCACCACGTTATACCCGTAATAATTCAATCTATTTATTTTCGAACATCTGCCCATTTTCATGATTAATGGCCATTCGAGGACAACTCATCTTTTGGGCTTACACCCTCATCCCAACCTTCTCCCTCAAGGGAGAAGGAGCTAAGAATCTGGCTCATCATCAAACAAGAGCAGACTTCACTCCCTCTCCTGTTGGAGAGGGCTGGGGTGAGGAGATTAATATTAAGGTTTGAAATCTACACTTTAAATGCTAGCACGTATATGCGTAAACTCATTCTATCGCCCTTCAAGCAAGGCCATTTCAGCATCTGTAAAGTCTGCTAATTTACGTGCTTCAGTATTATAAGAATCTGGCTCACCATCAAAACAAGAGCAGTCTTCCTCCCTCTCCTGTTGGAGAGGGCTGGGGTGAGGAGATTAATATTAAGGTTTGAAATTTACACTTTAAATGCTAGCGCGTATATGCGTAAACTCATTCTATCGCCCTTCAAGCAAGGCCATTTCAGCATCTGTAAAATCAGCTAACTTACGAGCTTCGGTATTAAATGGCCCTCGCAACACACCTGAAAAATAATTATCCAGCAAGTCCTTAAAGGTCTCTAAAGGATCTACATGCCGTAGTTCACAGAGATAATTAAACCAATATGTACCTATTTTCACATGGCCAATTTCTTCTTCTAAGATGATTTCCAATATTTCAACGGCTCTATGCTCACCATTACCGCGTAATTTATTCATCATTTTAGGTGTAACATCTAAGCCTCTGGCTTCAAGAACACGAGGAACTAAGGCCATACGTATCAGTGGATCATGATGTGTTTTTCTCGCCATGTCCCACATACCACTATGGGCTGGAAAATCGCCATAATCAAAACCTAAAGTCAGTAAATGATCGCGTAATAAGGTGAAGTGTTGGGATTCTTCAAATGCCACTCTCATCCAATCATCATAAAACTGTCTAGGTAAACCTGAAAAACGTGCCACAGCATCTAAGCCTAAATTGATAGCATTAAATTCAATATGAGTAATCGCATGTAATAAGCTCGCATTACCGCTCTCTTTAGTATTACGTCGTCTTGGTAAATCTCGTGGTGCCACTAGTTCTGGTTTATCCGGTCTTCCCGGCTCATCAGGAACCGTTAATTCCTCATCAGAAACTATCAATTCACCTGCAAGCCAACGTTGATACAAAAGCTGTGTTTGTTCAACTTTTTCTAAAGGATCGGTAATTAATAAACATTGCAGTGCACATCGTCGTAAATCATCAGCCATCTAAGCGTACTCGTGGGTCAACTAGGGTATAAGATAAGTCAGTTAGGACTAAACCAAAAATATAGAGTACAGAGCCTAGAAAAACCATGGCCCTTACAATTGCAAAGTCTTGAGCTTGAATCGCATCAATGGTGTAACTGCCTAAACCGGGAATACCAAAAAATGATTCTAATATAAGGCTACCCATAAATAATGTCGGTAGCACAACCACTGCACCCGTTAAAATTGGGATCATGGCGTTTTTCAATACGTGGCGGAATAGTACCTGTACTTCGGATAAACCTTTTGCTCTGGCTGTTCGAACATAATCTTTAGAGACTTCTTCCAGAAATAAGGTTCTATACCAGCGTGAACCGGCGCCTATACCAGAAACAATCCCTATCAAAACAGGCAAAATAAGAAATTTAATAGCACTAAATCCTTCGCCATAACCGGAGATGGGTACTAATTGCATGAGTTTACCGACCAGAAATTGCCCCCCGATAATATAGAACAAACTGGAGATAGACATAATGACAACACAAATCACCACACCGCCTAAATCAACATAGGTAGCACGAAAAAACACCATTAATAAAGCAAAGGTAATATTGACTAGCAACCCCACCACAAAGATAGGAACAGCAATCGCTAAACTAGGCCACATACGTGTTTTGATATCTTGACCAATATCTCGGCCATCGTCAGCTTGACCAAATTTAAAGGCAAATAAACTTAATGACTTATCAAAAAAAATAGTCTCTGTGGCCTTATCCAAACCTTGGCTGTCATCGTTCCATAGCAATGCTTTATCGTAGCCACGTTCCTGCTTCCAGGCATCCATTGATTCTTGAGTAACATGCTTCACCCCAAGATGCATACGCGCCATATCATCTGGCGTATTAACCATGAAGAATAAAGCAAACGTTAATGCATTAACCCCAATTAATATGGGAAAAGCATATAGAACTCGTCTTATAATATAAGCAAACATAAATCACATAATTAGTTATTTATGCATAGTATATACCCGTGCTAAGGTATATAACTGTTTTTACATATCAGTTAATGCTAATATAGAGTCAAAATATTAATTTGAACACTAATAGAGGTGAACAATGGCACAAACAACAATGGACTTGGTGAAAGCAGCAAAAGCAATCATCACTGAAATAAATATTACTCAAGCAAATGAAATGCTGAATAATGATAGTATCGCGATAGATGTTCGTGAGTTATTAGAATTTGAAACGGGTCATATACCAGATGCTCGACATATTTCACGGGGAATGCTTGAGTTTATGATTGGTAATCATCCTGATTTCCAAGATAAAACAACATCTATTGTTGTCTACTGTAAAAGTGGTGGTCGTTCTGCCTTAGCCTCTCAAACACTTCAACAATTAGGCTTTAGCAACGTGCATTCTATGTTAGGTGGATTCGATCTGTGGAGTGAAGGAACTGATATTCCTCCTGAAACACAAGCATAATATTTTAATAAAGGAACGTAAATCTAATGAAATTAACTAAATTACTTGCTATCGCAACACTTGGCCTTGTTGCCAGTGTTAATGCCATGGCGACAGAAACAAGTGTGATGATTCGTGCAAAAGCTGCAGACGCTAAGTTTATCGGTACCAGTGTTGGTGGTGTAAAAGTCGTTGTTGAAGATGCTGAAACGGGTGAAATTCTTGATCAAGGTTGGATCAATGGTGGAACAGGTAGCACTAAGGCAATTATTAAACAGCCAATTACTCGTGGACAAGTACTATCTGATGATAAAACTGCTGGCTTCTTAGCTAAAATAGATATTAACAGCCCTCGTTTGCTTCGCTTTAAGTTGCTTGGCCCATATGGCTACCGACAAGCACTTCAAGAAGCAACGGTAACGAGCTGGGTTATTCCAGGTAAAGATATTTTAGGTGACGGTATTACATTGACTATGCCAGGGTTTATTGTTGATGCATGGACTCGTGTAATAGAAGGTGGCAAGCTTGAGGTTTATACTAAAGCTTCTTTATTATGTGGTTGCCCTATTTATCCTGATGGTCCTTGGGATCCTAAGAACTACGAAGCAACTGCAATCTTAATGCAAAACGAAGCTAAAGTCGGCGAGTTAAAATTAGACTTCACTGGTCCAGTTGGCTTATTCTCAGCTAAAACAACACTTGAACAAGCTGGTCACTACAAAGCGATTGTTTACATCTTTGATAAAACAACAGGTAATGTCGGTGTTGACCGTACAATGTTTGAGATTCCTGAATAATAGTTAATCGCTAAATTATGTTGGGGCGGGAAAATCACTTTCCGCTCCAACAAACTGTTTTATCCTCCTACCACTTTATTTTTCTATTACGCTCCACTTTCTCCATTATTCCTCCTCATATTTTGTAACATTTATCCTGCTTAGTTGTCATAATGACATCAACACATATCTTGGAGATGGATGATGAATACACCCTCTTGCCCAGTATCAGGTGCTGGACTTGGACTTCGCCGCAGTTTTATGGACGATCTCGATGCACTAGATCACAATCCAGTAGACTTTCTTGAAGTTGCACCAGAAAACTGGATGGAAATGGGTGGCATACTCGGCAAAAAGTTTGCTCACTTTGCAGAGCGTTATCCAATGATATGTCATGGACTCTCATTATCGATTGGTAGTCCAGCACCTCTCGATGAACATTTCCTGATCCGCCTCAAAAAATTCCTCGATAAACACAATATCGCTTGTTACAGCGAACATTTAAGCTATTGTAGTGATGATGGTCACCTATATGATTTAATGCCTATACCGTTTACTGAAGAGGCTGTCACACATACTGCCAACCGCATTAAACGTGTTCAAGAAATATTAGAACGTCGTATCGTGATGGAAAATGTATCTTATTACGCCGCGCCTGGTCAGGAAATGACTGAAATCAACTTTCTTAATGCCGTGTTAGAACAAGCTGATTGTGATTTATTACTCGATGTAAATAATATCTACGTCAATAGTATTAATCACAAATATGATGCCGAAACATATATTAAATCTGTACCTAGTGAGCGCATTGCCTATCTACATATAGCAGGTCACTATGATGAAGCAGATGATTTAAAAGTTGATACCCATGGTGCAGATATCATCGATCCTGTTTGGTCCCTATTGCAAACAACGTATCAACATCATGGTGTGATGCCAACATTATTAGAACGTGACTTTAATATCCCTTCATTGGACTCATTGTTTAACGAAGTAAATCAAATTCGTCATTATCAATCAACTCAGGAAGAATGTAATGTCGCAACAGCCTAAAACACAGAGTTTTATTGATACGCAATTTCAATTTGCTAATGCTATTCGTGATCCTGAAAATAATGTTGGACCCGATAATATTGAACAACGGCGAATGACTATTTACCGTGAGCTTTTTTACAACAATATTGAAGGTTTTATTGCTAATGGCTTTCCCGTACTAAGAGAAATCACTTCTGATGAAGCATGGAACAGTATGATTCGTGACTTCATGATTAAACATCGTTGTAAAACCCCGCTATTTCATGAGATCTCACGGGAATTTTTAGCCTATTTAGATAATGAGCGTGAGAGTGTTAATGATCCGGTCTTTATTAAAGAACTCGCACATTATGAATGGGTAGAATTAGCATTAAGTGTTTTAGATGCTGACGTTGAAGCTGTACAACTAAATCAAGAGCCGGACTGTTTAGCACTTAAGCTAAAAACATCACCTCTTGCTTGGTCATTAGCTTATCACTACCCTGTCCATCAGATTAGTCCTGAGAACCAACCTCAACAGCCTAGTGACTCAACTATATTTCTGCTTGTTTATCGTGATCAAACAGACAGAATGAGCTTTCTAGAATTAAATCCAGTTAGTGCTCGTCTGATTGATTTACTTAATGAAGGTTTGGATGGGCACCTTGCTGCACAACAAATTGCACAAGAGCTTCAGCATCCAAATCCTCAAGTCGTGATTGATGGTGCTAAGGAATTAATAACTGATTGGATTCAGCGTAGTGTGTTAATTTCTGGGCAATAAAAAGGCTGGAGATCACTCACCAGCCTTTTCTCAAACGATATTAAATTTTATTTTATCTTAACAAATATTTCTCTTAACTAGCAGTGTCAGATACCACTTCGTTTTCTGTTTTTCCAGAGAATTTCTCTGCCATACTTTGGAAAACAAAATACAAGGTAGGCGTTAAGAACAGACCAACTATTGTGCCCACCAACATACCGCCGAATACAGCCGTGCCTAAAGAAACACGACTTTCAGCACCCGCACCAGTGGCTATCACTAAGGGAATAACCCCCAATATAAATGAGAATGCCGTCATTAAAATCGCCCTAAAGCGTAGGCTTGCAGCCTTAACTGCCGCATCATAAATACTCAAACCTTCCTCACGTTGTTGTTTGGCAAACTCGACAATCATAATCGAGCTTTTTGCCACCAGAGCAATGAGCAGCACCAGTCCTATTTGAGTATAAACATTATTATCTAGCCCTCGATACATTGAAAATGCACCTGCACCCAATATCGCCATTGGCACAGCTAACAGTACTGAGAAAGGAATAGTCCAACTTTCATATTGTGCAACAAGGAATAAATAAACAAATATAAAGGCAAGACCAAAGATAATTGGTGCCATATTACCTGCGGCAATTTGTTGATAAGTTACACCTGACCATTGATAACCCATTGAACTTGGTAGCAGTTCATCTGCCAAGTTTTCCATTTCTAATATCGCATCACCCGTCGATACGCCAGGCATAGCTTGCCCTGTAATAGTAGAGGTAGGGAATAAATTAAAGTGGGTCATAAATAAAGGACCAACTTGTTCTTCAACCGTTGCCAAAGATCCCAGAGGGATCATTTCACCATTATCACTCAAAACTTCTAATTTTAGAATATCATCAGCATGCTGACGATACTGTTCGTCAGCCTGCATAGTCACCTTCCATGTTTTAGAGAATAAATTAAAATCATTCACATAAGATGAACCTAAAGAGGTACTTAAAGTGTTAAACAGGCGATCCATTGGTACGTTATAAACCTGTGCCTTGGTGCGATCAATATCTAAATAAATCTGAGGAACCGTCGCTCTAAGACTTTGAGCCATCCGTGTTAATTTCGGGCTTTCATTCGCTGCCACAACAAGATCATTGGCAAAGGTTTGCAATTGCACTACACCCAAATCACCGCGATCTTGTAACTCAAAGGAGAATCCTGCCGCGGCACCTAAACCCATAATCGGTGGTGGTAAGAAGTTAAAGATAATCCCTTCTTCTATTGTGGATAATTTTTGTTGTAGTCCCCCCATAATCGCTTTGATATGTAAAGCAGGATCTTTTCGATCACTCCAGTTCTTTAGGGAAAGAAAACCCAAACCAGTATTGGTTGATGCAACACTATCTATCATAGAATAGCCACCAACAAGTAAATATTTATCAATACCTTCGGTTTCTTCTACCATTTTATTTACCCGATCCATGACCTCTTCGGTACGATCAAGACTAGCGCCATCAGGTAGTTGTACATTAATAAAGAAGTAACCTTGATCTTCATCGGGCAAGAAGCCTCCTGGTAGGCTAATAATGCTGTAATAAGTAGCAACTAAAAGACCTGAAAAAACTATCATCACAAAGCCACTTTTACGCAACATGGTTTTAACCATGGTCATATAGCCCGTTGTACCAACCTCAAAGGTTTTATCAAACCAACGAAATGCAACCCATTTCTTCTTACCTGTTGAAGGTTTTAGCAACAGACGGCATAGCGCCGGACTGAGTGTTAACGCATTGATAGATGAAAATATGGTCGCAATTGAAATTGTGATCGCAAATTGTTGATATAACATACCCGTTAAACCAGGCATCATAAGTGTAGGTACAAATACCGCTAATAGCACCGCTGTTGTCGCCACAACAGGGCCTGTAATCTCAACCATGGCCTCTCTGATCGCTTGCCGAGAATCCCAACCATTTTCATCCATCAATCGAACGGTATTTTCAACCACAATAATGGCATCATCTACCACAATACCAATCACTAACACCAAACCAAATAGGGTTAAGTTATTGATCGACATGTCCAACATCAACATCACAGCAAAGGTACCAATCAATGATACCGGGATAGTGATAGCGGGAATAATTGTGGTGCGCCAATCTTGCAAAAAGATGAATACCACCAATATAACCAAGAATATCGCGACAATAAGGGTGACTATTACTTCATCAATAGAGGCAGCAATATATTCTGTTGTATCAAGTACCACATCATATTCAAGATCATCAGGAAATCTTTTTGCGGCTTCATCCATCAGTACTCTAATACTATCCATCACCGCAAGTGCATTAGATCCTGGTGTTTGATATACCGCCATCGCAATAGCAGGTGCACCGCCACTTTTGGCATATTGTGTATATGTTGCAGCGCCCAACTCAACACGAGCAACATCTTTTAAATAAAGAACATCTCCCTTATCACCTGTTTTAATAATAATTTTTTCAAACTCTTCGACGGTAGACAATCGACCTTGCATCAATACATTATATTGAAAGTTCAAACCACCCGAATTTGGTGGTGCGCCAACCGTCCCGCCTGCAACCTGTACATTTTGACTTCTAACAGCTGCAACAACTTCTTCAGGGCTTAACTTTCTGGCTTTAAGTTGTTCAGGGTTAAGCCAAATTCGCATAGAAAAGTCACGCGCACCAAAGACATTCACTTTACCTACGCCGTTAACTCTAATTAATGAATCATAAAGACGGGTCGAAATATAATTGCTGATAAATAATTCATCATAAGTGCCATTAGGTGACACTAAAGAAATAACCCCTGTGATCGCAGTTGATTGCTTCTCAACTTTAACCCCTTGCCGCATTACCTCTTCAGGTAGCTTAGGCTCGGCAATACCCACTCTGTTCTGGGTTAATACTGTCGCCATATCGATATCGGTACCAATATCAAAGGTAACCGTTAAATTTAACTCGCCATCTGAACTACTTTTTGAAGACATATAAATCATATCTTCAACACCATTGATTTCTGACTCAATGGGAATAGCAACCGCCGATTCCATAGTGGCTGCATCAGCCCCTGGAAATGCCGTTGTTACCGAGACAGTTGGCGGCGTGATATCCGGCATACTCTCAACGGGTAACATAGGTAATGAAATCAAACCAACTAAGCTGATTAAGATCGCAATAACAATGGCAAATTTAGGTCGATCTATAAAGAAATGACTAAACATAAAACTTATCCTTGTTCTTTTTCAGCTTGAACAGGCAAACCAGGCCTAGCTCTCAAAATCCCTTTAACAATATAGGTTTCACCGCCCTCTAACCCAGAGATAATATGTACATAACCATCTTCTTGTGGCAAACCTAGTTCGACATAACGCAAAGCGACAATATTATCCTTATCAACCACTAATATATATTTCCCACCTAAGTCGGACCCTACAGCAGCTTCTTTTACCAAGACTGCATTTTCGACCTCTTTACCAGGCGTTTTGATTCTCACAAATAAACCAGGAAAGAACTTGTTATCCTCATTAGGTAATCGAAGACGAACTTCAACCGTACCGGTGTTTTTATCTACTTCATTATCAATATAATCAACCAAGCCTTGATGTGGGAAACCAGATTCATTGCCCCGCTCTACATGGGCAATTATTTTACGCATACTTATGTTTTCTACCGTCGACTGTGATTCAACTTCTCTAGAATGGATGTCTAAAAAATTCAACATCATAGATTCTGGCACATTAAAATATACAAACATTGGTTGCATCGTATTCACCCGTGTTAATAAAGTGGCTTCATTTTTTCCTACCTCATTACCCGCATCTACCAACTCTCTACCCACCACACCATCTATGGGAGAAATAACATCTGTATAACTTAAATTAAGCGCTGATTCCGCCAATGCTGCCTGTGCAGACTTCACCGTTGCCAGAGCAACATCTTGATTGGCTATTGCCTTATCAATATCAAATTCACTGACTGCATTTTTTTCCCCAGCCTTTTTCATTCGTTTAACTTCTATTTTTGCTAAAGCCAAATCAGCCTTTGCTGATTGTAATAAGGCATGGTCGCTATCATATAGTGCTTGATACTTTTCTTTTTCAATATGAAATAACACATCGCCTTTTTTTACATTTGAACTCGCTACAAAGTCGACACTTTCAAGCCGCCCAGCCACTCTGGCAACCACATCCGCAGAATGGTAGGCTTTAGTGCTTCCCGTATAAATAGAGTAATATTTAATGGTCTTAGTGAGTGTTTCTGAAACGGTAACTTTCGGGGCTGCAGGCGGTACTTGCTCTTGTTCCGCCTCTATACAAGCCGTCAAAAATAATAACGAAACTAATGCTACAAAAGTCAAAACAGAACGATGCCATTGCATCCTGTTCAACATATATACATGGGGATTCAACATTAATTTTCCTCTTTATTATCTGTATCTTGCTCACTATCATTCAGCAATACAGGATCATCCAATGACCAACCACCACCTAATGCACGGTTAAGATTGATAAAATTCACAACAGATTGCCCCTCTGACTCAACCCAACGATCCTGTTGCGTAAATAATGAACGCTGTGAATCTAATAGACTTTGAAAATCTGTTAAACCTGCTAAATAACTGGTTGACACCAAGTCTACTGATTCTTGGCTTGCTTCAACTGCTTCCAATAGCTTTCCTGCACGTAAACGCTCTTGATTAAGCGAAACCATGCTGGTTTCCACTTCTGCTAAGGCATCTAATACTGTTTTTTCATAATTGATAATAGCCTGTTGTGTACGAGACTCTTCAACATCAATTAAGCCTTCTATTTTGCCACCTGAAAACAAATTCCACCGTACACCAGGAATAAAAGACCATCCCACGCTATCGCTGTCACCTAAGTCATCCAAGTCAAAAGCACCTAATGTTAAAGCACCTGTTAGTGAAAACTCTGGATATAATCTTGCCGTAGCTACGCCAATTTGGGCGGTTTGCTTGGCAACTTGACGTTCAGCTTGGCGAATATCAGGGCGTTGTCGCAAAAGTTCTGCTGGTGGCTCGAAGCTAGCATTAAAGGCTGGCGCAGGAATCACCGTCGCTTGCCCAAGCTCTTTATCTAAACTACCTGGTATTTGCCCTAGTAAAATAGCAATTTGATTTAAGGCATATTCCAAAAAAGGTAGTAGTTCTGGGATCAATGTTTCAGTGTTAGCTAGATTGTACTTTGCCTGAGCAACATCAAACTTAGGTACTAAGCCAGAATCATAACGAGCTTCCACAATAACTAAGGTGTCACGTTGGCTGCGTACATTATCTTTAGCATATTTAATCCGCTGTTGTAATGTGCGGATATTGACATAATGAATGGCTATTTGTGCATATAGCGACACCATAACATCACGATAGTCCTCTACCGATACATCTATATTAGCCTCTGTCGCCTCGATATTTCGTCTCACTCGCCCAAAGACATCTGCTTCCCAACTTGTCGACAAACCTGCTGACCATGTACTTGATGGGTTACTACTAAACGCGCCTCCCCCCAATGACTCGCTGGCTTTTGATCGATTAAAACTAGCACTTGTATTTAAATCAGGATAACGATCGCCCCCTGCAATTTGATTAAAAGTACGCGCTTCATCAATACGTTCAACTGCAATACGTAAGTCTGGATTAGCCGCTTTAGCACGCTCAAGTAGGGAGTTAAGCATGGGATCATTAAAACTCGTCCACCATTGCTCTAGTGATGCATTTGAATTAATGTCTTCAATAACAACATTTGTCCAAGCATCTGGTGTAGTTATTTCAGGCTGTTTATAATCAGGGCCAACTGCAGCACAGCCTGCCATAAACAAAAGAAGCGAGACTACGCTCGCTTTTTTTAATCTACACAACATAATAATTTTTTATGCTGTTGCTAATTGAATAGCTTCTGCTGATAGGCGGGTAATCTCATCCCAATCTTCAGCATCAACAAGATTCGACGCACACATCCAAGAGCCGCCTACACAGGCCACATTAGGCAAATTGTAATAATCTTTAACATTCTTCTGATTAACACCACCTGTTGGACAGAATGTAATCTGTGGAATTGGCGCACCAATTGATTTCAACATAGGTATGCCGCCCGCTGCTTCAGCAGGGAAGAATTTCATTTCCGTAATGCCTTTTTCCAATAAACGCATTGCGTCACTTGGATTCGCAATTCCAGGTAACAATGGAACACCTGTTGCAATAGCTGCATCAATCATAGCGTCTGTTGTGCCTGGGCTAACGATAAATTCAGCGCCTGCTGCAATTGCTTTGTTCAATGTTTCAATATTAATGATTGTGCCGGCACCAACAGTTGCTTCAGGTACTTCTGCTTTAATACGAGTAATTGACTCTAATGCCGCTTCTGTACGTAAAGTAATTTCTAATGTCGTAATACCACCTGCAACCAATGCTTTAGCTAATGGCACAGCATGTTCAACCTTATTGATCACCATTACAGGAACGATTGGTGATGAATTCATTATTTCTTTAATTGTTTTGCTCATTGTATTGTTATTCCAAAAATATCATTGAAGTCTAATTGTCATCCTCGCCAAGGCGGAGATCTATGGGCTGTTCAAATATTCACAGTCATTTGATTCCCACTTTTGTGGGAATGACGTAACAGTTTGTTAATTTATATTGGCTTAATTGATTGGATCATTGTTAAACATGTTGATCGCACCAGTTTCTGCTGAAGAAACACCTCGACGGAAGCTATCAAATAATTCACGCCCCATACCATAATGATGATCAGTACTACCTTTAATACATGATGTACGTTGGTCAAACGTATCATTATCAACTTGGATGTTTAATCGTCCAGTCTGAGTATTCAGGTAAATCATATCGCCCGTACGTACGCGTGTTAAAGGACCACCTTCTTCACACTCGGGGCACATATGGATTGCTGATGGTACTTTACCTGATGCACCTGACATTCGACCATCAGTCACAATCGCAACTTTAAAGCCTTTATCTTGCAATGAACCTAATAGTGGCGTCAGTTTATGCAGCTCAGGCATTCCGTTCGCTTTAGGACCTTGGAAACGTAAAACCACGATAAGATCTTTTTCCATCTCACCACGTTTAAATGCAGCAACCACATCATCTTGATCATCAAAGACCATAGCTGGTGCTTCAACAACTTGGTGCTCTTCTGCTACCGCAGAAATCTTCGACATACCACGACCTAAATTACCGTGGATTAAATGCAAACCACCCGTAGTTGAGAATGGCTTTTTCATCGTACCAATAACTTGGTCATCTAATGATTTACCCGGACCTTCTTCCCAGATTAATTTATCATCAACAAGCTTAGGTTCTTGTGTGTAGCTATTCATGCCGCGTGTTGATGCAACAGTCATAATGTCTTCATGCATTAGGCCATGTTTCAATAACTCACCGATTAATACACCCATGCCACCCGCTGCTTGGAAGTGATTAATATCAGCATCACCATTAGGGTAAATACGTGTAAGTAATGGAATAATCTTAGTGATTTTATCGAAATCATCCCAGTTAACAATAATGCCTGCTGCTCGAGCAATAGCAATCAAATGCATTGTATGATTTGTTGAACCACCTGTTGCCATTAGGCCAACAATGGCATTGACGATTGCTTTTTCGTCAATCATATAACCTAGTGGACGGTAATCATCACCTAGTGCAGTGTATTTTAATACTTGCTCTGTCGCACTTTCAGTTAGAGCTTCACGTAATGGCGTACCTGGATTAATAAATGAACTACCTGGTAAATGTAGCCCCATCATTTCAACCATCATCTGGTTACTATTTGCTGTACCGTAGAATGTACATGTACCCGCACTATGATAAGACTCTGATTCTGCTTTAAGCAATGCATCACGACCGACTTTACCTTCTGCATAAAGTTGGCGAATACGTACTTTTTCTTTGTTTGGCAAACCACTTGGCATTGGACCGCCCGGTACAAATACTGCTGGCAAGTGACCAAAACTCAATGCTGAAATTAATAAACCCGGTACGATCTTGTCACAAATACCTAAGAATAAAGCACCATCAAACATATTATGACTTAAACCAATTGCTGCTGACATCGCGATAACATCGCGACTGAACAATGATAACTCCATACCTGCTTGACCTTGAGTTACACCATCACACATGGCAGGAACACCACCTGCAAACTGAGCTACGCCACCGGCTTTATTAGCGGCATTTTTGATAATATCTGGGTAGTCTTTATAAGGCTGATGAGCTGATAACATATCGTTATACGCTGATATAATACCGATATTAGCTTTAACATTGCCTGATAAGTCAGCTTTTTCGGAAGCAGCACATGCGGCGAAACCATGAACCAAGTTACCACAGGCTAATTGGTTACGATGTGGACCTTCTGCAGCTGCAGCATCAACGCGTGCTAAATACGTTGCACGCATATCTTTACTACGCTCAATAATATCGTTAGTTACAGCTTCTAATACTGGATGAACCATAAATACCTTCTCTTCTAATGCCCTGCTGAATGCTTCATGCACATGCAAAGTTCATGTTATATGTAGTTTAGTCTTTAAACAGACTAATCATAAGTTTTCGAATTGACCTTATATTCTAGCTTGAATCGGTACTTTTTGCACGGCTAGCAATTAGCCTCCAGCTAAATTCATCACCCAAGAAAGTAAAACTACTTGTGGAACAGTGATTAAGGGTAAAAATAACGCTATCTTCCATGAGCCTGTAGTTTCACGTAATGACATAATCTCCGTGTAATCGGTAGCAACCCCCGTCATTAAAAAGGCAAAACCATTGCCAGGAGCTTGTGCTCGCGTGACTAAATCAGCAGCTATTGGTGTTGAACCTTCAGAGCAAATTTCTAAAATAGTCGCGACTACTAAGGTCATACCTAAGCCCGCCAATGTTGCTCCAAAATAAGTCTGAAAACTATCTAAAGGAACAAAAGTACGAATAGCGGCAGCTAATAAAACACCTAATAATAACCAACGTACAATCATGCGAGAGTCCTTCAAACCTTCCCATAACATTGAGCCCCACCATTGAAAGGTAAATTGAGTTTCTGCTAGACGTTTTTTAGCCTCAGGCCATACGTGGAAATTAGTAACTTCAATAGTGTTTGGATTAGCCGGTAAAGTACCGTTACTTACTAAAACATTAAAGATTAAGCCACTGATAATACCTATCAACATTGAGCAAACGATAAACAATGCTGTCCACTTAAACCCTATCAAAGCAATAAGAATCACCGTTAAAGATAAAGAGTTCCAAGGGCTGGCAATAAGAAAAGCCATCACCTGTCCTAAACTTGCTCCACGTTGATATAAACGCATCGCAACTAATAATATTCCGTGACTACATAAATCAAGTAATACACCGGCAAATGTCGCACGCAAGATACCAACAAAGGTGTCACCTTTGCCTAATAATGAAGTGACAAATTCCCGAGGTACTCGTCCCAACACACCAACAAAAAACATACCTAATGCTAGACCAATCCACATACTATCCATCAAATGACGTGTGGCTTCCGTCATACTCGCTAATGATGCCCAACGACTAATGTCATCAGCAGCAAATAAATTTAACAAATAGCCAATAGAAACGAGTATTAATGTTGACCATAAAAGCAGGTCAGGACGTGATTTTTTAACGGGTTCTCCACCACAACAACTACTTTGCTCTTCTGGTTCAGGGGGGGCACAGCAAGATGACATATAAAGTTCCTCGTTCTTTAAGGTATGATCCTACCTTATATAGACTTTTTCAACCTGTACAAAATTCAAAATTAGGGCAACACACACCATGACCGAAGGTAAACCACTCCGTACCGTACGAAGTTTTGTACGTCGTGAAGGCCGATTAACACCCGGACAAGAACGCGCACTTGATGATCTGTGGCCGCTTTATGGTATTGATGAAGCAGAAGGCTTAATTGATTTAGCAGCTTTATTTGGTCGCAAAGCACCCATTGTTTTTGAAATTGGCTTTGGTAATGGTAGTTCCTTAGCTGAAATGGCTGCTAATCAACCAGATACAAACTTTATCGGTGTAGAAGTTCATCGACCTGGTGTGGGTCACCTTTTAAAGCTTATTGAGGAACAGGGACTAACTAACTTACGTGTTGCTTGTACAGATGCTGTTGAATTATTAAAGGATCGTATTGCCGATAATAGCTTAGATCGTCTGCAACTCTTCTTCCCCGATCCTTGGCATAAAAAACGGCATCATAAACGGCGAATCATTCAACCCGCATTTGTAAGTTTACTATCAGAGAAAATCAAGTCTGGAGGCCATCTTCATATGGCAACAGATTGGCAACATTATGCCGAGCAAATGTTAGATGATTTATCACAAAACACTGACTTCATTAATTGTGCTGATAGCTTGGATTATATACCTAGACCAGATTACCGTCCCCTAACAAAATTTGAGCAACGTGGACAACGATTAGGGCATGGTGTGTGGGATTTATTATTCAAAAGACGATAAATCACCTATAAAACTTGCAACATTATCTTTTATGCGCTAATTTTCAGTTTTCGTACTATTTTCGTTACAAGGAATAAAAAGTAATGGCGCAGCATAAAACATTGAAACTAACCGCTTTTCTAATGGCTTCTACACTAAGCTCTATGAGTTACGGTGCAGGCTTTGCAATCATTGAGCAAAGTGTGACTGGCCTAGGTCGCGCTTTTTCAGGTAGTGCTGCTGTGGCAGAGGATGCCAGCACAATATTCTTTAATCCTGCGGGCTTAACCTATTTATCCCATAATGAAATGGCGACGGGCTTAAACTTTATTAAGCCAGAAAGTGATTTTAATAATGATGGTTCAACAATGCCTCCAGCCTTTGGTGGATTAGGTGGCACGAACATATCAGGTCAAGGTGATGATGGAGGTAAACTTGGAATAGTACCAAACTTCTATTACGCTCATCGATTAAATGACACCATGGTTGCCGGAATAGGCGTGAACGCTCCTTTTGGTTTGGTAACTGAATATGATGATAACTGGGTTGGTCGTTATCATGCCATCAAGTCTGATCTAATGACTATTAATATAAACCCCTCTTTTGCATTTAAGGCTAATGAAAAACTCTCTCTTGGCTTTGGGTTAAATCTACAATATGTTGATTTAGAACTTACTAATGCGGTTGATTTTGGTGGTGCATGTGCTGCGACAGCTGGCAATGTTCTTGCTCCTGGCGCGCTTCGCGCTGTAGCTGCAACTTGTGCTGCTCCTCAGTCTCTCGATGGCAAAGCAAAACTGACTGCTGATGATTGGAGTTGGGGCTATAACCTTGGCCTAATTTTCCAAGCAACAGATGCAACGCGTGTTGCCTTAGCCTACCGTTCAAAAATATCTCATCATTTAACTGGTGAAGGCAAGTTTGATGTACCTAATAATGCTGCAGTACAAACTGTGGCTGGGGCAATTGGCCTTACTGATGCAAGTATTACAGGTGATGTTGATTTGCCTGAATCAGCATCATTTTCTCTCCATCACCAAATTAATGATCAATGGGCCGTTATGGGGGATGTATCTTGGACTCGTTGGAGTCGATTCCAAGAGTTAGCTATTTCGTCCCCCGATCCAGCTAATCGACTTAATAGTGTTAAAGATGAGAAATGGGATAATAATATGCGCTACGGCATAGGCCTAACCTATGCCCATAGTGATAAATGGACATTCCGTGGTGGTGTTGCCTATGATGAAACGCCTGTTTCTGATGAATTCAGAACACCACGCATTCCTGATGAAGATCGTAAGTGGATTGCTGTTGGTGCAAGCTATAAATATTCTGAGAACCTGACAGTTGATGCGGGCTATACCCATATTTTCCTAAGTGCCCCTTCGTTAGCAGATGAATCTGACTTAGATACGCCACCTGCAAGCTACACACTTTCAGGTGATTATGATGCAAGTGTTGATATCTTAGGTGTTCAAGTTCGTTGGTTATTCTTATAATCTAAAAGGACGACGTCATGGCTGAAGTCTCCACAGATATAATTCCTCTTGAACAAGCTGGCACTCTATACGGCTTGTTTCAAGAGCGTCTAAAACGTAGTCCGCACCATGCCGCTTATCGTAGTTATGATTCAACAGATAAAACTTGGTATGACATTACTTGGGAAGAAGTATCAACCCAAGTTGCACGTTGGCAAGAAGC
>ENA-ORXI01000677-ORXI01000677.1-sediment-metagenome-genome-assembly--contig:-NODE-677-length-28287-cov-9.822403_pt1 | contig 28287 bp, 26 predicted proteins | sample MGYA00237861_ERZ511468 | MGnify/ENA primary metagenome ERZ511468 (study PRJEB26299, sample SAMN06266213) | sediment metagenome | isolation source: Hudson Canyon methane seep mesocosm | place: USA:Hudson... | reverse complement strand
TCTTTCCTTCGTGTCTCTGTGCCTCTGTGTGAAAAAATCAGCTCTAAATTCTACAAACCAAAAGACTGATCTAATAAGGCATTATCCAGCTTACCGGCTCTATAGCTATTCCCAGAGTCAACTGCCGTCACAATAACACTGGCAGGACTAAACAGCATGCCATCAATTTTAAAGAAATCATAATTGCAGGCTTTGAATATTTCTGCAAAGGGCTTGCCGTAATCTTTTGATGTAGAGCTTGGTAGTTCTTTGGCTAATTTTTCAGCATCCTCATCACTGCCTTTCACAAAAAGGTGGACTTGGCCTGCAAATAAAATAGCATCATTCGTGCGACCCATTGCCTTAACGAAATCAGGGTGTGGAGGACAGATTGGTGCACTGCCACTACCATCAATAATGTTTTCCAGAGGAAAATGTAATTCATGGGCTTTATGCATAGCAACTTCTAACACTCGACCAACAACCTGCACTGCACCCGCAAGACTACTGGTTGGAGTGACAATGATGGTTAGTTTATCAGGCGTTACTCCACATGCTGCGGCAATTTTATCAATAATTTCTAGCGGTGGAATTTTATCATTTTCAATAACCAATGCCGTTGAATCAGCACTATCCTGATATTCCAATTCTTTATAAAGCCCTTCAACTGGCACAGTAGCACCGTCTTTTTGCTTAGTTGCCATGGCACGAGCAGGACCTGAGCCTAAGGCATAATACTTCTCGTGAGATAAACTCCAACCCGCATACTGACTACCTAAACATGCCAATACTGGATTGCTGGCATGCACATTAATCGACAATGGCCAATGATCGGTATATGCACTTTGAGAAATAGAAACCGTCCCCATTCCCCCCATACAAATTTCTGTAATAATTCGCCCAGCTTCTATACCACCAGGCACAGCAATACCAGCATCAATAATTGTGCAGCCATTTTCTAACTTTTGCACACCCAGTCTCAACTTATCTGCATGATCAATTAATTCTTGCACCAGTGGCTGGGTTAATTTATTTACACTCGCTGTGTATTGCATTGTATAGATACCTATCTTAAAAGTTTGATCAATTGTTGTTGCCTTAATAGCAACAAGTCGTCTACTTGCTGTTCATTTTTGCCGCCAGCAATGATACTGCATATCGGCATACCTGTGTTAATAATTGAAGCATTTGAAGGTATATCCACAACCCAGGCGGGCCAAACCATTCTCTCAGGAATGCTTATTTCTGTTTCAGCAAAAATAATTTTATAAGCGCGATAAGATGCCAAAGCATTTAAATTCGATAACAGCTCACTTTCTAAACAACTGTTAATATGCGCTAAAAACAAACCTGAACCATACAAATTAACACTTGCTGAAGGCCTGGCGTTAATTTCCAGCATATAGCATTGCTGATTATTCAGTATAAAATCTAATGAATTAACGCCTTTTAAAGAAAATAACGGAACCAGCTTAGAAAGAATAGCATGTAAAGTCTGAACAATAGACTCATCCATATCAGGCTGATTAATCAGCCCCGAAAACACAAAATCGTGCGGATAAATCTGAGCAGTGTACTGCTTATGAAAGCCAATAATTTTATATTCCGAAGCATTTGCCAGAAACAATACAGATTGCGCTGTGCCAGCACAAAACTTTTGCCAATAAATAGACTCTGTTTCTTGCTTTACGCTATAGCGCTGTATCCCTATTCCTCCTTCACCTTTTAATGGCTTTATCAACCAACCCTCTGCCTCATCAGGCGGCTGAAAGGAGGTTTCTGGATAAACAATGTGTTGCTGTGCTAATTGTAAAAAAAAATGTGTTTTTTGCTGAATTGAGCTAAACACTTTAAAAGAATTACCTAAAACAATAAAGTTTTGCTGCAAATACTTTAAGGTTGATAAATAATTTTCAAAACCACTACCATAAACAACATGAGTAATCGTATGTCGCTTAGATAATATGGAAAGCGCCAGCAGCACATTACTTAGTGCTAAACAAGTGACTTTTACAAAGTCTAGCGCCATTCCCTGAGTGTCTTTATCAGCAAAACAATCTATCGCCAAAGGGGAGAAATCATCGTTTACTGCAGACTGAACCAGCATACGTGCTGAATTAGCAATAACAAGTATATTTCTTATTTTAGCCACAAAAAGCAATACAATGAGTAGTAAAGAAATTACATCTATCGTCTATAGGCTCAAGCATCATGGCTTAAAGTTTAATCACTAAAAACATCTCCACCACTATTTCTAGCGCTGGCGGAAACAAAACTTAAATCACTAAAATGGGCAAATTTTTGCTGTAACTGTTTAAGCAAAACATCAGCTTGTTGAGCATTATCAACTGCACAAAAGCCAGTAGGCCCCCAGGAAGTTTGACCAATAGCAACCGCCCCCTGCTGCTCAAGCCAGCCCATTGCTTCAGCAACTTCAGGACTGGTAAACACACCGCCTTGTACCGAAGCAAAATGCTCACCAACAGAAGTTTGTAATTGAGTGATCACATCACCAAATAATGTAATGTTTTTCTCTGCTATGGCTGGCAATCCCTGCATAAGCAACAAATAACACAGTCTTGCTGCCTCTTGATGAGGAAACACAGCTAAGGCTTTGAATGCATTTATTTCCTGCTCACCATGCAGACCTTGGCCTCTTTGGTCAAACACTAAAATAAAACGCCATTGCTCGGGAATATCCATATGTGAAATCACTGGCGGCGTGATAGTGTGCTCACCTCTGCCACCATCAACAACTAATCCACCTTGCTCAAACACTCCTATTCCAATACCCGAGCGCATACCACGATCTGTCAACTGGGCAATCTCACGCGTAGTTAAACCTAAATCATAATAAACATTTAATGCCGAACCAATCGCCAATGACATCTGTGTACCTGAGCCCAAACCAACATGCTCGGGGATTGCAGCCTCTATATCAATCTGTATTTGATCCGAAACATTAAGTACTTCAGATAAAATCTTTGTGCATTTTATTGCCCTGGCAGCAGAGGGTCCATTCACCTGCAGCTGCGTAGCACCTGAAACAGAAAGTCGGGTAGAGATTTCATTTAAGGCAACGCCAATACTGCCAAAATGTCGCCCTAATGATCCACTTAGATCTATAAAGCCCATATGCAACCTTGCAGGCGCTATAACGGAAATTTTTCTATCTGCCACGTTAAAATATAAATTATAGGAAAAATGGCATCAAATTATACAGGATGTATATAAGCGCTAAGAACAATTTCTGCCAATTCATCCAAATCATTTAACAAAACATCTGCCTGTCGTGCCGTATCTGCATCATAAGGCAACACAGAGGGGATAAAAACATTAGGGGCAGCAGCATTAATTGCTGCCTGTATCCCGGTAGATGAATCCTCAATCACTAAGCAGTGTGATACAGGCTGCTTTAACAGCTCAGCCGCATACAAAAAGATATCCGCAGCTGGCTTGCCTCGCTTAACCTGGTCTTTGCTGACAACAATGGAAAAAACGCCATCCAGATTAGCCAATTTGAGGCATTCTAAAGCATTAGCTTTAGCACTATTAGTCGCCAAACAATAGGGGATATTATTCGACTTTAGAATGTTCAGTAATGCGGAAAAGCCTTTTTTAACAGCAATGCCCTTTTGATTGACATTTTGCCTCCAATATTTTCCACTCAATTGTCCAAAACGCGCTAAATCAAAGTCAGCACCACAGTGTTCTTTTAACTTTCGTGCCACATCCTGCCCCTGCAATCCAGACATAGATAAACAAAAGTTATCTGTAAAAACTTGCCCCATATCCAGGGCTGCTTCTTGCCAGGCAACGCTATAGGTGGCTTCAGTATCAAGAACCAAGCCATCCATATCAAAAATTATAGCCGAATAATCCGCTAGCTTATTCATGCATAACTTTAATATATTCCCCTCTAGCTTCTCGATCAGAGCCCACAACTATCCGTTGCTGCCCCTCTGATGATTGCTCAAGCACACCTGAAACTTCAACCCACTCCCCTGTTTTGGCTTGCCCTGTATAGGTAGCGGTATAACAAACAATAGAGCTAATTTCTGGATGATCAATAGTAAATTCTGCCGGGTAATCAAAAGCTAAAGCATCTTCTGTCACTTGAACCTTAAGCACTATAGCGCCTATTTTTTTAAAGCTTATTAGCTCAAGCTCTGGCACTGTATAATTTACTAGCGTTAAATCAAATTTACGATGATTAACAATAGCTTTATTAAATTTACGTTTTTCATGCCAGACATAATCATTAAAGCTTAAATCACAGGAACGTCGATTATATGATTCCATCCAATCCCCCTTATTCAATTCAGCACAATCCCCATTCTGAATTAATTCTCGAGTTATTTCCCTTGCCTGATTAAAAGCCTGCTTAGAATAAAAAACCAAGTCTATATCAGAGCTAGATTTTTGTGCTGAAATAAGAACAGACCCTGTCACACCAACATGATCAAGATCCAGACCTTGTTGTTGAAACAACAAACAAAGTGCCTGGCAATCCGTTTCAACATTATCTGTGTTTTCTGCTGTTACAAGCTGCTTTAGTCTAACCTTAGGCTGATAATGTGTGAGTATTTGCTCTAAAGTCAGGGCGTGGCAATGCGCCTGTTTAGCGAGTGAATAATATAAGTAGTGCGGGAAATTTTCTGTTAAATACTGGTTGGCCTGCTTGGTCTCAACTTTTTTCCACTGCTGATCTGATTTTATATATCGAAGAAAACAAAGAACTTTTCCCTGTTCTAAACCACTTTCTACAACTGCAAAAACCAAGCCCTCAGATGTTTCAATAAAATCTTTTGCTAAAATCTCACTCATTAACTATTTTCAACACGGTTACGGCCATTTTCTTTTGCTCTATACAAAGCATCATCAGCTATTTTCAATAGCTCATCCCCAGAATTAACCTGCCCCTGATAGGTTGCCAAGCCTAAACTTAAAGTAACACAGCTAGCCGCTTTGGAGCCTTCATGCGCTATATTAGCATCAAAAATAGCTTGCCTAATTTTTTCAGCCATTTGTAAACCACCTTGCAAGTTAGTATCAGGAAGAATAACCGTAAACTCTTCACCACCATAACGACAAGCTTTGTCTGTTGGTCGCTGAGGCGTTTCACCAATTATCCTGGCTACAGCCGCTAAACAGTCATCGCCTTTTTGATGACCATAACTATCATTATAAATTTTGAAAAAATCTATATCACAGATAATAACCGATAAAGGCACCTTATTACGTTTTGCCAACTTGAATTCTTTCTCCAGCGTATCATCAAAATTCCGCCGATTTGCTAGCTGGGTTAATTGATCATACATCGCTAAATGTTCTAACCCTTTCTGTGCCTCTTGTAACTTCTGTCGCATAATATATATGCGCTCCATTGCCGTAATAGTAAGTTGCAGGCGTAATGGATTAATTGGTTTCGACAAATAAGCATCGCCACCCGACATAATACCATTAGAAAATGAATCATCATCTTGTTTGGTGGTTAAAAAGATAACAGGAAACCAATCCTCAGAATTAAGACTCCTAATTGCTTCCGTCGTCTGAAACCCATTCATACCAGGCATCTCCACATCCATCAATACCAAATCAACAGGGTTTTTCTCAACATACAACAAAGCTTGTTCCCCCGTTTCTGCATGAACTACCTCGTGCCCAGTTGAGGCAATACATTCTTCAATGACCATGCGTATCACTTTACTATCATCAACAACCAAGACTTTCATTTGATATTTTCCTTTGCAAGCTACAACCTAGTCTAGCTTACTTTAACCATTCTGACAAAGATAAGCTTATACTGATATTATGTGCAGTTATTTATTGAAAAAAAACAGGCAATATCCTATCCTCAATCGGATAAGTTTAAAAATTAAAGGCGGTAAAATGATAATAGGCATTCCCAAGGAAATCCATCCAGGTGAAAAACGTGTTGCGACCACACCCTCTGTTGCAGAACAACTAATTAAGTTAGGGTTTGAAGTTAACCTAGAAAGTGGCGCAGGTTTAGGTTCAAATATATCAGACGAAGCATACAAAGAAGCAGGCTGTACCATAAGAAAAAATGCTAAAACTTTATGGCATAATGCTGATATTGTTTTAAAAGTCAGGGCACCAGAAACTCACCCTGAATTTGCTATTGATGAAACTGAATTATTATCAAAAAACGGCCACTTAATTAGTTTTATCTGGCCAGCTCAGAATGCTGAACTAATGCAAAAGCTGGCCACCAAAAACGCGACTGTTTTAGCCGTTGATAGTGTCCCCCGCTTATCTAGATCTCAAAAATTAGATGCCCTAAGCTCCATGGCTAATATTTCCGGCTATCGGGCTGTTATCGAAGCGGCTCAACATTTTGGTCGTTTTTTTACCGGCCAAATTACTGCAGCAGGTAAAGTCCCTCCAGCCAAAGTATTGGTTATTGGAGCAGGTGTAGCAGGCCTTGCTGCTATAGGTGCCGCAAAAAGCATGGGGGCAATTGTACGAGCCTTTGATACTCGCCCCGAAGTAAAAGAGCAAATTGAAAGCATGGATGCCGAATTTTTAATGCTGGATTTTGAAGAAGATGGATCGGGTCAAGGCGGTTATGCAAAAACCATGTCAGATGAGTTTATTAAAGCCGAAATGGAGTTGTTTGCCCGACAAGCCATGGAAGTAGACATTATCATCACAACTGCGCTTATTCCTGGGAAACCTGCGCCAAAGCTGATAACTGAAGGCATGGTTGAATCTATGAGAGCTGGCAGTGTTATTGTTGATCTTGCAGCCGAGCAAGGCGGTAATTGCTCTCTGACAGAAAAAAACAAAGTCATTGTTAAGCATGGGGTCAGCTTAATTGGCTATACTGATCTACCCAGCAGATTGGCTGCACAATCCAGCCAACTGTATGCCACCAACCTTAAACACCTGCTGACAGAACTATGTCCTGAAAAAAATGGCATTATTGATGTCAACATGGATGATGAGGTCATTCGTGGAACCACCGTTATTAAAGAAGGTAAAATTACCTGGCCACCACCGCCAATCCCTGTTTCTGCATCACCTGCTCCGCAAACAGAAGCGCCAGTAAATACTGAAGTAGATAACACAGATCAACAATCGATCATCCCTGAGCCAGTTAAACAGGCATTACCCTTAATACTCATTGGCGGCGGTTTATTTGCCCTGGGATCAGTGGCTCCTGCATCATTCATGTCGCACTTTACTGTTTTTGTGCTCGCCTGTTTTATTGGTTATCAAGTGATATGGAGTGTCTCTGCATCATTGCACACACCGCTAATGAGTGTGACTAACGCCATTAGCGGCATTATAATTATTGGTGCCGTGGTTCAGATCTCAGCCCCTGGAATACTCATCACCATGCTCTCAGGACTGGCAATATTAATTGCCTCAATTAATATTGCGGGTGGCTTTTTAGTCACCAGACGTATGCTTGAAATGTTTAGAAAATAGGAAAAATAAAAATGATGTCACAAGGTTTAGTCATAATGGCTTATGTTGCCGCTTCCATTCTTTTTATTTTAAGTCTAAGTGGATTAAGCAATCAGGAAACAGCTCGAAAAGGTAATTATTACGGCATGACAGGTATGGCAATTGCCATAATAGCCACCATATTCAGTGATGCTGTTGATTCATATATTGTACTAATAGCTGCTTTGGCTATCGGTGGGTTTATCGGCACTAAAGCCGCATTAAAAGTTGAAATGACTCAAATGCCTGAACTGGTCGCTTTAATGCACAGTTTAGTGGGCATGGCTGCGGTACTGGTCGGCTATGCAAATTTCATTGATCATTCAAATGGATTGGAAGGGGTAGAAAAAACCATCCATGAAGTTGAAATCTATATAGGTATTTTTATTGGCGCAGTGACCTTTTCAGGATCAGTCATTGCTTTTGGCAAGTTATGCGGAAAACTTAGCGGGAAACCCGTTCTGCTACCCGCTCGTCACTGGTTAAATTTAGCTTTATTAATTCTTACCTTTTGGCTAGGAAATGTATTTTTAACTGGTGCAGAAACAGGTGGCGGGGAGTTTGCCCTAATACTGATGACTCTCATAGCTCTGGCTTTTGGCGTTCACATGGTGATGGCCATTGGTGGTGCCGATATGCCTGTCGTTGTTTCCATGCTGAACAGCTATTCAGGATGGGCAGCAGCTGCAACAGGATTTATGCTAAGCAATGATTTACTTATTGTTACTGGTGCCTTAGTGGGTAGCAGTGGCGCTATTTTAAGTTATATCATGTGCCGCGCCATGAACCGCCAATTTCTAAGCGTTATTGCCGGTGGTTTTGGCTCTGCAGGTGGCGAAGCGGCAACTGTAGAAGGTGATGTGTCGCCTATTGAAATAGAAGAAACAGCTCAACTGTTGCAAGATGCCACAAACATTATGATAATTCCAGGTTACGGAATGGCCGTTGCTCAAGCTCAACACACCGTTAATGAAATTACCAAGTTGTTACGTGCTAACGACAAAATCGTCCGTTTTGGCATACACCCCGTTGCCGGACGTATGCCTGGACATATGAACGTATTATTGGCTGAAGCCAAAGTACCTTATGATATTGTCTATGAAATGGATGAAATTAACGATGATTTCAGCAATGTTGATGTCACCATTGTGATTGGTGCTAATGATATTGTTAATCCATCAGCATTAGACGACCCTAACAGTCCTATTGCCGGAATGCCGGTATTAGAATGCTGGAAAAGTGCAACGTCAATTGTATTAAAACGGAGTATGGCTGCAGGTTATGCGGGTGTAGGAAACCCCTTATTTGTACATGAAAACACACGTATGTTATTTGGTGATGCAAATGACAGCATGCAGGCCGTACTTAAAGCCTTAAATAGCTAACGCTTGTTGTACTGACAGACTGGGGTGGGTAACAGGCTATTACCCACCCCAGTCTGTCAGCATAGGTATCTACACAAGTCTTTACGAAAGGTAAATATAAACAATTTTCTGTTATTCAGCCCGCTAGGAGGCCCCTCCCATCCATTGAAATCAACCATTTTAGGATGGAAATCTACTCGAATATTTGTGTAGATACCTATGCTCTGTCGGACAGGCAATAAATCAACGCTTAATAACTAGCCCTTGCTTGATGATTGAATCCTCACGCCTTAAATACCAAACAAGGCATTTAAGATTTCTAACATATTTGCTTCAGCCTCGACTTTTACTTCATCTAATTCAGCTTCAGTAATACCAACCAATTGCAAAGCAAGCAAATCAATTTCTTTTACAAACAATCCTGTTTCTTGCTGTTCTTTGCGTAAAGCAATCGAATTGGCCAAATTAATAATGGCACTGTCTAATTGATACTGTTGTACTAATGGAAAATGAATATGTTGACGCACGACTAAGTAAAGGCTTTCTGGTAGCAACCATTGTTTAAGGAGCTCTCCACCCACCTCAGCATAATCAAAACCATACATTTCTTTTTCTACCAGGTAGAGTGGTCGTTGCTCAGAATGCGCCCGAAATATGACTTCTGTAGCATGGGAAGGTAGGGCTGAGTATATGACTAAATGTCCAATATCATGAAGTATGCCACAAACAAACAAACGTTCATCATCCAATATCTTGCATCTTCTGGCTAAAATTCGAGCGATGACTGCACAATAAATACTGTGCATCCAGAATTTTTTTATATCAATTAATTCGCTTCTAACGCCTTTAAATGATTTAGAAACCGAAACAACCAGCAAAATATTTTGCAAATGTGCCAAGCCCATAATATTAATGGCACGATCAAGCGTCTCAATTTTAGTTGCAAAACCAAAAAAAGCACTATTAGCAATTTTTAAAACTCGAGCAGCAAGCCCTGGCTCTTCACTAATGACTTTAGCAATATCAGCAACTGTCGTCGCAGGAAGATCAACCATTTTTTTCACCCGAAAATAAACTTCAGGTACTGAAAAAAGGTTTTCTACATTTTTTACCAACTGATGAAGCGTCATCAAAATAGCTTATATTAATAAAGAGTAATCATATTATAGCTCATGACGCCTTGTTCTTATGCGTATTAACTTATGAAAGTTTCAAGTATAAATTGCAGTGCTAATGATATAGAAGCAATAAGTTAAGGCTTTAAAACATCTAAAATTTTATTATAAGACTCAGTCTCTACTTCCATAAAACCCAGCACTGTATGATAGATATTATCGTGACTATATTTATCAATACTCTTTGATTTGAGCAGTGTTCTATTTAACTGAAACCTGTCACCAAACCACATAATCGCAGGCACATGTGTCTGAGTTTCAGGGGCCATCATATAGGATAGGCACACAATTCACGTTCCATCGCTATAACTCGCGAGTAGCACTAAAAACAATATCAGGCCAACGTTCTTGGGTCAGTTGTAAATTAACCCGACTGGTTGCTAAATACACCAGATAACCACCCCCATCTTCGGCCAGGTTATCAAATGCCTTAAGCTTAAACTCTTCCAGTTTTTTAGCATTGTCAGAACTCACCCAACGTACTGTATTTATGCCGATAGTGTCGTAAATACATTCAACATTGTATTCACTTTTAAGTCGATGGGCTGTTACGTCAAACTGCAACACCCCCACCGCACCTAAAATTAAATCATTATTTTTTAACGGTTTAAATAACTGCGTTGCGCCTTCTTCAGTTAATTGCACCAAGCCTTTTTGTAGCGCTTTTGCACGCAAGGGATCTTTTAATACCACACGACGAAACAATTCCGGGGCAAAAAATGGAATGCCGCCAAACTTCAAGCTTTCTCCCTGAGTAAAGGTATCACCGACTGTTATGGTGCCATGATTGTGTAAGCCAATAATATCGCCTGGATAAGCAATCTCAACACTCTTACGAGAATCGGCTTGAAAAGTAATGGCATTGCCAACCTGTATATTTTTACCTAAACGAACATGGTTTACTTTCATGCCTTTATCAAACACACCAGAACAAACCCGCAAAAATGCAACCCTATCTCGATGAGAGGGATCCATATTAGCCTGAACTTTAAACACGAAACCGGAAAAATTTTCTTCCTTCGGCGAAACATCACGTTGCTCAGCTGCTCTGGTTTTTGGTTCAGGCGCATATTCAGCAAAAGCATCTAATAACTCAATAATGCCAAAGTTATTAATCGCTGAACCAAAAAACACAGGCGTTAAAGTGCCTTCTAAATATTCATCCAGATCAAACTCATGACTTGCACCTTGAACCAGCTCAATCTCTTCCCTTAGTTCCTCGGCTTGATCGCCTAATAATGCATCTAGTTTTGGATTATCAAGCCCTTTAATCACTTCAGCCTCGACAATTTTTCCCGCATGTTGTGCACTAAATAAAAGAACTTCATCTTTATATAAATGATAAACCCCTTTAAAACGCTTGCCCATGCCTATAGGCCAAGTCATCGGTGCACATTTAATATCTAAAACCGTTTCAACCTCATCCAGCAATTCGATAGGTTCTTTACCTTCCCTATCCAGCTTATTAATAAAGGTTAAAATTGGTGTAGTCCTAAGGCGACACACTTCCATTAATTTAATGGTTCGTTTTTCCACACCCTTAGCGACGTCAATCACCATTAAGGCCGAATCGACTGCCGTTAAGGTTCTATAGGTATCTTCAGAAAAGTCTTCATGACCTGGTGTATCCAGCAAATTCAGCACGCAGTTATTGTGCTCAAACTGCATCACAGAAGTTGTGACAGAAATACCCCGTTCCTTTTCCATTTCCATCCAGTCAGAAGTAGCATGACGTGCTGCTTTACGCCCTTTTACCGAGCCCGCTAACTGAATAGCACCACCAAATAGAAGTAGTTTTTCTGTAATCGTTGTTTTCCCGGCATCAGGATGAGATATGATGGCAAAAGTGCGGCGACGCTGCATTTCTGAAAGTAATTCTGACATGCTTTGAATAATCTGTTTTTCTAAAATAACCGCAAATTATAACTGATTATATAAATCCAGGTATTTCTAATATAATAAACCGAATCTATCAACTAGGAATGAATATGACTTTTATCTCGCGTGCAGTTTTAGCTTCAATATTATTAACCCTAAGCGCATGCTCCAGCATGTATTACAGTGGTCTTGAAAAAATGGGCATTCCAAAAAGGGAGCTGATGATACACCGGGTTGAAAAAGCTCGTGATACCCAGGAAGACACTAAAGAACAGTTCAAATCTGCTCTGGAACAATTTACCGCGGTGACAAATTTCAATGGTGGTGATTTAGAAGCGATCTACAACAAATTGAATACTGAATATGAAGATAGTATCGATCAAGCAGAATTAGTACGTAAACGCATTGATGATATTAAAGATGTCTCTGAAGCCTTATTTGAAGAATGGGAAGAAGAAATTGCTCAATACAGCAGTGCATCTTTAAAACGCAACAGCCAAAGTCAGCTGAGTTCAACCAAACGACAATATAAACAATTAATACTGGCAATGGAACGTGCTGAGACTAAATTAGAACCTGTACTAGCAGTTTTTAAAGATCAGGTGCTTTATTTAAAACACAATTTAAATGCTCGAGCCATTTCCTCGCTTAAAAACGAGTTAAGTGGTATTAAGTCTGATGTTTCAACATTGATAGCAGCAATGGAAAAGTCTATTAATGAAGCCAATACCTTTATTCGCTCTATGGAAAACAAATAACCAGGCATAGGCACTAAACATGCTGTATTACTCTTAGGGAGATGAAAAAAATAATCATCCAATCTTGCTGGTCTTTTTGTCCGTCTTCAGCGAACTAGCAACGGTTACGTAGCTTACCGTCACGAGGAAAAGCACTTTTGAGTCAGTTTTTTCGTTCATTTGAGGCGAATAGTTGAAAATGAACGGGGAAAATGGCCAAAAGGGCTTGTCCCGTACTAGTGCATGGATGCACGTAGGTAGAACAACGCAGGAGCAGTAGTCGAGTAGGCTCTCTATTCTCGGACGGCTCTTAGGCATTCCCCCTTTCTAATAATCAGGCGGTAAATGCAAGGCTCTATTATCTAAAGCTAAAGCCGCCTCATGCAAGGCTTCTGAAATTGAAGGATGTGCATGTATAGTTCTGGCTAAATCTTCTGCACTGGCAGAGAATTCCATGGCTAATACAGCTTCTGCAATCAATTCTGAGGCTTGATCACCAATAATATGTACCCCAAGAATGACATCACTATCGGCATGGGTAATAATTTTAACCAGTCCTTCTGTTTTACCTGATGCAAGCGCACGAGCAGATGCTTTAAAAGGAAAAACACCTACTTTGTAGTTCTCCCCAATTGCTTTTAATGCTTGCTCAGTTTGTCCTACCCATGCGATTTCTGGCGCTGTATAGACAACACTGGGAATAATATCGTAATTAATCGGGTTATCTTTTTCAGCAATTTTCTCAGCAACAAAGATTCCCTCTTCCAGACCTTTGTGAGCCAACATTGGACCTAATGATGTTAAGTCTCCAATTGCATAAACGCCTGGCAAAGTGGTACAGCAGTTTCCATCCACATGTACAAAACCATTTTCATCAAATAGCAAATCAGCTTCAGCAGCTGCAAGATTCTCGGTATTGGGTTCTCTACCTGAGGCAACAATCAATTTATCAAGATGAAGCGTATGATTACCTTCACTATCTTGATATTCTAATACAACCTTTTTTGTGCCTTTTTTAGCGGAAATTACCCGTGCACCTAGGCGTAAATCCAGCCCTTGTTCGGTAAAAATTTTATAAGCTTCATCTGATATTTGCTGATCAGTCGAGGTTAAAAAAGCATCTTGTGCTTCAAGTAAAATAACATCCGAACCTAAACGACTCCAGATACCCGCAAGCTCAAGACCAATAATACCCGCACCAATGATACCTAATCTTTTAGGTACTTCAGTTAAATTTAATGCCTGCGTTGAATCAATAATAAACTCATGATCCACAGGGGCACAAGGTAACACCGAGGGGTGAGAGCCCGTCGCTAAAATAATATGTTCAGCCGTCAACAATAACTCACTCTCTGTGTTTTTCTCAATGACCTCAACTTTTCCAGCGGCTAATAAACGCCCTTTCCCATGAATACAATCAATTTTATTATGTTTAAATAAAGCAGTAATATGATGACTTAAGGCATTAACTATAGAATCCTTGCGGTTAATCATCTGTGATAAATCTATTTCTAAATTATCAATTTTAATACCATGATCAGCAATATTATTATTCAATAAATGATATATTTTTGATGATTCCAATAGAGCCATTGAGGAAATACAACCGGCATTTACAAATGTTCCGCCTGGACTGGATTGCCCGTTTTCATTGCTCCAGTCATCAATGCAGGCCGTTTTAAACCCTAATTGAGCACAACGAATTGCGGCAACATAGCCTGCAGGACCTGCTCCGATGACAATGACATCGTATTCTGCACCCGAGATGCTCATAATAAAGCCTTATATATTAAGTAAAAGATGGGCTGGTGATTCCAGGCATTCTTTAATGGTGACTAAAAATTGTACCGCTTCCTTACCATCAACTAAACGATGATCATAAGATAAAGCCAAGTACATGATTGGTCGAATAACAATTTCACCATCCTCCACAACTGCACGCTCTCTAATCGAATGCATTCCTAAAATGGCACATTGTGGTGGATTTAATATCGGGGTCGAAAGCATCGATCCAAAAATACCACCATTAGTAATGGTAAAAGTGCCGCCAGTTAAATCTTCATAGCTTAATGATCCTTCTCTGGCTTTTGTACCGTAATCAAAGATACTTTTTTCTATCCCGGCAAAGTCCAGTTGATCGGCATCTCTAATAACAGGGACAATAAGTCCCCGCTCAGTAGAAACGGCAATGCCCATATCATAGTAACCATGATAAATAATATCGTTATCATCAATGGAAGCATTAATAGCGGGGTATTTCTTTAAGGCTTCTATTGATGCTTTTATGAAGAATGACATAAAACCTAACTTAATTTCATGCTTGTTTAAAAAACGATCTTTATATTGATTCCTTAGGTCAATCACACTTTGCATATTAACTTCATTAAAGGTCGTTAACATCGCGGCATTTTGCTGAGCCTGCAACAGACGCTCCGCCACCTTAGCTCGAAGACGGGTCATTGGAACACGTTGCTCTGGGCGAAAGTTTGAAGATACGGGTGTTTCTGGCACTATGGTTTCAACGACTTCCGGCTCTGCTTTTTGAACAGCCTGTTGCTCGGGTTGCTTCTGTGCGTCAATATATTCCAGCACATCAGTTTTTGTCAGCCGGCCTTTTTTTCCAGAACCATGCAAAGCCTGCGGATCAATATTATTCTCTTGCAAGATACGCCTTACGGCCGGGCTTAATGGCATTTCTTCAGTCAACACCGCCTCAGTTTCAGCATCAGCAGATTGAGCAAGCGTATCATCCTGCTGTTTTAGCTCCAGCAAGGCCAGAACATCACCCGCCTCCACAGTTGCACCATCTTGTTGAAGAATTTCAGTCAAAATACCCGATTCAGGCGCAGGTACCTCAAGTACAATCTTGTCAGTTTCCAGATCAACCAGGTTTTCATTTTTATTAACAAACTCGCCTGGCTTTTTATGCCAGGTAGCAAGTGTTGCATCAGAAACGGATTCAGGCAGACTAGGAACCAGAATTTCTAAACTCATGTTAAATTTCCTTCGTTGGCGTCATAAAGTGCGGCTTTAATGACTGCTTTTTGTTGTTCAATATGGACGATATGGTTACCTACTGCCGGGGCGGCAGCAGCCACCCTTCCAGCATAAAAGATAGTGATATCCTTATCTATATTATTATAAAAATGATGTTTTGATTGATACCATGCACCTTGATTTTTAGGCTCTTCCTGACACCAGATTATGTGCTCTACATTAGGGTATTTTTCAATCTCCAGCTTAAACAAATCGTTAGGGAATGGATACAATTGTTCAATACGAATGATAGCTACATGATCGAGCTCATCATTTCTACGCGCTTCTAATAAATCATAATAGACTTTTCCTGAGCACATAACCAATCGCGTAACTAATTTAGGCTTAATATCATCTTGCTCTGAAATAATAGGGAGAAACTGACCATCTGTCAGATCTTCCAGAGTTGAAACAGCTAACTTGTGCCTTAATAAACTTTTAGGGCTCATCACCACCAAAGGTTTACGATAAGGTCTAATTAATTGCCGTCTAAGCAAATGAAATATTTGTGCTGGCGTGGTGGGAATACACACTTGTATATTATGATCGGCACAAAGCTGTAGATAGCGCTCTAATCTTGCAGATGAATGCTCGGGTCCCTGCCCTTCGAAACCATGAGGAAGCAACATGACCAGACCACTCAGCCTTCCCCATTTAGATTCGGCTGAACTGATAAACTGATCAATAACAACCTGTGCACCATTAGCAAAATCACCAAACTGAGCTTCCCAGATCACCAGTTTTTCTGGCTCGGTAGAACTGTAACCAAATTCAAAACCTAAAACGCCAGCTTCTGATAATAATGAATCAAAAATTTGTGCGCGGCCCTGATTGTCAGCTAAATGTTGCACTGGAAAATAGGTGTCACCATTAAGCTGATTATGTACTGCGATATGGCGATGAGAAAAGGTGCCTCGCCCCACATCCTGTCCAACCAGCCTGATATCTCTGCCTTCAATAAGCAAAGTAGCATAAGCCATGTTCTCGGCAAAACCCCAGTCCAAGGCTAAAGCACCTGCCGACATTTTTGCCCTATTTTCCATTATTTTTGCAACACGCGGATGCAATTCAAACTCTGCCGGCAATTTAAGCAACTTATCATTACATAAGCGAATTTCTTCCATAGAAACTGAGGTATCCGCAGGTGCCTCCCATTCTCGATTGTAATACTCCTTCCATTGTTCAGAATAAGAATAGGTTGAATTACTCAGTGTTGGGCGAGAAACCGGGTTACCTTCATCTAATAATTGTTGATAATCCTTTTCCATCTGCACAGCTGTTTGCTCTGAAATAGCACCCTCTGAAATCAATTTTTGTGCATACAATTCACGTACTGAAGGCAAGCTACGAATTTTCTTATACATCATCGGCTGTGTCGCTGCCGGCTCATCCGCCTCATTATGTCCCAAACGACGATAACAAATAAGATCTATCACCACGTCTTTATGAAATTTCATACGAAACTCTAAAGCCATCTGAGTCACAAATAATACAGCTTCCGGGTCATCGCCATTAACATGAAAAACAGGCGCGTGAATCATGGTTGCAACATCAGTACAGTACTGGGTAGAACGTGCATCAAACGGATTACTGGTGGTAAAACCAATTTGATTATTAATCACTATATGAATGGTGCCGCCAGTAGAAAAAGCTCGCGTTTCTGACATATTAAGTGTTTCCATCACAATGCCTTGACCAGCAAAAGCTGCATCACCATGAATCAAGATAGGCACTATGGTATCTATACTACCTTTACCGCCTCGATCTTGCCTGGCTTTAACAGAGCCTTCGACAACCGGGTTTATAATTTCAAGATGAGATGGGTTAAATGCCAGCGTTAAATGCAGAGGGCCACCTGGGGTGACTATGTTTGAAGAGAACCCCATATGGTACTTTACATCCCCGGTAATAACACCAGGAGACGAAGAATGAGTCCCTTCAAACTCACCAAATAGTTTAGCGGGACTCTTGCCTAAAATATTAATAAGCACATTTAATCGGCCTCGATGAGCCATGCCTATAACCATTTCTTTAACTTGTTGATCGCCTCCATTTTGCACCAGTTCATCCAGCACTGGAATTAAACATTCGCTGCCTTCCAGAGAAAATCGTTTTTGCCCAACATATTTACGATGTAAATATCTCTCGATCCCTTCAGCTGCGGTCAATAACTTTAGAATGGAGGCTTTTTTTTCAGTCGTGTAAGTTGAGGTTGCAGGCCGGGCTGCTTCCAGTTTATTTTTGATCCAGCGTTTAGTTTCTGAATCAACAATATGCATGTATTCAGTCCCTATACTGCCGCAATAAATGTCCTTCAGCGCAGAGAGAATCTTTTTTAATGGCATTCTATCAACGCCATATAGAGAGCCAGTATCGAACAGGGTGTCCATATCGGGTTCTGCCAAACCATAATAGGCCAATTCAAGATCAGGCGGTGTTTTTCCCTGTTTACCTAAAGGGTTATTTGCCGCTATTTGATGACCACGAACACGATAATAGTTTATCAACCGAGCAACTGCCGATTGTTTTTTAACACTTTCTTCAGTGAAGCCTTGTAATTTAGCAAGTCGTCCCTGAGTGGTTGTGGCTAATTTTTCAAATCGATTAACGATAGGGCTATGAGCGATTTCATGACCTGAAGCGTTATGAATAATATTGAATTTTTCTCGCCAACTGACTGATACAGAATCAGGATTTTCTAAATATTGTTCATATAAATCTTCAATGAAAACGGCATTACTTCCATAGAGAGCAGATGATTCTCGAAATTGTTTTAACAGCTTGCTCATGTAGTTTCCAATATTCCAATGGTTATAGACGTTATCGTCAAGCTAAAATGGTATATTACCAAATGAAGAGTATAGTTAAAGCAAAAAATCATTGATCTGCTTATGTTTATAGCCTCAATGTAGTTGAATATACCAATTTAGCGTAAAATTAACTAAATAAATTTATGGGCAAGACGATGGAAGAAAGTAATAAAGTAGTTGTTAAGGTAAAGTATCAAGGTTTAAATCAACCGCAGAACACAAACTCTCGCCCTGAGATGGTGACAGAATGGCATATACATAGAATTCTTACTGCAGTTGCGATCCTACTGATATTTATATTATTTCCTTTTTATTATTTTAGTGAGCAGTCTCCTGAACTTGCAGTTCAAGACAAAATCATCATAAAGGCATCTGATACTAATAAATCAATTGTTAAGCCAAGCAAAATAATTAATCATCAAATACCAGCAGCTATCATTACTGAAAAACTCAATACTGAAATTAAACCAGTAATAGTCGCTAGTAAAAAACCTGAAGCAGTTATTAAATCAAATATAAAACTGCCTCCAGTCATTAGCAATAAGAATCTTAAACAGCCTAATAAAACTGATTTGATTTCAGAACAGTCCAAGATATCTAAATCAATAAAGTCTGACACTGTTATTTCAAGAGCCTTGTTAACAACGGGATTAAATAATAAAGAGCCTATAGATAATATAAGTTCCACAATTAAAGTGAACGAACAAAAAGCAACAGGTATTTACTATTTTACTGAAATTAATAATATGAAAGGGCAAGCCTTATATCACCACTGGTTAAGGGATGATAAGTTAATATATAAAAGGACAATACGTATACTGGGCAATCGCTGGCGAGCAGCAACAAGCAAACTTATTACATACTCTAGAACTGGTAACTGGACTGTTAGACTAGTAAATAAACAGGGTACAATCCTTAATGAAATTAAATTTAAGGTAATTAAATAATAACATTCCTTATTATTTAATAATTTCTAGTGCTATACTTTATAAATTATTTTTATTTATATTGTTGTGAGTACTATGAGCGAATATAGCGACCTTTCAGAAACTGAATTACAAGCTGTTATTGATAACGCAGCCAATGCTTTAAAAGAAAAGAAAAACCAGAAGCGTAAAGAAGTTATCGCCCAAATAAATGAATTAGCCTCTTCAATTGGAGTCACGGTTAATATTGTTGATGAAAATGATAAACCCGCTCGAAAAGGGAAAAAAGTTGCGGCTAAATACCGCAATCCAGATAATGAATCGCAAACATGGACCGGCCGAGGCGTCGCACCAAAATGGATGCAGGCATTAATTGCAGCTGGGCGTGATAAGTCTGAGTTTTTAATATAAACCATAAGGATTAATAATGACTATTTCCATGAGCGTACTGGAAAACATTGTTCGTGAAGCAGGTTCTGTTGCCATGCAGCATTTTAATAATCTGGAAAATATCGACATCATTAAAAAAAGCCCCCGAGATTTAGTGACAGATGCCGATGTTGCAGTAGAAAAATTTTTACAACAAGCGCTTGCTGAGGCTTATCCTGAATATGGTTTTTGGGGGGAAGAAAGTGGCCAATCTGATAACCAGACTAATCGCTGGATTGTTGATCCTATTGATGGCACCCATTCTTTTTCTAAAGGCCAATATTTTTGGTCTATCAGTGTGGCTTTGGAAATTAAGGGCGATCTTGTTGCTGGCTCTGTTTTTGCCCCTGCTCTGGATGACTTATATCTTGCGTCTAAAGGCAACGGTGCAACAAAAAATGGAAAAACCATCTCTGTTTCAGCAGAAACAAGCTTAGCTGATTCCATGATTGCCACTGGTTTTGCCTGTTTACGCTCTTATTTAGTAGAAAACAATTTAAAACGTTTTTGCCGAATTGCTGAAGAAACAACAGGACAAAGACGATTTGGCTCAGCTGCGATGGATTTATGCCTGGTTGCTGACGGACAAGTTGATGCCTTTTGGGAGCAGGAATTAAATTTATATGATGTTGCTGCAGGCGCTTTAATTGCAAAAGAAGCCGGCGGAACAGTAACTGACTTTAAAGGTAATGACGGAATCTATCCCAAGCAAATATTGGCAACTAATGGTGGTATCTTTAAAGAATTACTGGCATTAATGTAATAAATAATCTTTAATATCACAGAACAAAGCCTAACAGCTGAATCATGGTCAGGAATCGCTCACGATTCAGGATGGACTATTTGAATATGGAATTTACAACTAAGAGACTGAAGATGAAAACAACTGCTTTAAAAAAAATCTTACTAACATTATTACTTACTGGTGTTGCAAGCACCGCTTCTGCTGGATGGGCTTTAAAAAACACTGAGTCAACATTAAACTTTATTTCAGTGAAAAAATCTAAAATAGCTGAAGTGCACCACTTTAAAAACATTGAAGGCAGTGTTGATGATAGTGGGCTTGTCACTGTCTCGGTTAAGATGGATAGCTTAGAAACAAACATCCCCATCCGCAATGAAAGAATGCAAAAGTTTTTATTTGAAACCTCTCAATTCCCTCTAGCCAAGGTTTCCACTCAGATTGATAATAAAGAAATAGACAAATTAAAAGTGGGCGATTCATTTTCAAAAAAATTAGCTTTTAATATCTCTATTCATGGCCATGAACAAGTACTCAATGCTGAGATGCGCGTGACCTTGCTAGCTGGAAATAAACTTTTAGTTTCTACCATTAAACCGACTATCCTGAATTTGAGCCAGTTCGCCCTAATGGAAGGTATTGAAAAACTGAAAGCTTTAGCAAAATTGCCATCTATCAGTTCTGCCGTTCCAGTCACAGCCAGTTTTATTTTTGAAAAATAATTCGTCTATTTATATTGTTTTATTGCTAGGAGGGGCTCCTAGCTGCGACTCAAGCAAGAAATAGCCTGGGTCAATGATTGCGTAATCTGCCATAGATTTTTTATTTGTGGATTGCGCTATCGCTTATCCACCCTACCGCTTAATTTAAACTCAACAATTACTCTACAACCCGCCCTCTTAGGGCCTTTGTTTTACTACGCTGAGTTTTACTGTCCATCCTCCGTTTCTGAGATCCTCGGGTAGGTTTAGTTGGCCTTCTTACTTTTTGCACCACGGTTACAGATTTCACTATTTCTTTTAAACGCTCTAAGGCACTGTCGCGATTTTTTTCCTGTGTTCGAAACTGCTGCGCTTTAATGATGATGACACCCTCTTTGCTAATACGTTTGTCACGCAAAGCTAAAAGACGTTGTTTATAAAACTCAGGTAATGAGGAAGCCTTGATATCAAATCGCAAATGAATCGCTGACGAGACTTTGTTGACATTTTGACCACCCGCCCCCTGTGCTCGGATAGCTGTAAGCTCAATCTCATTATCAGCGATAGAAACATTATTGGATATTTCTAACACCATTTATGCTTCCTTATATTAACGCTTAAAAAATGCATGGCTAAACGAAACATACTATAAAAAACTCATAAATGTTGCCTGATCCACACTAAAGCCAGCGGCATTTTTATGCCCACCGCCACCAAAGTTATGAGCAATAACAGAGACATCAAAGTCACCAATAGACCTTAGACTACACTCATACTGCTGACGCCTGCCATGATAAAAGTAGCTTAAACCGAAAGTCCCTGATTTATCTGCCAAGGCATGCCCCAAATCACTGGAAAACATGCCAGGTGCATTAACAGCCAGGCCTGAAATATTATTTAACTTAACTCGATGTCGTGCCTTTAATAATCGACTAATATTCAATTGCTGCTGTTTCTGTAACAAAGCCCCTTCTCGTTGCAAAGTAGCCAGATTTAGTTTTTCAAATGCCGAAAAATTCACAGGTAAACGTAAATACAATGCCTTACTGATCTCTTCCGTTTTATCCAGCTGATGCCGCCATAAATCATGATCTTCAATATGCCGCAACAACATGGGCGGTTCAACATCCCCATGAAAATACTGCCAGACAATCATGCAACCGCTATGGTTTTGCACAAAATTAATTTCAAGGTTATGCGGAATAGTCGAATGTTGCTGATAAGCCTCAAAATCCTTCTGAGCACTAATATGATGATCTAAAACAACAATCTTTTTTGCTCGTTGTGCGGCAGCAACCAATTCATCCATTGGATAACAAAAATCTACAATATAAAGCGTAGTTCCATCAGCAAAATCAGGCATCGGCGTATAGTGTCGAACAGGCTGATAACGTGCTGAATTAGTAAATTGTTTCCATGCCGCCCAGGCAGCGGCATATCCATCCATACAATCTGCATGATAAAGCAGCAATATTTTTTTATCTTTTTGCTTAGTCATGATATTTTTTCAACAATAGAACAGCTATGCAACAAGTAAGGTTTGCAAAGAGGCTCTCAACTCGCCTCCGCTGATCTCTGGAATTATTATTAACTCAAGCAAAGAGACATTTTGTAAATCAAGCTGGTGTTCTTCTATCTCTGTGTTTGCACCTTCAGGATTAAAATTCCATTGCTGCCTCACCACTTCATGAGATGATTGTCCTTGATCTGCCGAATAGCGCAAAACATATTCTTGAGTACGCGCCTGTGTTAGTTCAAGAAAACACAATTTAATCAGCTTAATTTCTTGAGGCTCATTAAAAACAAACCTGATCATCTGCTTTCCAGCCTCTGAAGCTCGCCACCCCGTGTGCTCATCAGAAGTTAAAGCCATTTCAATAGGATGATTAGCATCTTCCGATGTCATTTCTACCGTTGCTATCGTTTCCAGGTTCAACCAATTTTGCTCTGAAGATAGCTTTTCCTGAGGCTCAATACTGATAATTTTCTTTTGCATTCATATTCCTTTTATATTACTTATGTGGAAATATAGTATTCCGTCAATGTTGCTTTTTTTGTCTTAATTCAACAGCGTTGCCCAGCTGAAGAGGGTTTTAAAGTTGCATACATCATTTTACCCTAAGCCTGAATTACACATTGCTTTAAAGCACGGCCAACACCCTTTAACTCACCTTCAATGGCAATAATTTCTATACGGCTACTTGCTGATGCCTGCGAAGCGACAAGTTTAACACTCCCCTTCACAGAATTAATAATAAACCAGCCTTGATCAGTGTGAAAAATACCTTTTATCCGTTCCGCTTTAAGCTGCTTGAACAAGTTATATGTAAGTGAATAATCAAAGCAACTGGCTGCAGGAAAAATATAGCCATAACTTTGATAACCATCTGCCAGGTTTTCAAATGCAGACCGTTTGCTGGCGTCAGTATTAATCTTCCTTATTTGATGAGTAGCTGGATAAATCGCTTGCCTTTGCTGGTTTCTGGGTATATCTAACCATGCAATATCTAATTGCCCTTGCGAGGTTTGAGCAATCAGTGCTTTTTCTGGTTGACTCTGTTTAGCCCAGGAATCAAATAATTCACTGGCTTCAGTATCAGCTAAATCCATTTTATTAGCCACCAACACATCAGATAAAGCAATCTGATCTATATAGTTCTCATGTGTGGTATAGCGAGTATCCTTTAATTTTTCAGGATCGACTAGACAAATGCTGGCACGCAGATCAAGTACAGAACTAAATGAATCATTACTCAGCATATCCAGTATCTTTTTGGGGTGACCCAACCCCGTTGGCTCAATCAGCAAACGATCAGGTCTAGCCTGTTTTATCAATTGATTGATCCCCACCTGAAAAGGCACGGCAACTGCGCAGCACAAACACCCTCCCGCTATTTCTTTTACCGTGGCCCCGGCAGCAGAGAAGATCGCCCCATCTATCCCAACTTTCCCAAACTCATTAACCAATACCGCCCAGTTTTCATTTTTTGGTTTTTGTTTTAACAGATCAAGGATAGCCGTGGTTTTTCCTACCCCTAGAAAGCCCATGATTAGATTGCTTGGGATGTTGCTTATTTTTTTTGACATAGACTTCACGCGGTCACAACTGCGGATTTCTAGCGGCTTATTTTATGCCGGTAGCGGCGAGTTACAGAGTTAGCTATGCGCCTGTTTCAGCATCTTGCTTTCGACAAAAATTAGCTCGCTATAAATTCCGCATCAATAACCGCGTGAAGTATAACTGACTAATAAAGCACACCAAGCAGATCAATATGTGTCAAATAGAGTCGGGTATCAAATTCTAACTGCTGATAGTCTGGCTCCATGTGTGCACATAATTTATAAAAGGCTTTATTGTGCTGTTTTTCTCTTAAATGAGCCAATTCATGCACAACTATCATGTTTAAGAATTCAATAGGCATGTTCTTAAAAACTGAAGCCACCCTAATTTCATTTTTGGCTTTTAAGTTACCTCCCTGAACTCGAGAGACAAAAGTATGTAAGCCTAAAGCATGATGCAGCACATTAATTTTATCATCGAAAACAATTTTACTTAGCGGGGCCGATTTTCTAAGGTATTGAGCCTTAATCCCCATAACATACAGGTAAAGTGCTTTGTCATTACGAATTTGATGCGCTACAGGGTATTTATTAATCAATAGTTCAGACAACTTATTGTTACCAATAAGCATCTGCACTTGCTCTCTTACAGCTGGTGAATAGCCAGCCAGATATTTTAATGTGGTCATTTAATACCGGAATATGCCACTATTTTTCAACATCAAAACTTAATTCCAGGGTGGCTCGTCACCACTATAGGCAACAAAGTTTTTATCTATTGCATGGGTTACTGCATCCAGCAGCGGTTTCTTTGCTTTAGCTTTAGCATGGCGAGTTGAAGCTTGTAAACTAACCTTAACTTTAGTGGAAGCTGCTTGACCGCTCCCTAATTCAGCCATCCATTTTACAAAAGGCGTAAGATCCATATTGGCTGGAACATACCATTTTTTCTTGGCTGGGTCCCACCTTCCACCAAGCGCTTTTACTGCATCCTTTTCTGCATAAGCGACATTAAGGTATGTTTTTGAATTGAGCATGTTATCTGTAAGAGGCCTAATCTATAAATATTTAGTTCATTATAAATCATTGCTTATGCCGACTGATTAAATAAACAAATAATTCATTAAAACAATATTTAAAATCTAGCTAAATACAAGCTTCTCCATATACGAGAAGGAAAACTATTTACTTTGATGATTAAAAACACCATCCCAATCAGGTTCTGGAGGTGATCCTGAAAATTGCTCTACTCGGCTTAGATAGATACTATACAGTTTATCATCGGGATATAAATCAACAAGATATTGTAAAGATAAGCAAGCTTGCTGCCAGTTTTTAGCTCGATAAAATGTTAAAGCCTCATACCACTGTTTCAGTCTATGATTCTGTTCTGCTGTCTGCTCTTGTATTAATCCGATTGGCTCATAGATAACCACGGGTAATGCCTTACCCTTAACCCGAATGATATCCAATTCACGATAAAGAAATGCGGGGGCAGCCGCACGTGTTTGTTCACCCACAATAATTTGTACCCCATAGGCCTTTGTTAAACCTTCCAGCCTGGAGCCTAAATTAACCGAATCTCCCATTACGGTATAAGCCATACGAAATTCTGAGCCCATATTTCCTACACTCATCACCCCCGTATTAACTCCAATCCCCATCTCTAAAGGCGGCAGTCCTTCTTCTATGAATTGCTGATTTCTTTCTCGTAATGCAGGCAGTATGCTCAATGCTGAAGCAACCGCGTTATGAGCATGTTGTGAGTCAATCACTGGAGCACCCCAAAAGGCCATCACAGCATCCCCCATATACTTATCAACCGTTCCTTTATGTTGATGAATCTGCCGAGTCACTGGAGTTAATATTTCATTAATAACCTCACATAGCTGCTCTGGTTTCAGGCTTTCTGAAATAGTCGTAAATCCTCTGACATCAGAAAACAATACCGTCATTTCTCGACTGACGCCCGACAAGGAAAACTCAGTTTCGGATTGACTCATCTGTTCTACCAGTTCTGGCGGTACATATTGGCCAAAAGCCTTTCCTAACCAGTTTTTCTTACGGGTCTCGAATAAGAAAGCAAACAGCATCTGAACTGAAAACAACAAAGCTAATAATATTAAAGGAGACAGCAACAAGCTATTAATCTGCAATGCTTGCCATAAATAGCCGTTAACACCCACAATCACCATAGCCAGAACAACGACTAACAAAATGTTATGCATTAAAGATAATCTAGGCACTATAAAAATAACGAGTAAACCTAGCAACAAAAACTCAGCGACTTCAAAGCCTATAATATATGCAGGGCGTGACTTAATAGTCTGATCAAGTATGCCAGCCACCACATTAGCATGCACTTCTACTCCAGGGTAAACATTTTGTACAGGTGTTGCCCTAAGGTCCATTAACCCAGCAGCCGTGGTACCCACTAAAATAATTTTATCCTGCAACTGTTCTAAAGGTGTTTCAGCTGATAATACATCCGCAGCAGAAACATATTGAAAACTACCTTGTCTGCCACGATAGGGTACATAAATAGCGGATTGCTCATCAACAGGAATCCTGAAAGATTCAATTTTTAAGGCCTCCAGTTTCGCTTGGCCAGACTTTGAAGCATATTGTTCACTACTAATTAGCTCGATAGTAGCATCATTCAGTAAGGTTTGAACAATCGCTAAAGATAATGCAGGATATAGCTGATTCTGATAGTTTAATAGCAAGGGTAATCGTCTATAAACCCCATCATGGTCAACCAAAGGATTATTAAAAAATCCCCCATGTGCAGCTGCATTCTGCAGAATTGGCAAATTGCCTCCATATCCCTGAGCCTGAAAAATAAAATCAAGCACTCCCTCGGCGGGCTCAGAAACAGCACTTTTTGACAACTCGCTTGCTGAATTTAAGGACTTACTTTTCTGTGAAAAAAAACTGAGCACCACAGACCGGTCTTTAAAGCTATTAGCAAAAAGCTGATCAAAATCAAGCTGGAGTCGAATGTCTTCAAGTGTCTGCTTAAAGGCTAAATCTTGCTTTAATTGATTATTCGATAGACGCTCTAATAACTTTAACCCAGAACTGTTATCTTCTTCTGCAAACACCACATCAAAAGCCAATAGTTTAATCTGATAATAATCAAACAATATATCAACCAGATAAGCCAATTTATCTCTAGACCAGGGCCAGCGACCTTCTGTCGCCAAACTTTTTTCATCAATATCCACAATCACAATTCGAGAATCATCACCTCCTGGCAAAGTTAGGCTCATCCGCAAGTCATAAGCAATATGATCAAAGCGCTGTAATATTGGTGACTTCAACCAACCACTTGCATAAAGTATAAAAACTAGAATAATCAGGCTACAAAGCCAGAAACGTATTATTTTTTGAATCTGCATTGGCTAAATTAAGAAACTTACCACAGGTTGATGTTGAAAATATGAAGTCATTCTGGTTTTAAAATCCAAATATCTCCTAGTCCCTCTTTGCTAAAGAAAAAGATAAAACTGACGTCAATGCCATTAAGTTAATAGATTTAATCTTTAATTTAATCACATGCGCATTGAAACGTATGCCCTCCAAAACTTTCTGCATCATCACCTAGTAAGGAGAACATACCAAATTCAGCGTTTTCACTATCAAATGAGGGTGGTAATGAATAAGGGTCATATAACTGAAACTGTTGAGGTTGCTCTATACGAATAGGCGAACTGCCCGCAGGGCCAACAAAAGCCACTTCATTTCGACCCAGATTCACAGAACGATGATCACCCGATTGTTGCACCTGCAAATGCCCTTTATGGACAGCAACATAAGTTCCAAAAGGTGTCTCTTTTATATCTTCATTACCAAATAAATCCTGCATATTAAATAGTTTATCATCAGGCCTGGAGCTGAGTGCTTTAATAAAACCAGGTAAACCCTTCAAAGCAACGGGACCACTCTGCTTATCTTTTATTACGTTAGTTTCA
>ENA-ORXI01000674-ORXI01000674.1-sediment-metagenome-genome-assembly--contig:-NODE-674-length-28339-cov-6.258368_pt1 | contig 28339 bp, 30 predicted proteins | sample MGYA00237861_ERZ511468 | MGnify/ENA primary metagenome ERZ511468 (study PRJEB26299, sample SAMN06266213) | sediment metagenome | isolation source: Hudson Canyon methane seep mesocosm | place: USA:Hudson... | reverse complement strand
CAAGGAATAGGCATTGCCATTAAAGCTGGAGCAACCAAGGCTGATTTTGACGCTACTGTGGGAATACACCCGTCTGCAGCGGAGGAATTTGTCACTATGAGAGACAGGGTGAGATAATTCAGGATTCCAATTTTAGTTTACGCAAGAAAAGTTCACAAAAGACATAAATTTACCACAAGACATTAAGTCCAACTCTACAGGCAAAAATTAACTTACTCTAGAGATTGAGAAATCTGCTAAATTGAGCAACTCATTTTTATACTGACTATCTGGCATCTCTTTAAGAGCATTTTTTGCACGCTCAACCTCTTTTATTGCTCGGTCACGGCTATAACTCAACCCACCACTTGCGTTAACAACTTCCAAAATTGCCGAGAACTCCCCTGCACTCTTGTCACTAATCGCTTTTCGGATCATGTCGGCAGAGTTAGAATCAGAATTATCTCGAGCATAAATAAGTGGCAAAGTCATTTTACCCTCAGCAAGGTCACTACCGATATTCTTGCCGGTCACAGCAATATCACCTTGATAGTCCAAAACATCATCAGCAATTTGGAACGCCATTCCTAAATGCTTACCATAGACGATCATATTATCCTCATTTGTGCCTGCAAGGCAGGCACCAACTTGGGCTGACGCTTCAAAAAGTCTAGCGGTTTTCCTGTAAATGACCTGTCGGTAAATATCTTCAGTAACCTCGGGGTTACCCGCATTAGCCATTTGCTGCACTTCACCTTCGGAAATAACATTAGTAGCATTTGCCATCACACTCATAATGGGTAAATTCGCCATCTCTACTAAAATTTGAAATGCTCTTGAGTAAATAAAGTCGCCAACTAGAACGCTTGGAGCATTTCCCCATTGAGCATTAGCTGTTTCGCGGCCTCTGCGCAGATTAGAAACATCTACAACATCGTCATGGAGCAAAGTTGCTGTATGAATGAATTCGATCACCGCAGCCATCTTAAGATGATCAGTTTCCTTATAGCCATTGGCCAGCGCACTTAAAAGAACGACTAAAGGCCGTAATCGCTTGCCTCCAGCTTCGACAATATAATGGCCAATACTTTCCACGAGACCAACATCCGACTGGAGTCGATCGACGATTAATTGATTTACTGCGGAAAATTCATGTTCCACAGCTTTTTGAAAAGTTTCCATTAGTCGACGCAGGTTTTCTGATTTAATGACGATGTTGAACCCTAGCTACACTCAACACTTGTGTCAACTGCTGGACCGCAACTTTGCTGAGATTACACACTAAAACTAGCAGTCTAATTTTTAAGTCTTGCCCCATAATAGTTGCCGCTAGCTGCATAAGTGGTTACGATGCCTTCTTTAACTACCTCTCAGGAATTTATGAGTTTTTCCCCAAAGTCTTCCTATTCCAAGGAAGAAATATTAGGCGCCTCCCGAGGAGAATTGTTTGGGCCCGATAATGCCAAACTGCCCGCCCCTAACATGTTGATGATAGATCGAATTGTTGAAATCAATAACTCAGGCGGAAAGAATGGATTAGGCCAAATTGTCGCTGAGATAGACATAACCTCTGATCTTTGGTTTTTTGATTGTCACTTCGAAGGTGATCCAGTAATGCCGGGCTGCTTAGGGTTAGATGCTCTGTGGCAACTGGTAGGCTTCTTTCTAGTCTGGAATGGTAACTCTGGTAAAGGTCGTGCGTTAGGTGCTGGTAACGTTAAGTTCTTTGGTCAAATTCTACCCACAGCAAAAAAAGTAACCTACAAGCTAGAATTGACTCGTTTAATCCAGCGAAAGCTTGTTATGGGAATCGCCGACGGGTCAGTAGAAGTAGATGGTCGCGAAATATATACAGCCAAAGATTTAAAAGTCGGCCTATTTGAAAGCACGGATAACTTTTAATATAACTTTATAACGGCATAAATTCTAACTGAACAAAGTAACGAGGTACGTTGATGAGACGCGCAGTTATTACAGGAATGGGAATCGTTTCTTGTCTTGGCAACGACAAAGAATCTGTCACCCACTCCTTGAAAAATGGTATCTCAGGCATTCGCCGCAGAGATGATTTTGCAGAGATGGGGCTTCGCTGTAACGTTGGTGGCCTCATTGACCTTGACCCCAAAGATCACATTGATCGCAAAGTATTGCGCTTTATGGGTGATTCAGCTGCGTTTGGATATATAGCGACAGATCGGGCAATTGCAGATGCTGGGTTGAGCGAAGAGTTAGTAACGAGTCTGCGAACTGGCTTGATTATGGGTTCTGGTGGCCTCTCAGGTGAAATGTTTGTCGAAGCCGTAGATGTTATGAGGGCTCGAGGTATTAAGCGTGCTGGCCCCTACCGTGTAACACAAATAATGGCCAGTACTGTATCGGCCTGCATTGCAACTCCCTTCAAAATTAAAGGTGTTAACTACTCACTATCTTCAGCCTGCGCCACTAGCGCACATTGCATTGGTCATGCAGTTGAATTAATCCAACTGGGTAAACAAGATGTACTTTTGGCTGGTGGAGCCGAGGAAATGCATTGGTCCATGGCTGCGATGTTTGATGCTATGGGTGCCCTAACCAGTAAATACAACGACACGCCTTCCATTGCTTCTCGGGCATACGACGCAGATCGTGACGGTTTTGCTCCCAGTCTCGGTGGTGGATGCGTTGTTGTGGAAGAACTCGAACACGCCCTAGCACGAGGGGCCAATATCATCTGTGAAGTGACAGGTTATGGTGCCACTTCAGATGGTGCAGACATGGTATCTCCATCTGGTGAAGGTGCGGAAAGGTGTATGAAAATGGCTATGGAAACCGCTTCAGGTCCCATGGATTATATCAATACCCATGGTACAAGTACTCCCGTAGGTGATGTGGCCGAGCTCGGCGCTATTCGCAATACCTTTGGTGATAGTTGTCCTGACATCAGCTCAACCAAGTCACTTTCAGGGCATAGCTTGGGTGCTGCAGGTGTTCATGAGGCTATCTACTGTATGCTGATGATGGAGAATGACTTTGTGGCTGCATCAGCGCATATTGATTCTCTGGATGAAAATGCCTCCGGCTTACCGATCCTCTTAGAAACAAAACAGACAAAATTGAATCGCATCATGTCCAATAGCTTTGGCTTTGGGGGCACTAATGCCAGCCTAGTTATGGAAAAATACAACGGTTAAGCGACTTAATTAATCAGAGTAAATCTCCAGCCCAATGTGAATGCACAAAAAAGGGTGAAGGAATAATAATTTCCTCCACCCTCTTTAACTTACTAATTCTTACCTAACAAGTTGGTTCGACTTAAAATCTAGAGTGCGGCTAGAACAGCCTCTGCGCTTGAACCTTCCAATGCACCTGCATCGACGTTAAGCATGCTTACGACGCCATCATCCACGACCATGGCAAACCGTTGACTGCGCTTACCCATACCAAAGCCTGTACCGTCCAACTCAAGCCCCAGAGCTGCTGTGAATTCCGCATTGCCATCAGCAAGCATCATCAAATGTTCTGCATTAGCTGATTGTCCCCATGCATGCATTACAAAGACGTCATTAACAGACATACAAGCGACAGTATCAACACCTTTTGCTTTTATATCGTCGACATGAACAACGAAACCAGGCAAATGTGCCATCGAACAGGTTGGTGTGAATGCCCCTGGAACGGCAAACAAAACAACTTTCTTTCCTTCAAAAATATCAGCTGTGCTGATCCCTGTGGGGCCTTCAGCTCCCATTACTGTAAACATTCCTGATGGAACTTTATCGCCTACTTTTATCGACATAACTGCCTCTTTGTGTTGTCGTTAGAACCAGTGGCACAGATGCCACCAGTCTCAAGTCTAGTGTTTAATTGGTTATCTTTACGAAGTCCTAAAAAGGAATATCATCGTCAAAACTGTCCATTCCCTGAGAAGCTTGTTGCTGAGGAGCTTGCTGACCACCACTTGGCTGTTGGCTCTGAGCAGCTGGCTGCTGACTTTGCTGTGGCGCTTCATAACCACCTTGGCTACCGCGACTATCTAGCATCTGCATCTCGCTTGCTACGATTTCAGTTGTATATCTATCTTGGCCATCTTGGCCTTGCCACTTGCGCGTTCGAAGAGAACCCTCAACATATAATTTTGATCCCTTTTTAACATACTCACCGGCTATTTCAGCGAGACGGTTAAAAAATACCACGCGGTGCCACTCAGTTCTTTCTTGAGGCTCTCCACTAGTTTTATCTTTCCATGATTCTGAAGTAGCAATACTCAAGTTTGTTACAGCACCCCCAGACGGCATGAAGCGTGTTTCTGGATCCTGACCACAGTTACCCACAATGATAACTTTATTAACTCCGCGTGCCATTTTATTCCCCTAATTGGTTAACGATTTAAATACGGTTGTAAGCTTGGCATGTCAATCAGTAAACGATCTATCTGAACATAAGCCAATTGCTCTCCTTTGATCAGAAGTATATCTTCAACGCCGGCTATTTTTGAAATTATTTTTAAGAAATCTTGATGTTCCCTATCTCCTACTGACAATACTAGTGTTTGCAACGGCTTTGGAGATTCCAATCCAAGAGATAAAACCCACCATACAAACAAAACTAAACTGATGACAATAAACAGTCCGTCGATCCCTATTTCTTGGAGGCTCCATCCACCCAATACGCCACCTGCAAATGATCCCAAAAACTGACTTGTAGAATATATACCCATCGCAGTGCCCCTGTTACCAGCTGGACTGCTTTTACTTAGCCATGAGGGAAGTGTGGCCTCTAGGAGATTAAATGCAGTAAAAAATACCAATAGTAAAAGAGGAGTGCTCAAGGGATTACGTTCAAACCCTAGGACAAGCGTAGCGCCCGCCATAACTGCCACTGCACCAAGAAAAGTTAATCGTTGAAGCTTATATTTTTCTCCCAGTATCATTATTGGCAGCATAATAAAAAAGCCCCCGCCCAACAAGGCTAGATACACCAAAGGCAGCTCGGAATCTTTAATCGATAATTCTGTCGAAAAAATCATAGGCACCGCAACAAAGGCGGCCATTAACGCAAAGTGAAGCGCAAAGATGCCCCAATTAAGGCGCAGCAATGTACCATCCCTCAACAGACTACTTATTTGTTTAACATCGGCGATCACTTCTCGATTGTTTTGACTGACAACTGTTCTAGGTATCAAGAAAATAACAATACCTACACCAATGGCACCGAGAAAAGCTGTGACCCAGAACACTCCTGATAAACCCATATTAATCGTTAGAATAGGCCCCAAGATCATTGCTAAAATAAATGAAAACCCAATGCTTCCACCAATTGCAGCCATCGCTTTTGATCTATTTTGCTCCGAAGTAAGGTCAGTGACTAACGCCATTAAAGTGCTAGCGATAGCGCCTGTACCCTGCAGAGCACGCCCCAGGATTAACCCAAGCATATTTTCCGCTAGCGCTGCTACGATACTTCCAATAATAAAGAGGAGTAATCCACCAATAATAACTGATGTCCGACCTATCCTGTCAGACAAAACTCCCAAAGGAATTTGCAATAAAGCTTGAGTGAACCCATATGCACCAAGAGCAAAACCAAGCGTCAGCGGCGAGAAGCCACTGTAATCGCTCGTCGCTACAGCGAGCACTGGCAAAACCATAAATAGTCCAAGCATTCTAAAGCCATAAAGACTAGCAATAGATATGGTCGCACGCCTCTCGACAGACGAAAATTGAGAAGAATTATTCAAGGTGATGTCAGTTTACAGTTTAGGTCTAGTTAGAGACGTATATTAACAGTGCTGTCCACTTTGGAAAACGCTTATCCCTAATTTATTTTTCGATCCATTAGATTGACAAAATATAACTGCATTATCAAGGTCTATCGGCTAACCGAAGACGTACTAAATAAGTATTTTCTTTATCCTTTGCCCAGAGGGTGTACTGGCCTTTATAATTGAAGGTTTAATCTGACATAAAGACACATTAATGGATACCATTCAGGTTCGAGGTGCTCGCACCCACAATCTCAAAAATATCGACTTAGACCTTCCTCGAGACAAGTTTATCGTGATAACGGGCTTATCTGGGTCTGGAAAGTCTTCATTGGCCTTTGATACTCTGTATGCCGAAGGTCAGCGCCGATATGTCGAATCGCTATCTACCTACGCTAGGCAGTTTCTATCAATGATGGAAAAGCCAGATGTTGATCATATTGAAGGCCTTTCTCCTGCAATCTCAATTGAGCAAAAATCAACATCTCACAACCCTCGCTCGACCGTGGGAACGATTACTGAAATATATGACTATCTGCGCCTTTTATTTGCGCGAGCAGGAGAACCGCGCTGTCCTGATCATAACAACCCGCTAAAGGCTCAAACCGTAAGCCAAATGGTTGATCAGGTTATGGAATTGCCCGAAGGAACTAAATTGATGCTGCTGGCACCGGTGGTTAAAGATAGGAAAGGTGAGCATCTCCATTTATTTGAAACCCTACGTAGACAAGGATTTATTCGCGCAAGAATTGACGGGTTAGTTTGCGACCTTGACGAAGCTCCAGCTCTTAACAAAAAGCAAAAGCACAGCATTGATGTCGTGGTTGATAGGTTTAAAGTGAAAGAAGATATCGCTTTGCGCTTAGCTGAGTCCTTTGAGACGGCACTCAATCTTGCGGAAGGCCTAGTTGTGATTAGTTATATGGATGGAGAACAGCCTGATCAATTGTTTTCAGCCAAATTTGCATGCCCAGTCTGTAACTACAGCTTAAACGAGCTCGAACCCAGACTTTTCTCGTTCAACAATCCTGCCGGAGCCTGCCCAACGTGCGATGGCTTAGGTGTTCACCAGTTTTTTGATATTGACCGAGTTATTCAGCACCCTGAAGCATCTATTTCTGAAGGAGCAATTCGGGGCTGGGATCGACGAACACTATTTTACTACAACATGCTCACTTCATTAGCGGAGCATTATGAATTTGATATCGACCAACCCTGGGAAAAACTTGCGCCTATACACCAACAAAAGGTGCTGTTCGGCAGTGACGATGAAGAAATAACCTTTAATTATGTGAATGATCGAGGAACGGTATTTCGCCGGCAACACAAGTTTGAAGGCGTTATCAACAACATGGAACGCCGTTATAGAGAAACTGAGTCACAATCAGTCCGCGAAGAACTCACCAAGTTTATGGCAACAACGAGTTGCCCTGAATGCGCCGGCACTCGCCTGAGAAAGTCTGCACGCAACGTATTTATCGATAACAAACGTATCGAAGACATCGTGTGCATGCCAGTGGGAAACTGTGCTGACTACTTTGATCAACTCAACTTAGTCGGCAGGCAAGGAGAAATCGCTGAAAAAATTATCAAAGAAATACGTGAACGATTTACTTTTCTCGTGGATGTGGGCCTAAATTATCTATCACTGAACAGAAGTGCAGACACTCTGTCAGGGGGCGAAGCCCAAAGAATTCGTCTTGCCAGCCAAATTGGTGCAGGCTTGGTTGGTGTTATGTATATTCTCGATGAACCGTCTATAGGGCTCCATCAGAGAGATAACGAGAGACTCCTAAAAACACTGATCCGTTTGCGAGATTTAGGTAACACCGTCATTGTAGTTGAGCATGATGAGGAGGCTATAGCCGCCGCAGATTATGTTGTTGATATCGGCCCTGGGGCCGGAATTCATGGCGGTCAAATAGTTGCAGAAGGGTCCGTAGAGGAGATTCGAAATAGCGAAAAATCGATAACGGGGAAGTTTCTTTCAGGTGCAAGATCTATCGCTATACCGAAGAAAAGACACTCTGGGAAAGGGAAAACTCTCTCTGTTAAAGGGGCTAAGGGTAATAATTTGCAGTCTGTCGATCTGAATATTCCCATAGGTGTTTTTACCTGTATTACCGGTGTTTCTGGTTCAGGAAAATCTACGCTGATCAACGAGACTCTCTATCCAGCAGCTGCAATCGCACTTAACAAAGCGACTACCTTAAAGGCGGCACCTCATGAAAAAATTACTGGCCTAAATCTTTTAGACAAATGTATTGATATCAATCAGAGTCCTATTGGGCGTACACCTCGATCTAACCCTGCCACCTACACAGGTATCTTCACCCCAGTTCGAGAGATCTTTGCTGCAACTCAAGAAGCGCGTTCTAGGGGTTACGCTCCAGGGCGTTTTAGCTTTAACGTTAAAGGTGGAAGGTGTGAGGCATGTCAGGGAGATGGCGTTACTAAAGTTGAGATGCACTTCCTTCCTGATATTTATGTTCCTTGTGATGTCTGTAAAGGTAAGCGCTACAATCGAGAGACCTTAGATATTCATTTCAAAGGAAAAAATATACATCAGGTGTTAGACATGACCATTGAAGATGCTCGTGATTTCTTTGATGCGATTCCTGCCATAGCAAGAAAACTTCAAACGTTAGTTGACGTTGGATTGTCTTATATAAAACTAGGGCAGAGTGCCACTACTCTTTCAGGTGGTGAAGCTCAGCGAGTAAAACTCTCAAAAGAACTCTCTAAAAGGGATACGGGTAAAACCCTCTATATTCTTGACGAGCCCACAACAGGTTTACATTTCCATGATATTGAACAGCTACTAGCTGTATTGCATCGCTTTCGAGATCACGGCAATACAGTTGTCGTGATTGAACACAATCTAGATGTTATTAAAACGGCGGATTGGGTTATCGATCTCGGCCCGGAAGGAGGCTCAGGTGGAGGACAAATAATTGCTGAAGGCACTCCAGAAGAAGTCTCCCAAGTTAAAGGCTCTCACACAGGACAGTTCCTGAAAAGCACCTTGCAACAATAACCTAAGCTTTATGATGCTCAGACTGTGACTCAAGATAGGCGGTAACCATATCGTCTATCGCCATCTGCTGGTATGGCCTTAGGCCGCTCAATATTAAATGCTTCACCCCATGTCCAATAACTTGGTCTCCATCAAAAACTTCAAAGTGTAAGTCTGCATTCCCACGTTTACCTTCTACATCTAAGTTTGTATGAGATAGTTGTAACGATGGCTTCGCAAAGTTTAGACGGTCAAATTCTAGAGACATGGATTGATAGATCACAAGTGGTCGCTGAGGATTAATCATCACACCTTTTTCAGCCATCAGAGGCACCAAAATATGGGGGAAGTTATGTCCCGAAAAACGAACATAAGCTCTTATTAATTGCTCAACATTTTTATTGTTTGGAATGCGGGGGCCGATCTGCTCAATCTCTAGATACTGCTTTCCTCGTTCATCCACTATTGTCGTCTTATCACTAAACTTAGACGGAAAGATTAACGGCGTATCTGCTGAGACCAGGCCCGAAAAATGGAAATTCATTATTTCGGAAATACCATTACGCTCCACCGCCAAAGCGAACAGCAGATCTCCAGGCACGCAGAAACGTTTGTTCAGAGGGTCATGGATAGGGTTGAAATCGTTACTGATGTTTTTAGCAAAATCACTGCCCTGCTCAGCACTAACAACAATTGTATTATTTAGTTCACTGCTGAACTTTTCCAAAAACATAGATCAACCTAACTCGGACTCAAATTCTTCCAGCAGATCAAGAGGCTCAATCTCATCGCCCTCTAGGTCCAAATTCCAATTAATACCCACCAATAAGACGTCACTGTGCATGCCAGGCAACCAATCATCCAAGAATTCTTCCATCTCAATGGCCACAGGTTTATAGATACTCCAGTCATCATTGCACAGAGCTTCGGCAAGCAGCTTATTGGACCAAAAGGGAATGACATCAATATGATCGTGGTCACTTGACTCCACAAGAGCCCAGTTCTCATCGTTATCCTGCAAGCCCCAAATACAACCCTGCTCAAGGCATTCAACAATCAAGCGGTCAAAATTTTCCTGGAGATTATCTGAGAGTGATTCCATTTTTAGATCCAGCAAAGTGAGGGCAGCATTAAACCATGCCCGATGGCCATTTTGACAGCAACGATATCAAAGATTATTTGTAGGAGCACCCTTGCCTAGAGGGTGCCCCCAATAATTACTTGGTGTTGTTCATAATTCCGCGAACCGCTGCAGGAATATCTGCAGGTAACACGACCAACTTTGAATTCTCAGAATTGGACATATCCCGAACCGCTTCTATGTATTTTTCACCAAGAAGATACATAGCGGGTAGTTCCCTATCCTGAATTGCCTCATTCACCTTAGTAAGAGCAGACTTGGTTGCTTCAGCCAAAACCACCTTTGCCTCAGCATCGCGTCTAGAGGCTTCCAGTCGCCCATCTGCCTCCAAGATTGCGGCTGTTTTGTCGCCGTCAGCACGAGTTACCGTAGCACGGCGTTGACGTTCCGCAGCGGCCTGCTCCTCCATAGCACTCTGCATCGTCCCAGAGGGCTGAATATCCTGAATCTCAACTGTTTTAAGGGTGATACCCCAATCGGCAATATCATCAGAAATAGATATCTTTAATTTTGCTTTGATTTCATCTCGGGAGGACAACGCATCATCAAGAGTCATTTCACCAACGATCGAGCGCAGAGACGTTTGCACTAATGTTCGAATTGCTAATTCATAATCCTCTACACCGTACACCGCTAGTTTAGGGGTTAATATATTAATATAAGCAACTGCATTAGCAATAATAACCACGTTATCTCGAGTAATAACTTCTTGAGATGGTATTTCTAGCACAATATCTTTAGTAGTTGCCTTAAAAGCCACCCTATCAATGTATGGAACAATGATATTGAGACCTGGTTTCAATGCTGGTTCCTTGAACTTGCCCAAGCGCTCAACCACCCATTGAGAGCCCTGAGGAACTAATTTGATAGCTTTTATTAAGGTTATCAACGCCAATAAAAAGATTGTTCCAAATACAATAATAGCTTCCATAAATATCTCCTTGATTAATTAAACGACTTTGGTGACAACTAAAACATCACCAGAAACTTCCTTGATATAAAGACGGTCACCTAAGTTGACCGCAGACTCACAGTTAAAAATCCACTCGTCACGATCCATGATCGGAGTACTAAAACGCATCTTACCCTGAGTTGTGGCCGTAGGTAATTTGGTGACCAAGCCACTCTCCCCTATTGCTGAGTATCTGGCCTTCTCCCCGCTATTATTTGATGCCATTTTAGGTTTTATAAATTTAAACCAAGCCACAGTAAATAATACTGAGGATACCGTCCAAACCAGAATTTGAGTACTTAGTGACATGGGTATGAACATCTCCACCAAACCAACCACCAATGCGCCTAAGCCAAACCAGAGGATAGTAAAGCTGGGAATAAATATCTCGCCTACGACCAGTATCATTCCAATAACTAGCCAGTGCCAATACAACAATTGAATATCCATTTAAACTCCTTTTTTAGTTTTTAAGAGACTGTAAATACGTAATCCATGTAAAGTCTCCCTCTTTCGCCCAATACGGGGGCTTATTCATACAAAAGACGGGTTAAGATTAACTTAACCTCTTAGGTGTCTCAACATTATCAGGATATAACACTAAGGCTCATCAAGATAGCATCCTCTCGACCGAACTCCGTTGCATAATAGTCCTTCCGATTTCCAACGTCTTTAAATCCCAGCTTTTTGTAAAGCCTGATCGCGGAAAAGTTTGATACCCTCACCTCTAAATAAAGCTGCTTTGTATCACTAGAAAGGGTTTCGATAGCATCTCTTAGCAGCAACTCTCCATATCCTAAGCCATGAAAATCAGGGTGAATCGAAATATTTTGTAACTCTGCCTGACCAGCCGCCTCTAATACAGAAACAAAACCAATCACCGCGTCATTAACCGTGAGTACATTGATACATTGAAGAGACTCACTGAATTGTTTCAGAGACCAGGCTGAGGGCGAGTTGACCTTCTCGATGCCAAACACAGATTCAATATCCGCGATGATCATTGGTCGAATGCTAGAAATCGATTTGGAGTACTTCACAGATCGTCAGATGGTTGGCTGGCTATTTTGTTTTCTTTCCAGGGTTGCAGGCGTTGCCAAGCCTCGCGCTTTAATTCGGGACGCTCAATCATTTCCCCTAGAGAGGGGATAACTATCGCAGCTACACCTGCAGAAAGCTCGACGTTTCCGTCTTTAACACTGTCTTTCTGTTTTTCAGACAGAATCCACTGGGCACCAGCAGAACCGAAAATCAGCACGAGTTTAATGTCACTACTATCTAATCTTGCACTCAACAGGGTGGCTATAAACTCCCTCGCCTCCTCTTTTCCACCCGTCATGTTTTCGAATGGTGGCCACTGCGCGATCTCACATTGGGCTAACTTACCATCGCCCTGCCCCATCGCTATGAGAATATTAGACAACAACTGCGTTTGAACTGGATCAGGCAAAGCCTCCTCAATAGAGCAACACACTAACACCTCTTCAGTCGGCTGCCATAAGGCCAATTTAACTTCAATGTCTGATATGTTATCTTCCGATATCACCGCTGATGGAATAGCACTAACAGATACTACTGTTTTCTGATTTTTAGACTCTTCAATACTGCCACTGTCATCAGAATGAAGCTCCAGAAGCTTTTCCCGCGCGCCAGCAGAGTCTGACGCAGACAGAGTATCCAAAGGGTTAGAGTTTGGCTCTTCAACATCGAGTACTAAGTCTCGGGGAATGTATTCAACCACCCCAAGACTTTTTAAGTACTGATGGCGAAGCACCTCTTCCACTAGACTCCTCCTAGTTGAGGATGTAATCGCCCTGGGTTTCTCATCAGTGTTAGGGCATGCAAATAAGCTTTGGCACTAGCAAATAAGATATCTGTATCTGCGCCTTGGCCATTAATGATTCGACCGTCTTTAGCTAGACGAACCGTGACTTCACCTTGGGAGTCAGTGCCTTGGGTCACAGCATTAACAGAGTACACTTGCAACTCAGTCTCACTTTTAATCAATTTTTCAATAGCATTAAAAATCGCATCAACAGCCCCATCGCCAGTCGATTCAACTTGATGATCTTGTCCTTGGTAACGAATCACTATTGTGGCGTGGGGAAGCTGTCCTGATTTAGACAGAACCTCTAAGTCAACAAGTAGTAATGCATCTTCTTCAGTACCCATTTGAACATCAGACACCAATGCCTGCAGATCTTCGTCAAAAATTTCACGCTTCTTATCCGCCAAATCCTTAAATCGCCGAAATGCTTGATTGAAATCCTCTTTACTATTAAAGCTTATGTCCAAATCTTCTAGCCGAGCTGCAAACGCCGCTCGACCTGAGAGCTTACCCAAAGAAAGCTTGTTAGTAGTCCAACCCACATCTTCTGCCTTCATAATCTCGTAGGTCTCACGCATCTTTAAAATACCATCTTGGTGTATACCTGATTCATGGGCAAATGCGTTAGCACCAACGATCGCTTTATTAGGTTGCACAGGAAATCCAGTGATACTCGATACAAGTCTTGAAATAGGCACGATATGGGAATGATCAACGCCAGTCTCAACAGGGTAGAGATCTTTACGAGTTCTAATCGCCATAACTAATTCTTCAAGCGAAGCATTGCCGGCTCGCTCACCAAGTCCGTTGATGGTGCACTCCACCTGTCGCGCGCCGTTCTGGACCGCAGCTAAGCTATTGGCTACTGCCAACCCTAAGTCATTATGGCAGTGCACTGAGAATATCGCCTGATCTGCATTAGGCACCGTATTAAGTAATCGATGAATAATTGCACCATATTCTCCCGGAGCGGAGTACCCTACTGTATCTGGGAAATTGATGGTTTTGGCGCCTGCTTTAATAACAGCCTCGGTAATTCTGCACATAAATTCAAAGTCTGTGCGACTCGCATCTTCCAGAGAGAACTCAACATCATCAATAAGATCACGGGCAGTTTTCACTGCACCAATCGCTTGAGCAAGAACATCATCGGGCTCCATCTGTAACTTGTACTTCATATGGATTGGCGATGTTGCAATAAAGGTATGAATCCGCCCTGCACTAGCTCCTTTAAGAGCTTCACCAGCACGCTCTATATCAGCTGTCATCGCTCTAGATAGGCTGCATATTCGGCTGTCTCGCACGGTATCAGCGATCAGCTTTACCGCATCGAAGTCCCCTTGACTGGAAACTGCGAAACCGGCCTCAATAACATCGACATGCATCTTTTCAAGAAGCTTGGCGATCCTCAACTTCTCATCCTTGCTCATTGAAGCGCCGGGACTTTGCTCTCCATCGCGCAGGGTCGTATCGAATATAACTAATTTATCTTTTGTTGCCATGATCTTATCTACCTTTTTAGACGCCATACCAAATGACGACGTACATTGTAGAGCGCAATATAACTTTTGTCTTATTTGCGTGTACACGTTTCTCAAAATGACAATTAAAGTTCTTTGTAACGCACAGTTTAACGAATCGCGCTCGTTTTATAGTATTTTTTTGAGGTATAACAGTAGATGCCCCTCAGGGCAGTAGAAGAAGAACAACGCTAGCGACAGCCACATCATTAAAAATGCAGTCTAGAGGTAAATTGTTTTCACCAGAAAAATTCATGCTGCAATTTAAGCAGATTTTGTCTCTAAATCCAAGTACGCTGGCCTTAGTTCTTCCGAATCGCCTTGTAAAGGACCATCAGTGGAGCTGAAAAAGCAAAGGTTAAAGCCATGGCAAATAAGATCCGAGGAGGATCAATAGTAATAACGACAAATCCCATAACCGCAGACAAGATAACCACAAAGGGAACCTTACCGCGCATATCTAGTTCTTTGAAACTTGGGTATTTGAAATTAGACACCATTAACAAACCAGCGATGGCTGTGATAACAGCCCCTAAACTAGACAACCATAAGGATGGGCTTAAATCATAGACAGACCAGACAAAACCAGCGACCAAAGCTGCAGCTACAGGACTTGGCAGACCAGTAAATACCTTACCATCGGAGCTGCTCGCCTGGACATTAAACCTTGCAAGACGAAGAGCAGCACAGGAAGCATAAACAAAGGCAGCGGCTAGTCCTAGCTTGCCAAGACTGCTGACTCCCCAACCATAGGCGACTACAGCAGGCGCAACACCAAAAGATACCATGTCAGACAGACTGTCATACTGAACACCGAAATCACTTTGAGTATTAGTCATGCGCGCTACCCGCCCATCAAGCCCATCAAAGATCATAGCGGCAAAGATAGCCATGGCAGCCCACTCATACTGTCCACTAAACCCAGATAGAACAGCGTAAAAACCAGCGAATAAGGCACCAGTGGTCAGGAGGTTAGGTAAAAGATAGATACCCTTTCGAGCCGGTCTTGAAGTCGCATTCTGATCAGAGCGTCCGCTCTGCTCAAGATTTACCACTTTTTCTGCCGTATCCTTCTTCTTAATCATGACAAACTCTTATTGAAATAAATTTTCAGGGTGTGATTATACGTTAACAAGGCTTAAGCTTCCAAAAGCTGCTTTTGCAGGCTGTCTAGGTCATCTTGAGACAATCCCAAGCCCCCTTTTAAATAGTGATTCATCGAGCCGTAACGGTCATCAATAGCATCAAGGAAAGCAACAATATTATCTTCATGGACAGACACATAGGGAGTCAACCACTCTCTATCCCAATTATCGACTTTTGCATCACGCAAATGCCCTTCTATAATTTCTATCAGTCTACTCGAATCATAATGCTGCTGGGTTAGTAAGTAGTCCTCAACAATGGTTTGGCGCGGCACATCCAACGCAGCCAGTATCAATGCTGCAGCCATCCCGGTACGATCCTTGCCTGCAGAGCAATGGAAAACACTTGTATGATTAGCGTTATCTACAATATGCCTCATAAAGCGACTAAAAGCCGGTATGACCACATCAATACAAGACCGATAAGAGTTAACAACAAGATCATGGGATGAGTCAGGTGTTAAAGCGCCTTCAAAAAGAAACTCCCAAAACCGTGAAATATCACCAATAGATATTTGATAATCATCAATAAACTCCGCTCGGATTGCCTGACTCGGAGACTGACTCTGTTCTTCATTTCGACGAAAATCATGGATTTTGTTAACTCCAATGTGCTCGAGGGTATCCAAGTCTTTTTCACTGAGATTAGCAAGATGCCCACAACGCAGTATTTTACGCCACTTGACTCGCTGACCGTCATTATTGACATAACCACCTAAGTCACGAAAATTAACCCCACCATCAAGCGCAACAACCCTTGAAAACTCGCCAGTATCGGACATCACTTATTATTTCCTTAGCCATTTTTATTCAGTATTGCACAACAAAAAAATCAAAACGACCTTTATTAATCGATCATTAACTTTGTCTTGTGGCCAATACTACTTTTGTTTTTCAGGCGCGAACAAATTTATCACCTCGAGAAATACCTGAAACTCCGCTACGCACAACTTCCATGATACCCATATGGCTAACCGCCTCAACAAAAGCATCTAACTTCTCTGTATCCCCCGCTAGTTGAACAGTGTAAGTGGACGGGGTAACGTCAATAATGTGCCCTCTGAAGATCTCAACACAACTCTTCAATTCAGTGCGACTATCGTTCTCACTAGCTTTAACCTTCACCAACATCAGTTCACGTTCAATGTGCGCACCTTCAGTCAGGTCTACAACCTTGATCGTATCGATCAGTTTATGTAGTTGCTTGACTATTTGCTCAGCCATCTGAGAATCGCCCTGGGTGGTCAATGTGAGCCGAGACAGTGTCTCATCATCAGTCGGAGCTACCGTAAGAGTGTCAATGTTATACCCTCTTTGAGAGAACAGCCCAACCACGCGAGATAAAGCACCGAATTCGTTTTCCATCAATATGGAGATTATTCTCTTCATTAGGTTCTCTCCGTCTTACTAAGCCATAAGTCTCTCATTGACCCGCCAGGCATATGCATTGGGTAAACATGCTCTGAACGATCAATACAAATATCCATGAACACCACTCTATCCTTCATGGCAAAACATTCGCGCATCTTGTCTTCGAGCTCATTAAATTTAGTGATTTTCATACCGACGTGACCATAGGCTTCTGCCAAGGCCACAAAATCAGGTAATGACTCTTCATAAACACTCTGAGAGTAGCGGCTGTTATATTGCATATCCTGCCACTGCCTCACCATCCCAAGCGCGGCATTATTGAGGTTGATAATCTTCACCGGTAGATTGTGCTGAGTACAGGCTGACAGCTCTTGAATACACATCTGAATACTGCCTTCACCGGTAACACAAGCAACATCTGTATCTGGAAACGCTAACTTAGCGCCCATAGCTGAAGGTAACCCAAACCCCATGGTTCCTAAGCCGCCAGAGTTAATCCATTGTCGAGGGTGATCGAATAAATAATATTGAGCTGCAAACATTTGATGTTGGCCAACATCAGAGGTAATGATGGCTTTGCCACCAGTAATCTTGTAAAGCATTTTGATTACATCTTGAGGCTTTATGGTTTCACCACTACTTTCTTCGTATCGCGAAGCTGTGTACAAACCATGCTTTGCTCTCCACTCATCGATCTGCTGCCACCAATTAGATATAGCTTCGGTATCTGGTGAGATATCAGATTGCTCGATTAAACTTAATATCTCTTTTAATACTGAAGTACAGGTGCCAACAACAGGAATGTCCGCCTCCACATTTTTTGACACCGATGTGGGATCAATATCTACATGAATAATGGTTGCCATTGGGCAAAACTTTTCTAACTCGTTAGTCACTCGATCATCAAACCGGGCACCCACAGCAAAAATAACATCCGCATGATGCATGGCTGTATTGGCTTCAAAAGTTCCATGCATGCCAAGCATTCCAATGAACTGCCTGTCTGTTCCAGGGTAGCCGCCTAAGCCCATGAGCGTATTGGTAACGGGGAAATTTAGCTTACGAGCAACGGCAATAAGATGCTCCGCGGCGTTGTCGATGACAATCCCACCACCGGTATAAATAACTGGACGCTTTGCTTCCAAGAGAGTTTTTACTGCTCTTTTTATTTGCCCCCGATGACCTTTCTCGCTGGGCTGATAAGAACGCATTTTTACTTCATTAGGAAAGTCGTAAGGCACCTTATAATTTGGCTCAGTAACATCTTTGGGGATATCCACAACAACAGGGCCAGGACGACCTGTCGCCGCTATGTAGTATGCCTTGGCGATTGTGGCAGCTATGTCCTCTGCCCTCGTCACTAAAAAACTATGTTTGACGATAGGTCGAGAAACCCCAACCATATCGGTTTCTTGGAACGCATCTTGGCCAATTTTACTGGAGGGTACCTGACCAGAAATAATCACTAAGGGAATGGAGTCCATGTATGCTGTGGCTATACCAGTGATAGCATTAGTCGCTCCAGGGCCGGAGGTGACCAAGGCAGTGCCAACTTCCCCTGTTGCTCTAGAAAAACCATCAGCTGCGTGAACAGCGGCTTGCTCATGCCGCACCAATAAATGTACGACCTCTTCCTGCCTATAGATGGCATCATAAATATGTAATGCTGCACCGCCTGGGTATCCCCAAACATGCTTGACACCAACATCTTTTAAAGCACGGATTAATATGTCACCGCCAGATAAATGTTCCACAGTTTCTCCTCACAAATAGTGTTGTGTAGAAAGTGTTCCGGCACACATAGGCTGTAACATCAAAATAGACGCCGCGATTGCGGCAGATCCAGTCACACCGATAAGTGTATTCAAACTGGAATTAGGGCTATTGGTAATAGCGCCATCTTTGTTGATGACCAGCGACATTGGTAACGCCTGCCTGGTTCTCTTTCATAAATTCTTAGACTGGTAAGTCCAAGAGTGGCGAATATTAACAGTTTTATTAAGTTAGTCAATGAGTTATAAAATTTAATTCAATTAGCCTTACAGCTTTTCTTGAAAATCGTTTGACAAATTTTTAACTCCTGAGCGACTATAGCCGCTCACAAAAAGTTACGGAGTCTGGATTAATGTACGGAAGATTAAAAATACACACCACTAGAGCACTTACACCAATATTGGTATTTTTAATCGGCCTTATCTCAGGTTGTTCGGAGCATAATTCATCTACTACAACCGTCATTACTAACATCAATGGCTATAGTTTCAATAATGATCGCGAACTTGAGCGATTTACGACCTTAGTAATAGACTCAGGTAAAGTGGTTGTAAGTGGAGACAGATCAATCGCTGAGAGCTTGCAGAATGCAGAAATAATAGATGGCCAAGGTCAAACGCTTCTCCCAGGCATTACTGATGCACATGGCCACGTTTCAAGCCTTGGCTATACGCTTCTCCAGATCGATCTTCGAGACACAACCTCAGCAGATCAAGCAGCAAAAGAAATTGCTAAGTATGCGGAGCAAAAGCCCTTTCTCAAATGGATCAGAGGGCGGGGTTGGAATCAGGTTTTGTGGCCAGGACAACAGTTTCCTAGTGCCCAGACTCTTGATGAGTTGATACCTGACCGACCAATATGGCTTGAAAGAATCGACGGGCATGCCGGATGGGCAAATAGTAAAGCCCTTGCTTTAGCAGGCATTAATGCCAATACCATTTCACCTCCTGGGGGAGAAATATTACGAGACAGTAAAGGTCAGCCAACGGGTATCTTGATAGACAATGCAATGGGTCTAATTGACCAAGTGATTCCGGCCCCAAGCGAAGAGGAACTCGCCGCTGCTCTGGAAGCTGCGACCAGTCATCTGCTGAGTCTCGGTATTACCTCTACTCATGACGCGGGTGTCAGCGCGACTGAACATCGTTTTTACTCTAGCCTTGCCCAGCAGAAGAAATTGGCCATCAGACTTTACGGTATGATTTCCTCCACGGACCCAGAGTTGGGCAGCATTCTGGCCGCAGGCCCAACAGTCGATGACAATGACTTGTACAGTGCTCGAAGCGTCAAGGTATATACTGACGGTGCCCTTGGCAGTAGGGGTGCAGCACTGCTTGAGCCCTATTCTGATCGAGCCGGTCACCGAGGGCTGTTACTCACCTCTCAAGAACAACTGCGAAGCATATTTTCTGATGCTATTGGTGCAGGGTTTCAAGTCGCTATTCACGCGATTGGCGATCAAGGTAATAGAATAGGCCTAGATGAAGTAGAACATGCCTATGCCACTATTGGCGGGCGTGAATTGCGTCACCGAATGGAGCACTCTCAAATCGTCGCTTTAGAGGACATTCCCCGCTTTAAAGCACTCGATGTCATCCCTTCGATGCAGCCTACTCACGCTACCAGCGATATGAATATGGCGGAAGACCGCCTTGGTAAAGAAAGACTCAAGGGTGCCTATGCTTGGCGAACGTTTGTTGATCAAGGGAGTCGATTAGCCTCAGGATCAGATTTTCCCATCGAACTTGCGAACCCATTCCATGGACTACATTCAGCGGTCACTCGGCAGAGCCAAAAAAACCAACCTGTAGAGGGCTGGATTCCTGAGGAATCTCTCAGTATTGAAGAAGCTTTGCGGTCTTTTACCATCGATGCTGCATGGGCTGCACATCAAGAGACAGTGCTAGGTGGGCTCGATTCTGGCAAGTGGGCTGACTTTATTCTCATCGATCAGGATATTTTCAAAGTTAGTGGAGAAGAACTTTGGAAGACTCAAGTAAACCAGACGTGGATCGCCGGAGAGCTAGTCTATCAACGCCCATAATCGAGAGTATTTGAAATTTTTACTCTTCTGAAATACTGACGTTGTCAATAAGACGTGCTGATTCCGTGAACATAGCACCAAGAACGGTGATTTCAGAATCGTCATCTGCAGCCAAATCTAACGTTTTACTGTTACTGCAAGTGACGTAGTCTACGGCAAAGCCTGCTTGTTCTATCTGTGCAGTTGCTTCTGCTTCTAACTCAGAAAAAGCGCGATTACCAGATCTAATCTGACTCGCAATCCAGTCAAGAGACTCTTTGAGCACAGTCGCTTGGGGACGCTCATCCTCAGTAATATATCGATTTCTCGAACTCATAGCCAATCCATCCGCTTCCCGATGAATAGGTGCTGAAGTGATCTGAATAGGCATGCAGAGATCTTCAGCCATACGCCGAATAACAGCTAGTTGTTGGTAATCTTTAATACCGAAAATAGCTTCGTCAGGTTGAACAATATTAAATAGTTTACTAACCACTGTAGTCACACCCTCAAAATGCCCGGGGCGACTCGCGCCACAAAGTACATCAGTCATTGTGGGGCATATCACCCTACTTTGTGTATCAAGACCATTGGGGTACATCTCTACATCGTCAGGATGAAAAAGATAATCACATCCAGCTGCTCTTAATTTTTCGCAGTCAGACTCATAGGTACGAGGATATTTATCCCAATCTTCATTAAGCCCAAATTGCAGAGCATTGACAAAAATAGAACAAACAACAATATCGTTCGTTTGATTGGCTTGGTGTAATAGCGCTAGATGACCATCATGTAGATTGCCCATAGTCGGCACAAACCCGATCTTTAGACCCTGAACTCGATCTTGAATCAAATCATCCCTAAGACCATTTACAGTATGGAAAATTTTCATGTTTGGTTACCAAGAATAAATGCGTTAGTGCTCAGCAAAATGATCAGTAGCAAGGTTTTCAAAACGAGTATATTTACCCATAAACATCAATCGGCAGGTGCCAATAGGTCCATTACGCTGCTTACCAATAATAATCTCTGCAGTCCCTTTGTCCGGGCTATCTTCGTTGTAAACTTCATCGCGATAGATAAATGCAATAACGTCTGCATCCTGCTCAATTGCACCAGATTCTCTAAGGTCTGCATTCACTGGCCGTTTATTAGGGCGCTGCTCCACATTTCGACTGAGCTGAGACAGCGCTATCATTGGGCATTCATATTCTCTGGCAAGCCCTTTGAGTTCTCGCGATATTTGAGAAATCTCTTGCACTCGACCCTCAGCAGAATTGCTACCATTCATCAACTGTAAGTAATCAACCATTATCATTCCAGGCTGGGCTTGCTTGTATAGCGCTTCGGTATCTGCGGGCGTATTCGCGCCGTGCTTTTGATGCCACTCCTGACGTAGTTGCTCTACTCGCTCACGGGTGAACTGTTTGATTCTATTACGCATTTCCAAAGGAGTAATTCCGGCGGAATCATCAATAAACAAAGGTTTATCTTTTAGCCGTTGCGCGGCGCTACTTAAGCGAGGCCAATCATCCTCAACTAAATTACCCGAACGCATACGAGTCTGGTCTATTTTCCCAATTGAGGACAGCATACGTATGATTAGCTGGTTAGCAGGCATTTCAAGAGAGAAAACCAATACTGGCCGATCTTGATTTAAGGTTGCATGCTCGACCATATTCATCGCAAACGCGGTTTTACCCATAGAGGGCCGACCTGCAATGATAACTAAGTCTGACTTTTGCCAGCCTGACGTCATTTTGTCTAAATCGTTAAACCCTGTGCTCAACCCAGTTATGTCAGCATCGTTTTTAAATAATTCATCAAGACGCTCTACTGCTTCTTTGATTAGCGAATTAACTTCTTTAAAACCACCCTTCTTGGGTCGATTTTCAATGATCTCTTGCAGTCGAGTTTCAGCTTCAGCGAGTAATTTTGAGCTATCCCAACCTAGCGGATTGTAACCTTTTCGAACAATATCGCTGGCGGCACCAATTAGTTGACGCACAATTGATCGTTCTAATACTATCTGCGTGTAAGCTTTGATATTTGCCGAGCTTGGCGTGCTACTTGCTAAATCAACTAAGTATTCAGCGCCACCTACTGAGGAAAGCTCATTCGAGTTCTGCAGAGATTCTGCCAAAGTAATCGGATCAAAAGGTTGATCCTCTGAGGCTAAACGACCCATAGCTGTAAAAATAAGCTGGTGATCCTTACTATAGAAATCCGTATCAGAGAGTACCTCTGAGATAGAATCAAAGGCATCATTTTTCAACATCAAACCACCAATCACAGCCTGCTCCGCCTCTATTGAGTGGGGTAGTGGCTGGCTTATCGTTGGCTCTGCAAAAAGTGCTTCATTCATACTAATAAGCTTTAACCTGTGGTTCAAATAGTGAAATTATCTAATCGGAGTCTAACAGTATAAGTAATAAATCACACAAACAAAAACGGCACTGCATCTTATTCAGAAGCCGTGCCGTCTTATCAGTTTTAACTGGGCCCTTATCGGCCTAAATATTATTCCGCTTCTATAACAACGGTGATAGTTTCAGTAATATCTGAATGAAGCTGAACGTCCAGGGTAAACTCACCGAGATGACGCAGAGCACCCTCTGGCAGACTAATCTCATTTTTAGTCACGTCACCACCCGCAGCAGCAATCGCTTCTTCAAGTTCACGAGCACCAACAGAACCAAACAGCTTCCCTTCTTCACCGGCAATAGCGGTAATGGTGATAGTGCCAATTTCTTTTAGCTTGTCTGCTCGGCTTTGTGAAAGAGCTAGCTTTTCTGCGGCCTGCGCTTCCAAATCTGCGCGACGCAGTTCGAATTCAGCGATATTCTTTTCTGTAGCAAATACAGCTTTGCCCTGAGGGATCAGGTAGTTGCGGCCGAAACCAGATTTAACATTGGCTTTGTCACCGATGTCTCCCAACTTACCCATTTTTTCAAGCAAAATAACTTCCATCGTAAATTCCTCTAAATTTTACCACTCATCTAAAATCAGCTTTGTTTGTCGTCAGCCAATCTTGTTCTAAAATTCATTACGCTGTCTGCGGCACCCAAAGCACCCAACAACACCATTAACACAGGGCCAAACAAAAATAGGCCAACATACATTACTACTAATACCTGACGACCAAAGCCCTTGTGTTGAACAACATAATGCACAATAGCTAAACCGCCAATCAGTAGCGGGATGGAGGCCAATCTCAGCCATAGCTGATAATTACCACCCAATGCTAGTCCAGCAATAAAAATACTCAAACAAACCAAACTAAGTTTCGGGCTCAACCTTACCATGTGAAACTCTTCCTGAAATCCTCCAGGATTATAGAGCAGAGCCTGCCACCATCTTGATAAAACCAAACCTATCACTGTATTAAAAATTACAACCCAGGCAACAAACGCTAAAAAACCATTCCGTGTTAGTACTAACATCGTTTGGCCAGATTGCTCAGATGCGGTTGCTAACATCTCTTCTAATTCGTTCACAAAATCGTTCATCTCAGCTTGAAACAATAAAGCAGCCAAACATACTAAAACGACCCCACTTAGAGTGGCGATACCCAGACTGAAATTCCAATCTGCTGTAACTCTGTGCGCGTTGGCAACCAACGCCATATTGATCAATGCAACACCAGATACAACTGCCATAAATGGACTAGATGCACTGAACATATAACTCAACAGCAACGGCAGAATGACCCATAGCGATACTATAAAGCCCTCTGCTGCTCCTTTGCGTAAGGTAACCAACCCAATCGTCGATACACTCACAAAAGGCAAGAGACTGCCGAAAACACCCACTAAACAAGCCTGCATTCGCCCGCGCATAATAAATTCAGCTAGGACTTGCACGGGCTTAATCGACCTCTTTACTTATGACTGTCTGTATATGGTAGCAACGCAATGTAACGAGCGCGCTTGATTGCTTCAGACAATTCACGTTGGTAACGTGCTTTTGTTCCCGTAATACGACTAGGAACAATCTTACCGCTTTCAGACACATAACCTTTTAATGTATCCAAATCTTTGTAATCGATCTCAGTTGCCCCTTCCGCGGTGAAACGACAAAATTTTCTTCTACGTACAAACTTAGCCATGATTATTCTCCACCTTCCGCTTCAGGTTGCTCTTCTGCGACCACATCTTTTGCTTTATCCGCTTCTGGAGCATCAGCTTCTGGAGTAGCCTCAGCTTCTACGACAGCCGCTTCACTTTTCTCTGCAGCTTCAGCCTCAGCTTTAGCTTTTGCAGCATTGCGACGCTCGCGAGCTTCTTTATCTGCTTTGTCAGCATTTTCTAACTTCATGATGGGCGACTCAGCGGTAATTGCCTCGTTGCGACGAATTACCATGCTACGGATCACAGCATCGTTATATCTGAATGTTGAATTGAGCTCATCAAGTACTTCCTGACCACATTCTATGTTCATAAGAATGTAGTGAGCTTTATGGATTTTATTGATGGGATACGCTAACTGCCGACGACCCCAATCTTCAGACCTATGGACTGTACCATTACCCGCTGCAACAGATGCGGCGTAACGCTCTACCATGCTAGGAACTTGTTCGCTTTGGTCAGGATGGACCAAAAACACGACTTCATAATGACGCATTGTATCTCCTCGTGGATTTAAAAGTCTCCCGCCATGAACACTAGGCCATGCAGTAAGACAAGGAGTGCCGAGAAGAGATCTTCCCGACCCTGTAAAGCGCGCTATTGTAGTGACTTGGCCTCTCGGTTGCAACTGACTTTTTGAAAGGTTTTATCAAGCCGATCAGCGACTAGACGTTTGGTTGCTAAATCGCCTGATCAAGCTCCACACAGACACTATGTTAGTTTCCGGTTTCTTCAAAATAATAGTAATAGCCACTTCTTCTGAAGCAACCAGTAAATAGAAAAGAATAACCAACCTAAACCAAGTGTCTGCATCAACCAAAATCAAGAGATAGTAGGCTGGAGCAATAAGGAGTGCAGCTATTTTTGCTCCAAGGGTATGGTAGCTCGGATATTCACCAAACTTTATTGCAGAGGCAATTAGAGGCACCAGGAAAGAAAGCGTCGCTGACAACAAGAATAGTGCTTGGTGAGAAAAAATTGTAGGCCATATTTGGTACAACCCAAAGATCATAGAAGCGTATGTTAAAGTATCAGCCCAGCTGTCTAGTTTGGCACCTAACTCACTCACCTGATCTAACTTACGAGCTAAATAGCCGTCGAGCATATCACTGATGAGCGATACACCTAACACCATTAGAAAATAATTGGCTAGACCCTCTAGCGCTATCCAAATGAGCACTGGCACGAGGATTAGTCGCAGAAAACTGAGAAGGTTAGGCACTGAAAATATTTTCGAACTGGTCGCTTCCATTACGATAATTCTCTCAAGAATCTTAAAATACTGAGATGAATAGACTAGCTTCATTTGGGCATTAAATGCAACTATCAAAGTCTAAATATGCAACAAATATCAAGATTGCTAAGCACTTCAATAAAGTTTGTTTAAACATTCAACCTGACTTGTTACTTAATACTCCGTTGACGAACAATTTCAAACAGACAAATTCCGGTAGCAACTGACACGTTGAGGCTCTCAACCTCGCCACCCATTGGTAACTTGGCTAAAAAATCACATTGTTTGCGCGTCAGCTGGCGCATACCCTCTCCTTCGGCGCCCATAACTAGGACAATTGGACCATTTAAGTCGATATCATAAATTAACTTTTCAGCCTCACCTGCAGCACCGACCACCCATGCACCCATATTCTGTAACTTATCCAAAGTTCTAGTCAGATTTGTAACCGTGACCAGTGGAACTGACTCTGCTGCGCCACAGGCAACCTTCTGCACCGTTGGTGTCAAACCAACTGAGTTATCCTTTGGGACAATGACAGCTTGCACTCCCGCTCCATCGGCCGACCGTAAACAGGCACCCAGGTTATGAGGATCGGTGACTCCATCCAGCATCAAGAAAAAGGTGTTAGATCCGTGCTTTTCCGCCAATCCCAGTAAAAATTTTTCATCATAGGTTTCACCGGGACGGCATAGAGCCATAACACCTTGGTGCTTTCCCTGAGCTTTGGCATCGAGCTTTTTGACTGACATCAACTGCATCGTTATACCGTGCTGGTCAGCTAGATTATGAATCTTTTGCAAACGGTCATCTTGCCTTCCACTTTGCACGTGCAATTCAGCCACTCTCTGAGGTGCCGATTTAAGCATTGTTTGAACCGCATGAATGCCGTAAATCCAATCCACAAACTTCTCCTGTCTTGTCATTATGTTAATGTAGCATTGCGCATTGTACTGGCTTTGGGCACACTTCTGTTATCAATCCTTATGTACTCAACAAATAATAGTCAAAGTGCGCTCTTTAAACTATGAATGACTCCGAAAATTCAATCAACGACATGAGCATAATGCCTATCGCAGGGCTTTTACGGCGTCTAGCAGCGCTAATTTACGATTTATTTTTATTAGCCGCTATGGTCATGGCCTATGCTTTGCTCGTCATTACTCCGTTAAGAATCTCACTGTATGGCATGCCGTCTAACGATAACGATTGGGCGGGTTTTCCTATCTTCATCAAAGTTTTACTGATTCTCGGTTTAATTTTTGTCCTCGCCGCCTACTACTTTGTCTGTTGGCGAAAACAGGGGCAATCAATGGGTATGAAAGCGTGGCGACTCAAGTTACAACAATCTAGTGGAGAATTAGCCAATGCGTCTCAGTGTTGGTCGCGAGCATTGTTGGCTCCAATTTCACTAGCTTTTTTTGGTATTGGTTTTCTTTGGTGCCTAATACCACCCAACAATGAATGCCTCCATGATCGGCTAACCGGGACAAAGGTAGTAGTTCTGCCTAAATCCAAATAGACATAAGGGGAGTTAAAACTGATGGCTTCAAGAAATCTTATTCTCGCACTGGACCAAGGTACTACTTCGTCCCGAAGTATATTATTCAACCAGCAGTTCGGGATTGAGATGCAATCTCAACGTGAGTTTCAGCAACATTTCCCCGATTCTGGCTGGGTTGAGCATAACGCTATGGATATCTGGCAAACTACCCTAGACACCTGTCATGAGGCAATGGCGCAAGCTCAAGTTACCTCAGCGGATATTGCAGCGATTGGAATTACCAATCAACGGGAAACGACCATTATTTGGGATCGCTCAACAGGTAAACCTGTATATAACGCTATCGTCTGGCAAGATCGGCGGACTTCCGATCTTTGCAGTCAACTCAAAGAACAGGGCCTCGAACCCTTAGTAACAGCCAACACGGGTTTATTATTAGATCCATACTTCTCGGCGACTAAAATTGCCTGGATTTTAGACAATGTGCCTAACGTGCGAGAGAAGGCTGAACGGGGTGAGCTCGCTTTTGGTACTGTTGATACTTGGCTTCTTTGGAATTTGACTGAAGGCCAGTCTCATGCCACTGATGCGACCAATGCTTCACGCACTATGCTCTACAACATCCATAAGCATGACTGGGATGAGGAACTTCTTAAACTCTTCAACATACCGCGAAAACTTTTGCCTGACGTTAGAGACTGCGCTGCAGATTTTGGAACCACTACCTTACTTGGTGGCGCAATCCCAATTTTAGGGGTCGCCGGAGATCAACAGGCCGCGACATTGGGCCAAGCTTGCTTTGACACAGGAATGATGAAATCCACGTATGGCACAGGTTGCTTTGCTCTCTTGAATACCGGGAACACCGCTGTGACCTCAAACAATCGATTACTGACGACGATAGCATACCAGCTGAAGGGCGAACCCACCTATGCGCTAGAGGGCTCTATTTTTATTGCCGGAGCTGCGGTTCAATGGTTAAGAGA
>ENA-ORXI01000673-ORXI01000673.1-sediment-metagenome-genome-assembly--contig:-NODE-673-length-28341-cov-8.839584_pt1 | contig 28341 bp, 34 predicted proteins | sample MGYA00237861_ERZ511468 | MGnify/ENA primary metagenome ERZ511468 (study PRJEB26299, sample SAMN06266213) | sediment metagenome | isolation source: Hudson Canyon methane seep mesocosm | place: USA:Hudson... | reverse complement strand
GACCAATACCACGACTTGCACCTGTAACTAACGCGACTTTCTTATCCATTTAATTGCTCCAACACTTTTTCTAATGTGGCTGGGTCATACATTGTCATATGATCAGCAGCTTTTACAATACGCTTATTAAGCCCCATCAACACTTTTCCAGGCCCGCATTCAACAAAATGCGTAACCTCTTGCTCATTCATGTACTTAACACTATCAACCCAACGTACAGGTTTAAATAATTGTTCTTTTAGTGCATTTGCAATAGCACTTGCTTCTTTATGTGATTCAACATCAACATTATGAATTAATGTCATTTCTGGAACAGCTATTTCAATTGCTTGTAAATTCTCAAACAACTTCTCTGCAGCTGACTTCATTAAAGCACAGTGCGAAGGTACACTTACGGGTAACTTTAAAGCCCTTTTCGCACCCGCTTCTTTTGCTGCAGCCATTGCTTTTTCAACAGCACCATCATGTCCTGCAATCACAACCTGTCCAGGTGCATTAAAATTAACGGCCGCTACAATTTCATTGCCTGCACTTTCAGCACAAACATCAATAACCTGCTGATCATCTAGACCAATAATAGCCGCCATAGCACCAACACCTACAGGTACTGCTTCTTGCATTAATCGACCACGTTCAGCAACTAATTTAACCCCATCTTCAAACTTAATAGAGCCAGAATTAACTAATGCAGTGTATTCCCCTAAACTATGCCCTGCCACCCAAGCAGGCCTAGTGCTTGACTGCTCACACCAGACACGCCACATAGCCACACCAGCAGCTAACATAGCGGGTTGAGTATTATGTGTTTGGTTTAAATCTTCAACAGGTCCATTTTGAACCATTTTCCACAAATCAAAGCTTAAAACATCAGATGCTTGCTCAAAAGTTTGTGTGATTATTGGAAAGGATTCCGCCATAGCTGACAACATCCCAACAGATTGAGACCCCTGACCAGGAAAAACAAATGCTAAATTATTATTTTTTTCACTCATAATGATTTTTTTATTTATAAAATAAAAAATCAGACTAAAGTCAAAAAGCCAAAATCCCAAAGGTAACAGCGTTAGATTTTAACCTTGTACTTTTACCTTTCACCTTTAGCCTTTAGCCTGCTCTATTAATACTTAATTAATGCCGAACCCCATGTAAACCCAGCACCAAAGGCCTCTAGTAAAATAAGCTGCCCTCTTTTAATACGACCATCTCTCACACCTTCATTCAAAGCTAATAAAACAGAAGCTGATGATGTATTTCCCTGATTTTCTAAAGTCAGGATCACTTGATCCATAGACATTTTAAGTTTTCTAGCAGTTGCTGCAATAATTCGGGTGTTAGCCTGATGAGGCACTAGCCAATCAATATCTGTTTTGTCCAAACTGTTTGCAGCCAAAGTTTCATCAACAATACGTCCCAAGGTATTAACTGCAACCTTAAAAACTTCATTACCTTTCATGCTAATAAAGCCCTTTTCCCCACCATTACTTTCAGTGGCAGCCTGTGGGTTTGGACAATACAGCAAATCTTCAAAAGCACCATCAGAATGAATATGGGTTGATAAAATACCAAATTCATTAGACGAGTCTAGTAAAACAGCGCCTGCGCCATCACCAAATAAAATACAGGTTCCTCGATCAGTCCAATCGACTAATCGAGAACAAATTTCTGAGCCGATAACAAGGACTTTATCTGCTGCTCCAGATTTAATATATTGATCAGCAATACTTAACGCAAAAATAGAACCAGAACATGCTGCTTGTACATCAAACGAGACACAGCTTTGAATATCCAGCCTGTGCTGTAGCATACACGCTGTACTTGGATAAACCCTATCAGGCGTTCCTGTAGCAACAATTATTAAATCTATTTCGCCCGCTTCAATACCTGCCATCTCTATAGCTTGTCGAGCGGCAATTTCAGCCATACTGGCAGCAGTCTCATCAGGACCCGCAATACGTCGTGTTTTTATACCTGTACGATCATAAATCCACTCATCAGTTGTCTCAACCAATTTAGAAATATCATCATTAGTGCGTACTGTTTCTGGTAAATACCCACCCGTACCGATTACTTTTGAACAACGTTTCATAGTTACTCTCTATTTCCTAGAGTGACAGCGACTTTGTCACTAATTTTACGTGTTACATCCTGAGCTATTTCAACTTCTGCAAGTTTGATTGCAGTTTGAAAAGCCAACTCATCTGCGCCACCATGACTTTTAATCACTAGACCACGTAAGCCAATAAAACTAGCCCCATTATACATTCTTGGATCAATACTCTCTTTAAAGAGTTTTAAAACGGGATAGGCAGCAAGCCCCGCTAATTTAGTAAAAATATTTTTAGAAAATGATTCTTTTAATTTGGTGCCAATCATTTTAGCAGCACCTTCAATCGATTTAAGCGCCACATTACCAACAAAGCCATCCGTAACGATTAAATCAACTTTTACAGAGCCCGCATTAATTGAGTTACCTTCAACATAGCCTATATAGTTTAAAGACGATGAGTCAAACAATTTTGCAGCGGCTTTCACCTGCTCATTGCCTTTCATATCCTCCTCACCAATATTCAATAAACCAATTTTCGGGGATTCAATACCTTCAACAGCCTTAACAACTTCCTCACCCATAATACCAAACTGGTATAAATGCTCTGCAGTACAGTCAACATTGGCCCCTAAATCTAATATATGGGTGTGTCCAAATGTTGAAGGCAAAGTTGATATAATCGCTGGCCTATCAATACCAGGGATCATTTTCAGCACAAACCTTGCAATCGCCATTAGAGCACCAGTATTACCAGCACTCACACAAGCATCGGCCTGACCGTCACGCACAAGATTAATAGCAACGCGCATTGAAGAGTCTTTTTTTGACCTTAATGCAGATTGAGGCTTCTCATCCATTTCAACTTGCTGAGACGCATGCTGAATAGAAAGCCTACCTTTATATTGGCCAAGAGTATTAGTTAGCTGTTCATTTAAAACAAGCTCATCCCCAACCAAAATAATATTTAAATTAGGGTTCGCATTTAAGCATTTCAAGGATGCTGGAATGGTAACTTTAGGACCAAAATCCCCGCCCATCGCATCAATTGCAATTATTAAGCTCACGCTAGGATCAACTCCAGAAAATTTTTTATAGAAACCGATATAGAATTAGATCGGTAAATATTAATTTAGAATAGGAAATATTATCATTCATATTTCCTATTCTAAATTAAATACTGAGGGCATTAGACATATAAGGCTAATACCCCCAAAAGCATTATTCTTCGTCGTTTAAGACTACTTGACGACCTTTAAAAACACCATCTGGCGTCATATGATGACGTAAATGAGTTTCACCTGTCATAGGATCTTGAGAAAGTGTTTTACTTGTTAATGTGTCGTGTGAACGACGTTGCCCACGTCTTGAACGTGTTACTTTGCTTTTTTGTACAGCCATGATTAATCTCCAGTATTTTTAAGTTTAGCTAAAACAGAAAACGGGTTGTTAGATTCGACAGATTCACTCTCAACTTCTTCAACGAATTCCTCAACCTCATTTTGCTCAATACAAACATATGAATGCTTAGGGAAATCAGGTAAAGCCAGTAACACTTCATCCTCAACAAGCTCATTAAGTGAAATTTTATTCTCTTGCAACATTAAAGGCTCGCAATCACTTGCTAACCGATCAGCTTGCTCTAATGTGAGAACCACACCTAATTTAATCTGCTTATCAACAGGCAAAACAAACTGTTTTGCACAAGACTGACACTCCAGACTTAAATTTGCTTTGATTTCACCCACAATAGTAGGTACTCTTCCTTCTTTATCAAAAGAAAAGTTAATTTCTATCTCCCCTGAGTTATCAAACAAAATTTCAGACAAACGAGACAACTCACTTGTTTTAATTTTGCCCGAAAGGTGCGTACCTCTTTCGGCAAAACTCACTGGATCTATATGAACTGGTAAACGATCTAACATAACTTATCAATTCTAAAGGGTTACTAGAGCCTCGTCAACACCTACCTTTATAAACTAGCTATAAAACCTCTATTTTTTCGCACAAACTCCATGAAACCAATTATTCTTGCTTCATCATCCCCCTACAGAAAACAGTTATTACAAAAACTTCATCTAAAATTTACTGCTATAGCTCCAAATATTGATGAATCTGCTTTAAATGACGAACACCCCAAACAACTTGCCTTACGTCTCGCCATAGAAAAAGCACACGCATTGCAAGCCAGCAACCCAAACCACTTAATCATCGCTTCTGATCAAACGGCTAGTTGTGACAATAAAACACTAGGAAAGCCAGGAAATTATTTAAATGCTATTCAACAACTAAAACAACAATCTGGTCGCCGCGTTCAATTTTATACTAGCGTTTGCGTACTAGACTCTGCAACCAACAAGATCTTCTCGGATATCGACCTTTGCACAGTCTATTTTAAAGAATTATCCGAACAACAAATTTTAAAGTACATCAACATTGAAAAACCTTACGATTGCGCTGGCAGCTTTAAATCAGAAGGCTTTGGTATTTCACTATTTACCAAAATTGAAGGCGATGACCCCAATGCATTAATTGGCCTACCACTAATAAAGCTTATTGCATTATTAAATAATTTTGGAGTCGCTACCCTATAACCCTTTTATGTGAGAAGCATCAATGGAACCTTTTATTGGGCATCATCAACTCAAAAGTTTGTGAAAATTCATCCTCAGCCTGATCTATAACTTTGGCTATTAACCCAGCATCAAGACGCATAATTGATAATGCCTCTTCGGTAAAACCAGACAAAACATACTCAGCAGCCTCACTACCCTGAAGTGGTATATCAGTTAATTGAGCAGCCAGATTTAACAAATAAGCATCCAGCTTATGAACAAGCGCCATTTCTGGCTCAAGATAACACCCCACCGCTTCATACAATGATTCAGGCAAGCCCCAAGACTTTATTAATTCCTCACCTACATTTGCATGAGTAAAGCCTAGAATCTGCTTTTCAATCACACCAATAAGTGGCCGACTATAACCTGCAGCTAACAGCACTTCTTTAGACTTTTCAGGAACCTTACAGTACATAATTAAAGACCCAATATCATGTAATAGTCCTGTCAAAAACAATCTTTCACAGTGTAACACCGAACTTTCTTTGGCTAATAACTTAGCTATCACTCCACATCGTACACTGCGCATCCAGAAATCAGTCATATCTACTAATTCAACTGAAATTTCATTAAACTCATCAATAACAGAAGTTGCTAAAACCAAGTTTTTTAGATCATCTACACCGATAATTGTTATCGCCCTAGAAATTGTATCGACTTTAGCTTGAAATCCATAAAAAGAACTATTGACTATTTTCAACAAACGGATACTTAAGCCAGGGTCTTTTGCAATAACCTCCCCCATATCAACAGCAGTGTATCTAGGATCCCCCATCATTTCAGATATTTGAAAATAAATATCCGGAAGTGAAAAAATATCTACTGATTCTTCTACTAATGATTGGGGACTTAAATCATGCATAACATTTAATTGAAAATAAAAAATTATAACTTTTTATATAAACTCAATACTTTTCGCACATACCCTTGAGTTTCAGGATAAGGCGGAATTGTATTCTTATACTTTTTAACAGCCCCTTCACCCGCGTTATAACTTGCAAGTACTAAATCAAGGTTTGAGTCAAACATCTTAAATAGGTCTTTTATGTAGTGCGTACCACCGTCTATATTTTCAGCTGCATTTTTACGATTAGAGACGCCATACCGTTTTGCTGTTGCTGGCATAAGCTGCATTAAGCCTACAGCTCCTGCAGATGAAATTGCTTTTACATCATAAGCTGACTCTGTTTGAATAACAGCATGCAATAACTTAGCATCCACCTGATATTTTTTGGCTGCTTTAGCAATAATGGGAGCATACTTCTTTTTATTTTTTGCCAGATTTTTATAAGCTATTGCATAGCTTTTAGGCTTTGTCCTAATAATACGCTTATATTTAAGTCCTTTTATCGGGGTATCCGTATAATACACACGGCCATCTTCCGCTATACGCTTATAAACATCAGCACTCCCGTAACTTGAAAACACAAGGAGTAACAAAAAACCCAACAACCTTTTCATTTTTAAAAACCCACAACTAAGTAACTTGTATAATACTAGCTGCCTTAACTGCTTTGTCTATAGCATCAGTTACATTTTCAGAGGTTGCCAGAGCTACTCCCATGCGTCTTGCAACAAAAGCCTCTGGCTTGGAAAACAATCTGATATCCACATCACAATCAGCCAATGCTTTATCAAGCCCCGTATATTCGACCCCTTTTGCATCTATACCACCCAAGATAACAGCACTTGCCCCAGTTTTATCTAATGCAGTTGAGACAGGTAAACCCAAAATAGCTCTAACATGCAGATCAAACTCTGTTTGTCTTTGAGTCACCATAGTGACCATTCCTGTATCATGCGGACGAGGACTCACTTCACTAAACCAGACCTCATCACCTTTAATAAATAATTCAACACCAAACAAACCTAATCCACCGATATTCGTTGTCACTTTTTCTGCTATATCTTGTGCATTTTTTAATGCTGTAGGTGACATAGCCTGTGGCTGCCAACTTTCTCTATAATCACCACCTTCTTGTCTATGCCCTATCGGCTCACAAAAATGGGTTTCAATTAAGCCTTGTGCATTTACAGCTCTGACAGTTAAGAGTGTTATCTCATAATCAAAATCAACAGCACCTTCTACAATGACTTTTCCTGTATCCGTTCGACCACCTGATTTAGCATAATTCCATGCTTGCTCAAGCTGATCTTCAGCCTTAACCATTGACTGACCTTTACCTGATGAAGACATGGTTGGCTTAATAAAGCATGGGTAGCCGATTCCAGCATCTACCGATGATTTTAACTCAGCATAAGTTTCAGCAAAGGCATAACTAGAAGTAGGCACACCCAATTCCTCTGCCGCCATACTCCGAATCCCCTCACGATTCATCGTTAACTGCACCGCTCTTGCATTTGGCACAACCTGAGAAACACCCTCAGCTTCAATTTCAGCCAAGGCTTCCGTTGCAATAGCTTCAATTTCAGGAATAATAAAATCAGGTTTTTCAGTTGCAATAAGCTGCTTAACTGCCGTTACATCCGTCATATCAATAACATAACTACGATGTGCAACTTGCTGGGCAGGCGCATTTTGATAACGATCAACAGCAATGACTTCAACACCATACCTCTGCAGAGCAATAGCAATTTCTTTACCTAACTCACCACTCCCCAACAACAAAGCTTTTGTTGCATTTTCTGTCAGTGCCGTTCCAATTTTCATCATGTAATCTTTACTCTTTTAATCTGCTAAATAACTATCTATATCTTCTTTAGAAAACCCTATTTTCTTAGCCACACGATCGGCATGACTGACTCGGGAAATTCCCTCAACTAATTTATAAGTCGGAAAATCATCACTAAACTCAACCTGCCTTGCAATCCCCACATCTTTATCAACAAACACATCAACCAACTGATGATTATGAGTAATTAACAGAGTGTTATTACCTTTACGATAAAACCCATCAAGGACATTAGATGATGACTCCATTTTTTCTTCAAAAGTTGTGCCTTCAGAAAGCTCATCAAGTACAACTAAGCTTTTTGCCGTCGCCGCTAGAAAAATGGCTTTTGTTCTTTTGAGCTCAGTACCAAAACGCCCTTCACCATCATCTAGGTGACTAATTTCTGGCGCTTGATAAAATATTTTATCCGCCACACTTAATGTTGCAGCGTGTGCTGGCACATAACAACCAATTTGGGCTAAAACTTGAAGTTGAGTGACTGTTTTACAAAATGCAGTTTTACCACCACTATTTGGACCTGTCACAAAAACTAACTTTTCTTCTTCTAAAGTAAAATCATTTCCTACATAAGTTTCATTTTGCATTCCAAGCACTGGATTCTTAGCATCTGCAAGATTAATAGAATGATATTCACTTTCTATCATAGTTGGCTGGATTAAGTTACCACCATACTTTTCAGAAAACTTGATAAATGCTAATAATTCATCCAATTGCCCCAATGCATCCAATGCACCCCCTAACTCTTGTGATTTTTTAAATTCATCACGCAGTGGAATAATACAATTATCCCTGTCATATGTGCCAATTAGTGGAAAATAAAGCAATAATGCTGGCGCAAAAAGCGCTCCCGTCATTGTCCCGCTTCCAAAAGAAAGCCCAGGGATACTGTAGCTAATAAATTGTGCAAAAATCCAGATACTAGCAACAACTAATGTGATTAATAAAGGTTTAAAAACATGGGGTTTAAAAATGGTTGCAGGAACAAAAGACCCTTTACGCTCTTCTTTTGTCTGAAAGCCTTTTTCTGAATTATAAATAGGTCCAGCCATCAATGAATGAAAACGACTTTCAGTAAAAGTATTAATTTTACCAAATATGGCATTAAGATAAGGACTTTCAGGCTTTCCTGACGAATAAATTGATTCACTAAGTTCTAGCATAAACCGCACACCCTGGCGGTATTGCTTATATCCATATCCTTCAATTTGTTGGGCTTCGCGCGCAGTTCCCATAGAACCTAAAAACTCACCAAATAATAACAAGTATAAGGCCTGTTCTCTTGCTGCTGCTCGCACCACTATATTTTCTAAATTATCTCTTATAGTTTGATGGTTTTTAATTTCATCAACAGCTTCTTGCTTAGCTTTAATTTCTTCCAATGAATCCGATGGCTGTGCCAAAGAACGATAAAGTACAGATTGACCTGCAATAGTACTGGCTTGATTAACAACCTGAAAAAGCTCATCAACCTCAATCGTATCAAAGCCAGCTTGATCAATAACCCCTTCTCCCGTAGATAACGGTTTAGTGGACTTAATGACGGGCCACATATTATTCCAACTTTGTAAAATATTCAGCATTCTCAGCCCCCTCATTTCTTGTTATATTTATCTCTATCTAACATGCCAAAAACAATAATCGCAGAAACAACAATACCAGACATATAGATATTCTCCTGACTTGCTCCCAGCAAATAAGCGGAACCACTACCAATAGCCATCCCCACACCTGTAAAAGCAAGACTACGCATTAATCGACAAAATGCACAATTGTTTCTGTCATACTCTCTCATTCAGGCCTCCAATTAATTTATTAAGGTATGTTAATTTCGGTGGGAATTATTATGCTGCAAAAAATAGAACTCAGTACATTTAGGAATAAATATTGCAACAGCCGAATGACTCAATAACAACAATTATGTGTAATTCTAAAATAAAATAAAACAACTAAAAACATGAGCCATTTCAATATAAATCACGTGATGCAAATAAACTAAAAACATCACATGACTTATCTTCCAAAAGTTCTTGCACTCTATTTCTCCCTCACCCCAACCTTCTCCCTCGAGGGAGAAGGAGCTAAATACAAAAAATTTTGGAAAGGTTTATATAAATTATTTAGAAGATCTATTTATAAGATTAAGAAATTCCAACCGAGTACTACGGTCTTCTCTAAAAATACCCGTCATAACAGAAGTTGTCATCACTGAGTTTTGTTTTTCAACACCTCGCATCATCATACATAAATGCTTAGCTTCAACAACAACAGCCACACCTTTTGCACCAATAGATACTTCAACCGCATCAGCAATTTGTTTAGTCAATTTTTCCTGAATTTGCATTCTTCTAGCATACATATCTACGATACGCGCCAACTTAGACAAGCCAACTACTTTGCCATCAGGAATATAAGCAATATGACATTTACCAATAAAAGGCAGTAAATGATGCTCACATAAAGAATACAGTTCAATATCTTTTACAATAACCATATCCTGAGTATCTGCTTCAAATATCGCGCCATTTAAAACTTCTTCTAATGTTTTATCGTAACCATTATTTAAAAACTTAAAAGCTTTTGCTGCACGTTTAGGCGTATCAACCAACCCTTCTCGAGTTACGTCTTCGCCAATTTCTGTAATAATTTTGGAAAAAAGATCTTCCACTATTCGTCTCCATCTGTATATCTATAAGAGTAATGGGCAAAATTATATCACAGTCGAATACTGTTTAATGCCTCTAATAAAACCGCCTCATTTGCACCTTTCTTAGGGGCTTTTTCACTTAAACACCTGCGCCAAGCCCTTGCCCCAGGAACACCATGAAAAAGCCCTAAAATATGCCGTGTAATATTATGCAACCGCCCTCCATCAATTAAATGCTGTTGGATATAAGGGATTAACTCCATTACCACTTGATGTCGCGTTTTAATTTCACCTTGCTCAGCATAGATTTGAGCATCAACTTCTGCCAATATATAAGGGTTATGATAAGCCTCACGCCCCACCATAACGCCATCAACATTTTGTAAAATTTCATTAGCAGCAGATAAAGAAGTAACCCCTCCATTTAAACTAACATTTAAGTCAGGGAAATCTTTTTTTATTTGATAAACAGTGTCATAACATAAAGGCGGAACATCTCTGTTTTGCTTAGGTGACAAGCCTTTCAACCAAGCTTTCCGAGCATGAATAATAAAATCCTGACAGCCAGCATTGGCAATAGTCGAAATAAATTCCACTAATTCTTCATAAGAATCTTGCTCATCAATACCGATACGAGACTTTACCGTCACAGGTATTGAAACAACTTCTCTCATAGCCGAAACACATTCTGCCACCAACTTAGGCTCTGCCATTAAGCAAGCACCAAACCGCCCATTTTGCACTCGATCACTTGGACAACCTACATTTAGGTTAACCTCATTGAAACCATACTGCTCAACTAATTGAGCACATTTCGCTAAATCTTCAGGATTACTTCCACCCAATTGAAATGCAACAGGAGACTCATTATCATTAAAAGCCAAAAAACGCTCTGGATTTCCATGTAAAACAGCCCCTGTAGTTACCATTTCCGTATATAACAAAGCATTTTTAGTCAGTAATCTGTGAAAGTAGCGACAATGCTTGTCAGTCCAGTCCAACATAGGCGCAACGCTAAAGCGATGATGGGTATTTTTACTCAGCATGCTTATCAATCAAATTAATAATATCTACATCGCAAGAGCCACAACCTGTCGCTGCGCCCGTTGCACTGGATATCTTATCTAAATCAGCTTTTTGCTTAATCAATGACAATACCTTTTCTTTAGTCGTTCCTGTGCAGTCGCAAATAATTTCGTTTTCTTGCTCTTCTTGGTCTATTTCAGTCACGGTGGTCTTTTAGAAAAAGTTATAGAGTTGATCGGTTTGACCAATAATGAGTCGCTAATTCGTGAGCTTGTTCTTGTGAATCAGCTTTACCTATTAGTTTTAAAGCTACTGCTGTCGTCCCAATAACAGTTGCTTCTGCAAATTCATCAGATATTTCACCTTGCCACAATTGAGCTAGTTGCTCGGGATCCAGATTTTCTGATTTAACATGGCGGCGTGCAAAAATCGCAGGCCATTGTTCATCAATTAATTCAGTGCCTTGTACCGATTGAACAAGACAGTCCATATCAGGATTTCTTTCTGTTTCACCACCTTCACCTTTTAATACTGCCATGCTGGTGTGGTTTAAAAGTAAGGCTGCTTTTTGGTGTACTTGTCGGTAGCTAGGGTGGAATATTCCTTGAATAGCATGTGATGCTGATAATGGATTAAGCAATCTAACTAAAGTGTGTACTGGCGAACGCAGGCCCATTAATGGGCGAAGGTTAATCATCTCAAATAACTTAGGACAGAAGTGTTCCAAGGATAAATAGCTAAAGTTATTTTGTTCAATTTGGACTAATGATTCCTCAATACTTGTTGCTGCTTGAAGGTTTAAATATTTTAATACATTTTGTGTGTAAATTCGTCCCTCTGTATGGCCGCCTGCACCATGCATAAACACACGAATATCATTTTCAGCCAATAATAAGGTTGAAAGTAAAAACCAAGGTAAATGGCGGCGTTTTCCTGCATAGGAAGACCAGTCTAAGTCAACTTGTATTGTTTTTGCGGGAATATTAAATGACTCTCGAGCGGCTTGTACAAAACCAGCTAATTCTTCAGGTGTTTCTTCTTTAACTCGCATTAACATTAAAAATGCACCTAGCTGAATAGGTTCAACTTGGTCGGCTAATATCATCGACATCGCTCGATAAGCTTCATCTTGAGTTAAAGGACGAGAGCCTTTTTTCCCTTTGCCTAGAATTTTTACAAATTCTGCAAAAGGGTGTTCTTGTTGTGTGCTCATGAAGAAAATGTGAATAGAAAATAATGATCAATCAATAGCGCTGCAAATAGTAGCATGAGGTAATTGATAGAATAGAAAAAGGTTTTCATCGCTGTTTTATCATCTGTATAACGCATCATTTTTACAGCATAGAAGATAAATCCTAGCCCTAAAATAACAGCCGTTGCCAGATATATTAATCCACTCATCCCTGTTAAATAAGGAAGCAGTGTAACGATTAATAATAAAATGGTATAAAGCAATATTTGAAAGCGAGTAAACTCTGAGCCATGGGTAACAGGTAACATAGGAATGCCTGCACTGGCATATTCTTCTCGTTTTGCTATGGCTAGCGCCCAGAAATGAGGCGGAGTCCAAATAAAGATAATTAAAAAAAGTAATAATGCATGAGGGTGAGCCTCACCTGTTATTGCACACCAACCTAAAACTGGCGGTGCCGCACCTGCAGCTCCACCAATAACGATATTAAGTGGCGTCATATGTTTTAAATATACCGTATAAATAATGGCGTAACCAATCAGTGAGAGAAAAGTTAATACGGCAGTTAATACATTAACAAATACAACTAAAATAACCATGGCAAGTAAGCCAATAATACCTGCAAAAATAAGAACTTTTTTAGAGTTTAATTCACCTGTGGGTAGAGGCCTATTTTGAGTCCTAGCCATTTTTGCATCAGCTTTTTGATCAATAAAATGATTGATCGCTGCCGCTGAAGAGGACGCAAGCCCAATACCTATCGTTCCATAAACCAAAAGATCAATAGGCGGCATACCTGGAACAGCAAGTAACATACCAACAATAGCCGTAAAAATAAGCAGCACAACGACTTTAGGTTTACATAACTCTAGGTAATTTTTCCAAGAAAGTGTTACTTGTTCGTTTGACATATTAATCTTAAAGCCCCAACTCTTTTAATAGCGTATAGAATACAGTGAACTATTCATTATTGAAATAGTCGGAGCGCTATCAATTTATAAAATGGAGTATTTATGCTTTTCAGAGTTATATTATTTACTTTAGTTTGTTTGCCTATCAGTGCATACAGCTCAAGTGTCAAAGTCCATGAACGTACATTTAAAAATGGTTTAAAAGTACTGGTAAAAGAAGATCATCGCTCACCTGTTGTTGTTTCTCAAATATGGTATAAAGTCGGTTCAAGTTATGAGCCTGGTGGTATTACGGGGATTTCTCACATGCTTGAACATATGATGTTCAAAGGGACAGAAAAATATCCTGCTGGTGAATTTTCTCGAATAATTGCTGAAAATGGGGGGCGTGAAAATGCCTTTACAGGACGTGATTATACGGCTTACTTTCAAACATTAGAAAAATCTCGATTAGAAGTTAGTTTTGAGCTAGAAGCTGATCGTATGAGAAATATAAAGTTAGATGCCGCAGAACTAAAGAAAGAATTGGAAGTGGTGACTGAGGAACGTAGGATGCGTACTGATGATAAACCCCGCTCTAAAACCCAAGAATATTTTATGGCAATGGCTTTTTCTAATAGCCCCTATAAAAACCCTGTCATTGGCTGGCCTTCAGATATAGCAAATTATCAAGTCGATGATCTACAAGCGTGGTATGAACTTTGGTATGCCCCCAATAATGCAACATTAGTTGTTGTGGGAGATGTAAAAGCTGAAGAAGTTTTTATTTTAGCTGAAAAATATTTTGCAGGAATAAAAACAAGTGATATTAAACCTGTTAAACCACAAACAGAAATTGAACAACAGGGTGTTCGTAAAACAACCATTAAACTACCCGCAAAATTACCTTATATTTTAATGGGCTATAAAGTACCTGTTTTAAATTCAATAAAGGACAAGTCAGAAGCCTATGCATTAGAAGTTTTGGCGGGTATTTTAGATGGTGGCAGCAGCGCTCGCTTGGCATCAAGGTTAGTGAGAGGTCAGCAAGTGGCTGTTTCATCTGGGGCAGGATATAGCATGATGTCTAGATTACCTGAGTTGTTTATGTTGGATGCAACCCCTGCCGAGGGACAATCAGTTTTTGATCTGGAATATGCTTTAAAACAAGAGATTTATTATCTACAAAGAGAGTTGGTTTCGGAGGACGAGCTGCAAAGAGTTAAGGCTCAGGTATTAGCAAGTTCTGTTTATGAATTGGATTCAAATTTTTATCAGGCCATGCAGTTAGGTATGCTGGAAACTGTTGGTATAGGTTGGGAAAAAGTAGAAGAATATGTTGAGAAAGTTAATCAAATAACAGCTGAACAAGTACAGGCTGTTGCACGTAAATACTTAGTAGAAGAAAAATTGAATATTGCTTATTTAGATCCACAACCCATTACACAACCGAAAAAAGTTAGCAAGGTAGCTGGAGGTCGTCATGCGCATTAGTTTTATATCATTATTTTTCCTATTGTTTAGCCAGCTAGCATTTTCGGCTGCAAACATTCAGTCTTGGCAAACATCACAAGGAAGTGATGTATTTTTTGTTGAAACCAAAGGTTTGCCAATGGTTGATGTACGAGTTATTTTTGATGCAGGAAGTGCTAGAGATGGGTTTCAGCATGGGATTTCGGCATTAACATCAGCATTATTGGATACAGGAGCTGGAAATTGGAGTGCAGATGAAATTGCACAACGTTTTGAAAGTGTAGGTGCGCAGTTTGGTGCAGGTGTTTCCCGAGATATGGCTTGGGTTTCAGTACGCTCATTAACAGAAGAAAAGCTATTAAATAAAGCCTTGAAAACTGTCGGTGTTATTTTAAATACACCCGCCTTTAATGAAACTGATTTTCAGCGTGAAAAAAGTAGAACATTAGCGGGATTAAAGCATCGGGAAGAATCTCCTGGCGCTTTGGCAGGCATTGAGTTTTTTAAAACCTTATACAAAGGTCATCCCTATGCTCATCCATCATCAGGAGAGGTAGACACTGTATCTGGTTTTTCGGCTGATGATTTACGTGCATTTTACCAACAATATTATGTCGCTAAAAATGCAAAAATTGTTATTGTTGGGGATTTAAACAAGCAGCAAGCTATGCAAGTCGCGCAATCTTTAATTTCTGGGTTAAACACAGGAACTAAACCAAAAATACTTCCACAAGTGCCAGTCCCTGCAAAAGGTGTCACTAAACATATCAATTTCCCTTCAACTCAAACACATGTTTTAGCTGGTTTAGTGGGGATGCATCGCAAAGATATGGACTACCTAAGCCTCTATGTTGGAAATCATATTTTAGGGGGGAGCGGCCTAGTCTCTCAATTATTTGGAGAGGTGAGAGAAAAACGCGGACTTGCTTATAGTGCCTATAGTTATTTCTCCCCATTATTCAGAAATGGCCCTTTTACTATGGGACTGCAAACCAGAAATGATCAAACCACACAAGCCGTTGAAGTTATGCTTAATACGCTAAAATCTTTTGTTGAAAAGGGTCCTACAGAAGACGCATTAATCGCCGCTAAGAAAAACATTACAGGTGGGTTTGCCATGCGATTTGATACTAATAGCAAATTGGTGAGTTATGTTTCTATGATCGGTTTTTATCAATTACCATTAGATTATTTAGATACATTTCAACAACGCGTCGAAGCTGTTACCGTTGCTTCAATAAAAGATGCATTTAAGCGCAGAGTAAGACCAGAATTTATTAATACCATTACTGTGGGCGGGGGTTAAAAGCTTTAGGACTGAGGATTTAATAACTTCCGGAAGTTTGGCGCAGAATTCTGGTTTCACAGGAGTGCCAATAAAATGGGCGCATAGCAGGCTACGTAACCATTTTATTGGCGCTTCTGTGGAATCAGAAGGCAAGTCAAAAACAGGAAGTTATTAAATCTTCAGTCCTTAATATTGAAGTCTCAACACTATTAAATTAAGCCTTTGTAGCTTTGATGGAATGAAATGGAATCAAGGTTTATCGAATAGCCTCTTGATTTCACTTCGCCACAGCAAAGCTACATATGTTTTATCTCCTACTCCCTACTGCGTTATAAGAACTTTCAAAATGGCTAATAAAAATAAATTAAGAATTATTGCGGGTGAATGGCGTAGTCGGCAACTTGTTTTTGAAGATACACCAGGATTACGGCCAACACCTGCCCGTATTAGAGAAACTGTATTTAATTGGTTGCAGACAGATGTTATTGCTAGCCAATGCCTGGACTTATTTGCTGGTAGTGGAGCTTTGGGGTTTGAAGCAGCATCTAGGCGAGCAAAGTCTGTAGTCATGGTTGAGAATAACGCCCAAGCCTGTCGTTTAATTAATGAAAATAAAGTTAATTTATCCGCACAGCAAATCAAAATTGTTCAAATAGATGTTTTTAAATTTTTAGCGGGTGATGCCAGTCCCTTTGACCTAGTATTTTTAGATCCCCCTTTTTCAAAAGGAATGGCTCAACAAGCTTGCCACTGGCTTGAAGATAAAGGCTGGTTAACACTCAACGCTAAGGTTTATGTGGAAGTTGAAAGCCAGCTAATTTTAGATGAAATGCCTAAAAACTGGCAATGTATGAAACAGAAAACAGCAGGAGAAGTTGGATATTATTTGTTTGAGCGCAACTAGCTGTTGTTTTTATGTTAAAATATTATGTTTTATGTTGCGTAGGCTCACATGAATATAAAAGCAATTTATCCAGGTACATTTGATCCTATTACAGATGGACATTTGGATTTGATTTTACGAGCGTCAAAACTATTTAGTGAAGTCATTGTTGCTATTGCAACAAACCAGGGTAAAGCTCCTTTATTTTCCTTAGATGACAGAGTCACCATGGCAGAAGAAGTGACATCTCACTTACCCAATGTGGCAATCATAGGGTTTAGCAACCTATTGGTTGATTGCGCTAAAGAATACAATGCTGATGTGGTTTTAAGAGGGTTACGTGCTGTATCAGATTTTGAATATGAATTTCAAATGGCGGGCATGAACCGCCGGCTATCCCCAGAGCTGGAAACCATGTTTCTTACGCCAGCCGAACAATACGAATTTATTTCTTCCAGCATGATTAGGGAAATTGCAAAACTTAAAGGTGATGTTTCAAGTTTTGTCCCTAAATGTGTGGAAGAAAGGTTAATTAAAAAATTTAATTAAGGAGTTAAAATGTCTTTAATCATTGATGAAGAATGTATCAATTGTGATGTCTGTGAACCTGAGTGCCCAAATGGTGCAATTACTCAAGGTGAGGATATTTATGAAATTAACCCAGACTTATGTACAGAATGTGTAGGTCATCATGACGTACCTCAATGTATTGAGGTTTGCCCTGTTGATTGCATAGAAAAAGATTCAAAACATGAAGAAGATCACGATACTTTGTATCAAAAGTATGTAAAACTAACTTCATAGCTACTATAAAATCAAACACTTCTGTTATACTTCTCATATTAGACTTAAAAGTAGCAATAAACAGCGACTACCCGTTGTGTGTACTTATTCTGAAAACCGATTAATTAAGTAGCATTAATAATGAAACAAGAAAACCCTCTAAAAATAGAAGATATAAGTTCACGAAGACTTTTTTTAAAAGGGTTTGCATGTGCGACTGGCGCAGCAATGATTGGATCCCCAAGTATTGTGTTGGCCTCAAAAAATGACATGCAATTACCACAACGAAAATTGGCATTTCATAATTTGCACACAGAAGAAAAAAAATCTTTAACTTATTTTAACCAAGGGCAATATGTTTCTGAAGCTGTTCATGACTTAAGTTATCTACTTAGAGACCATAGATCAGGTGATATGCATACTATGGATCCAGAGCTTTTTAATCTATTAAATGATCTACAAATATCCTTAGGTGGTAACAAGACTTTTCAAGTAATTTCTGGCTATCGCTCGCCTGCAACAAATAAAATGCTAACCAGACAAAGCTCTGGGGTTGCAAAAAAGAGTTTACATATGCAAGGAAAAGCTATTGATATCCGTGTTGCTGGGATAGACTCTAGAAAGGTTCAACAAGTGGCAATTGATATGGCAAGAGGCGGTGTAGGATATTACCGTAGTTCAGACTTCGTCCATATTGATACTGGCAATGTTCGTCATTGGTAGATAATTAATCTTGAGATGAAGAAATGACAGCAACAGAATTTTCTCCCATTGTTATTGCCGGTAACTGAAGTATAGAATCACTCATTAATACTTGAGAAAGTCTATTATCATAATTGTAGATATCATTATAAAAAACAACTTCTCCCTGCACTATCGACGCAGTCGAATAATAAATAATCACAGGCACTGATTTTCTTAATTGAACCTTTTTAGGCTTGGATAAATGCATGGCGCTTAAAATTTCTTTTTTATTCCAACCTCTTTTGGTTTGCAAAAGGAATCTCGCTAATTCCGTTGGTTTTTCAACACGGATACAACCATGACTTAAGTCTCTTTTAGACTTTCTAAAGAGATGACGAGATGGAGTATCGTGTAAGTACACATTATAATTATTAGGAAAGATAAACTTAACCTTACCTAATGCATTACCCTTACCAGGTCGTTGTCTCAACCTGACTTCTCCTGAAAGTAATTTCTCAAAGGAATCTTCTTCGTAAGGTAGAGCCTCCTCATTATTATGAAACCCAGCCACTAATTCCATATTATGCTGTTCCAAATAAAGTGGATTTTCTTGTAACTTTGGTAATATTTCATCAACTAAAATACTTTTAGGAATATTCCAATAAGGAGAGAATTCAAGGTAATACATATTAGCCGTAAAAACAGGCGATTTATTCTCTTTTGACTTACCTACAATAACTTTCATCTCCAGCAACTGAGAGTTTGCCATACCCTCACGATCAGAATGGTAAGCTGTTAGTTTAAATGCAGGAATATTTACCATAATTAATGAGTCTTCCTGCTGTTTTGGTAGCCAGCGAAAGCGCTCCAGTGCTAGTTTTATCTTTTTAATATATTCATATACGGGTGTATTCAAAGCTTTTAAGGTATTTTTCCCAATAATGCCATCTTCTTTTAATCCGTGTTGAAACTGAACTTTCTTAATAACATCGACTAGTTCTTGATCATAAAAATAAGAAGCCGTATTGAATTCATTAGCATCATCTAAAAGATCAAGTTGCTGCCTTATTTCTAAAAGTTGTGGTGACATCTCATTAGGGCGAATGGATGCAACATATTTAATTTCTTTTATTGCTTGCCCTTGCTCTTTCTTTTGGTAATTTATAAGTTCCGCTTTAAGTTGATGATAAGTTTTATTATAAGGTTCAGCCCAGCTGGTAAGCTGCAGAATATCATCGTCTTGAAGAGCCTTAAGAATAAGAGGGATAAAAACTAATGAGTTCTGTGTAGTATTATAATTTAGCTCTAAAGTCTTAGGGTTTATACGACCAAAACGAAGGTCTGATAAAAAGTGGATTAAATTAAGACTAATTGCAATATCAAACAATGCTTTTTCAGAATCAGACACCTCTTTTTTTGACAACAAAAATTTCCATTGCTGTTGTAAGTAAGTTAAGTCGTAATCTTCCGGGTTTAAACCACTTTTATCTGCATGACTAATAAGTTGTAATACTGAATCAATTTTTTCATTATCAGCAATTTGAGCCTCTACCCAAAGTAAATGCTGAGGTGATAAAAAATAAAGTTCATCTAATGTAATTTTATAACTTAGAAAAACTCTATTCTTCACATAGGGATGAGTACTAGCTGAAATAATATTGTTAATGACTAGGTTGATGTCAATATTTTGAGCATATTGCACCGTACTACTGTTTGCTATCGAAGCAAATAGTTGACTAAATAACAAAAAAATAACAGCTATTTTTTTCATAATTTTAATTGATAATCCGACAACCAGGAAAAAGTCTTACTCGTTTCCTTAGTTGGTTTATATTCAGCTCCCACCCATCCAGAATAGGAAGACTTCTGAATACAGCCAAACAGCTGCTCAAAATCTATTCCACCTGTACCAGGTTGCCCTCGTCCAGGATCATCTGCAAATTGGATATGCCCTATTTTATCTGCATATTTTTTGATGAAAGTAACAATATCTTCATCCATTCTATGCATATGGTAAATATCATAGTGCATGAACAACATGGGGTGATTAATTTGTTCCAGTATTTTCAACATTTGTGAACCATTATGCAGAATAATCCTTGGCATATCATGAATATTAATGGCTTCAAAAACAGTCTTAATATTTAAGGGGCTAAAAACATTAACGGCAAGAGATAGGTTATTAATATAAGTATCCCAGTGCTCAGAATATTTTTCTGAATGATTAACACATCGCCCAGGTAACACATTTATCGCTTCTGGCTTAAGCACTTCAGCATATATTTTAGCTTGCTGTAAAGCTTTATTAAACTGTTGCTGTTTCTCAGGTACCGAAGCTAACCCCTCACCCCCTTGTAATAAGTCATCTGCATCAACATTAAATAAGACAAGCTTAAGATCATTTAGTTCTAAAGCTTGCTTTATCTCCTCTACTGGAAGTACGTATGGAAATTGAATTTCAACCGCATTAAAACCACTCTCTTTGGCAGCTTTAAATCGATCAATTAAATCAAGCTCGTTAAATAATAGGCTTAAATTTGCAGTAAATTGGAGCATTATTTTTTACCAAAGAGTTTAATTAAAGTAGATGGATCTTGCTGCAAAAAACCTTGATTACCATGTAACTGCATCAATTGTGCAGCAAGTCCCGACATAGGAATACTATTACCTTGCTGGCTTGATAAATCAACCGCCATATTTAAATCCTTTAATAAAGTTTGAACTCGCCATTTGATAGGCTCAAAGGTTTCAGCTGCCATTTCAGGCCCTACAATTTGCAAGGGTTTAGAATCAGCAAATCCACCTGCTAATGCTTGTGGAATTTTTTCAGCATCAACACCTGATGATTTAGCTAAAGCCATCATTTCAGCAATCACCATCACATTACAACTTACAATCATTTGATTACAGATTTTAGTGACTTGCCCACTGCCGACCTCCCCCATATGGGTGAGTTGCTTATATAATGGCTTTAAAACCACTTTTGCGACTTCAATATCCTCTTTTTCGCCACCCGCCATAATAGCTAATGTCCCTTGTTCCGCACCCGCTGTTCCACCTGAAACAGGTGCATCAACCCAGCCCATTTTGCAATGCTGCTTTAATGCTATCGCCAACTGTTTGGTTTGTTCAGGGTGAATACTAGATAAATCAATAACTAATTTGCCTGATGAACCCGACGGAATAATTTCACTTTGTACGATTGATTCGACCACTTCAGTATCTGCCAAACATAAAATAATAATATCAGATGCTTTAACTAAATCAGTGATAGAGTCAAATGCAATGGCACCTGCATCGCTTACAACACGAAGCTTTTCAACTGAGCGATTCCAGACATTAACGCTAAAACCTGCATTAAGTAATCGTAAAGTCATTGGTTTTCCCATCAAACCAATGCCGATAAAGCCTAAAGTATATTGTTTTTTTGTCATTATGAAATGTATTTGAGTGATATGATTCAAATCGTATCATTTATAGCCTGAAACCCAAAGTATGAGCATTTTAAACAAACCAACCCTCGTTATTATTTTTCTTAGTTTTTTCATTAATCAAAATGGTATTGCCAAAGAAAATAAAGTCGCCATTGCTAGTGCCCACCCCTTGGCAAGCTATGCAGGGTTTGAAATTTTACAACAAGGCGGTAATGCTTTTGATGCCGCTGTTGCTGTTAGTGCCGCTTTAGCAGTAGTCGAACCAGCAGGTTCAGGGTTAGGCGGCGGGGGTTTCTGGTTAATTCATAGAGCCAAAGATGGTTTTGAAACAATGATTGACGGCCGAGAAAAAGCGCCATTAGCCGCTCATAAAGATATGTTTCTTAATCCTCAAGGTGAAACAATTAAGAATCTATCAAAAGATGGTGCACTATCAGCAGGTATTCCAGGTTTGCCTGCTGCTTTGGTTCATTTGTCTAAAAAATACGGCAAGCTACCTTTGGCTCAAACATTACAACCTGCTATTCGATATGCACAGCAAGGCTTTATTATTGGGGAACGGCATAGAAAATTATTAAAATTTAGATTATCTGTTCTGCAAAACAATGTAGAAACATCTAATATTTTTCTTAAAAATAAAAAGGTTCCTGAATCTAAATCAATATTAATACAAACCGATTTGGCCAATACACTGACTCAGTTAGCTCAATTTGGGCATGCTGGTTTTTATGATGGTCGTGTAGCTTCTCAACTAATCAATGCATTACAACAGGCTGGTGGAATATGGACTGCCGAAGATTTAAAACAATACCAAATAATAGAACGAGAACCCATACGCGGTGAATATAAAGGTGTCAAAATAACAAGCGCCGCTCTCCCCTCATCAGGAGGCATTGTATTAATCGAAGCTTTAAATATTTTAGAAAACTATCCCCTTGAACAACTTGATGAAATAACACGGAAACATATTATCAGCGAAGCAATGCGCAGAGCCTACCATGATCGCGCATTATATTTAGGTGATAGTGATTTTGTTAAGGTGCCTACTAAACAATTAATTAATAAAAATTATGCCGCTGGGTTAAGAGCAAGCATTAGATTAGATAAAGCAACACCCAGCGGTTATTTATCAGGCAATATTTTGCCTAAAAAAGGTGGAAGCGATACCACCCATTTCTCTATTATTGACAAAGATGGCAATAAAGTAGCCGCAACATTAAGTGTCAACTTCCCTTTTGGTTCAGGCTTTGTAGCTAAAGGAACAGGCGTACTTCTGAATGATGAAATGGATGATTTTGTCAGTAAAACAGGTGTTATGAATGGCTACGGTTTAATCGGAGGAACCGCAAATGCCATTGAGCCAGAAAAACGCATGCTATCCAGCATGACACCCACCTTTATAGAAGACAACAACCGAGTCGCTGTATTAGGTACTCCAGGGGGGAGTAGAATTATTTCTATGGTTCTATTGGCCGTATTAGACTTTGCCGAAGGCCGAGGGCCTGAATCATGGGTATGGTTACCTCGGTTTCATCATCAATATATTCCTGATTATATTCAATATGAAAAAGGCGGCATGACTAATGATGAAATAGAAGGCTTAAATCAATTAGGGCATAAGCTAAAAGAAGTGAGATATCGCTATGGCAATATGCAAGGCGTTCAACTTAATAAAAATACGCAAGAATTAACCGCATCATCTGATCCGCGAGGCGAAGGCTTCGCGTTAGTGAAAAGCATTAAGTAATGGACAGTAATTTTGTTGATATATGGCATGGCGATATTTTAATAGATGAGGCAAAGGAGAGAAATTATTATTTATTACTTAATGAACAAGAAAAACAAAAAGTCGCGACATTTATTCGCCCTGAATTACAAAAAAAATATATCAAGACCCGTGGTGTATTAAGAAAAACATTAAGTTCTTATTTAAATATTGAGCCAGAAGACATAAATATTAAAACAACAGATTATGGTAAACCCTTTATAGATCACCCCAGTCTATTTTTTAATTTATCTCACACCGCGAATAAGTTTGTTATTGTCGTGAGCAATATAAGTGAAGTGGGAATTGATTTAGAACAAAATAAACCACGAAAGAATCTACAGGGATTAGTGAAAAAATGTTTTTCTGAGGTAGAACAAGTTTCATGGCTCAATTTACCTGATGAGAAAAAAACAATACAGTTTTATTCCTTCTGGGTAAAAAAAGAAGCTTTTGTAAAAGCTGTAGGCAGAGGAATAGCACTAGGACTTGATCAATGCGTTATTAATCCCAATAATCAAACCCAGTTTTTAAGCATTCCTGATAAATATGGAACAGCAACTGATTGGAATATAATTGATATACAACTTAATAAAGATGATATTTGTGCCTTAGTGATAAAAAATAGAGAATTTAAGTATAAACAAATAGAGATAAAGTAAGTTATGCTTAATAACAGCTTAAGAACAACATATATTGGCTTACTCTTCTTTATTTTATTGACTGGCTGGACTTGGTATAACCGTTCAATAGAGCCAATGGAAAATGGAGCTATCTACTTTCCAACACAAGAGCTAAATTTACAGCTTGAAATAGCAAAAACAGAAAAACAACGCGCACAAGGACTGATGTTTAGGCCAAGTTTAGCACTAAACAAAGGCATGTTATTTGTATTTGAACAAGAAGCTATTCAAAGAGTTTGGATGAAGAACACTTTAATTTCACTAGATATTATTTTTTTCTCTAGTAATAAAGAAATTGTTTCAATTATTCAAGGCCTTAAACCTTGTAAACAAGCTGTTTGTAAAATATATTCATCATCAAGCAAAGCAACATACATGTTGGAAGTTAATTCAGGCATAGTTAAAAAAGAGAGGATTAATGTAGGGCAAAAAGTTATTTTTGACATTTTACAATAATTTTTTAACTGCATTACTCTGGTACAAGGTTAAGCTCTATAGACTTTATATAGCATATGGAATTAATGCTTAAATCAATCAAACCTAGTATTTATGCTATTTCTGTATGACATGATAATTTACATGCTATACGATTAGATAAATGAAAAAAATGCTACATTGTTACCATTTTTTTAATTTGAAGTTTATGATATATAGAAAACTTGCAAATTGCTTGTTATTTTCTTTTTTTGAGAACAAAAAGTGGAAAAGAAACCTGTTGTTGAAAGAGCAGAAGCTGAGTGCTGCGACTCAAAATTTGATGTGTAAAAGCTAACTCGGACGTGGAAAATATTAGCCTATGAGAATGCAAACGTTGATGTGGAAAAATCGGATGCCGATTTTTCAAAGTCCACAGTGGAAATTAGGAGATAGAGCCAGATCTGAGTTTTGATGTGTGCAAAGTTGAGTGCGGAAAAAAACCATGATTTCCTTCTTTATTACTGAGAATAAAAAGATTTCTCTATTCAATATTTAAAACCCCGTTATTTTGTAGCGCATTTGTGCTATATTGTTTGTAAGCAATCAAATGGATACAAAATTATGACTACACCAAATTCAGCTACTGTTAGATGCCGAATTACTCCAGAAGTCAAAGGACAAGCAGAAGAAATCCTTGCATCAATAGGCATGTCAACATCAGATGCAATGCGTTTATTTTTAAAGCAGGTTGTTATTAGGGGGGAATTTCCTATTGAATTAAAAGTTCCTAATCAGAAAACGATTAATGCTTTTAAAGAAGAAAATCTTGAGTCCGTGGATCTTCAGGAACTTCGAGATATGTGATGTGAGAGAAATTTTAATCACAAACCGCTTTAAGAAAGACCTAAAAAAAGCAAAAAAGAACCCAAGACAAGATACAGATAAATTATTATCCGCTATCGAAACATTGGCAACTCACGGTATTTTATCAGAGGATTATCTTCCACACTGTTTATCAGGAAATTGGAAGCCAAAATGGGAATGCCACATCCAACCAAATTTCTTATTAATTTATGAAGTAACTGAAGATATGTTGCGCCTTGAAAGGTGTGGTAGCCATTCGGAGTTATTTGAGTAGATATTGGTTGAAAACAAAGAATAGCTAAAAGAATAAAAGCTGGGGTTGATGCCTATAAATTTTGATACAGAAAAAGATTTAACTAATTCTACTCTGTTGGAAAATTAAAATAGTGAGTATTTTTGATGGAAGCATTAAATGAGCAATTAGCAAAATGGGAAAAACATTTTCAAAATGAAGTGAAAATTAAAAAGAAGATATTCCTATTCTTGCAACTGTATTCTCTAATGAAATAAAAAATTTATCAGAAGATATAAGACAGGAAATTAGAGGCGCAACACCTGTTGACATACATTTATGGTATGAAGAATTACGTGCTTTTCAGTCATATAAGTGAAAAGAAGTGAAAAGGGTCAAGTCTTGACTCTTGCCTCTTTATTATTTTATTCACTCCGAAACCGATGGGGTCCGACTCGATTGAAAAATAAAGACACGAAAATAACAAAACATTTCAACAGCTTTCTTAGTAACTTAACACTTAGTTCAAGTGAAAAGTTAAAAAATCCACTTTCAATTGAGCCTTTTGACCTTTTAATTTATGGCTATAATATTAAAGTAGATTATCAGCATAATTAAAGTTACGAGACAGTTATGAATACAGCAAAAGAAGAAGTGAGAACACTACTTGAAAACTTACCTGATGAATGCGTATTGGAAGACATTCAATATCACCTCTATGTTGTTGAGAAAATACAAAGAGGTATTGAGAGAGGTAATGCTGAAGGGTTATTGAGTCAAGAAGATGTGGAAAGGAAATTTAGCAAATGGACTACGAAGTAAAATGGTCACCAGAGGCTACTGAAGATCTTGAATCAATTGCCGAGTATATTGCACGAGACTCTGAATTCTATGCGCGTTCAGTTGTTTCTAAAATACTTTCTATATCACGAAAAATTCCATAACAACCCTTGATAGGAAGAATTGTGCCTGAAATTGGTGAAAAGAAATAAGGGAGCGCTTTGTATATAGTTATAGACTAGTGTATAGAATTCAAAATAGCATGATCACTATAGTGGCAATTATTCATGGAAAAAGACTTCTTGAAAATGTTTCAGAAAGGTTTGAGTAGATTATTTACTAACGTATAGGTGTTTTGTGAAAGTAAACCTGATGCTTTACCATGCTTTTTACTGTGGAACTGAAAGAGCAAAGCATCACGGAAACATAACCTGTAACACTCTTGAAATCTTTATAACTTGTCAATCAACTATATGGCGATAGAGCTACCAATAGTTAATTCATGGTTAAACGATAATAATTTCTAAAAAATTACTGGAAAAACCAGTTGGAGAATGAAAGACCATGTCTGACAGATTACGAGTGAGCGAGGCTACTGGTCTACTCAATTTTCTTAACACTCAGCTAAAAGGCTGGGCTCGCAACAAAATAAAACAACGACTGAAGACTGGATGTGTGTTTGTCAATAGTCAGTCTATCATGCAGCATGATTACGAACTCAAAGTCGGCGACGATGTGGAAGTTCGAGCTGCGGCAAAGAACATGCAGGGTGGAACTTCCCGGTTGGAGATATTGTATTCGGACAATGATCTTATAGCCGTCAACAAACCTGCAGGTCTATTGTCTGTGGCATCAGCGGATGAAAACAAAAACCATGCGCTTGCAATTCTTCGTAACCAGCTCTCACGCCCCAAGCGCCCAGTTAAACTATGGCCTGTTCACCGGCTTGATCGCGATACCTCGGGGGTCTTGTTGTTTGCCACCTCTCGCAATATGCGCGAAGCAGTTAATGCGGGATGGTCCAGTGCCGAGAAAATTTATCTTGCGGTGGTTGAAGGTTGCCCTAATCCAAGTCAAGGGACCATTGACCAGCCTTTGAGAATGGATTCCGATAAGTATCATATGAATGTCGGTCCACACCCGGAAGCCAAAAAAGCCATCACGCATTTTGAAACCATGCGCTCGGTAAAGGGTCGGGCACTGCTTGAAGTTCAACTGGAGACCGGGCGGCAACATCAAATCCGTGCCCACTTGGCCTGGCTAGGGCATCCAGTGATTGGCGACCCCCGTTATGGTACTGATGGCCCTCGCTTGGGGTTACATGCACTGCGCCTAAGTATTACACGACCAAAGACCGGCAAGCGACTCACTTTCGAGACACCTGCACCGACTGAATTCCTTGCTCTGCTCCGCTAGTAGCAAACTAACTCACTATGCGCACTAATTACTGAGCCTGTTATAGCCAGAACAATACTTAACAAGAACATGAAGTTGACCCACAAACACGGGTTTTGATAGTGAGTAGAGAAAAGTCAGCTGTATACGAGCATTAGACCCATTTATTGGTGGGCTAATTTTTGTCGATGTTTTTCTGTATTAATAACAGGCCAGAATGGGTGGATTACTGACCATTGGGCTTAGACTTATAATTCGCCTATATCTACGAATCTGGGGGGTCATTGACAGGCATAGGCGGATAATGACCCTCTTGATTATCTTATCTATAAATCTTGATTGAAAATGAATAGTCTGTTTGGTGTTTGATTGGTACAAAATCAAATATATAAAATAGGCAAAAATCGCTGATATAATAAAGCCAATTTATCACAATATATAAACTAAAAAGAGAAAGTATGAAAATTAAAGCAGCTGTAGCCTGGGGCCCTAATCAACCCTTAAAAATTGAAGAAATCGATTTAGAAGGTCCAAAAAAAGGTGAAGTATT
>ENA-ORXI01000669-ORXI01000669.1-sediment-metagenome-genome-assembly--contig:-NODE-669-length-28386-cov-4.910558_pt1 | contig 28386 bp, 26 predicted proteins | sample MGYA00237861_ERZ511468 | MGnify/ENA primary metagenome ERZ511468 (study PRJEB26299, sample SAMN06266213) | sediment metagenome | isolation source: Hudson Canyon methane seep mesocosm | place: USA:Hudson... | reverse complement strand
GCTCTAAGCACATCCTCCCCAATTACGGTAAAGGCGAAGCACGGCTTCCTGTTTATAAAATGCCACATTTAGAAGGCTGGGCGGTTGCGGGTAATCTTGCCTTTGTACCGGCAGTGGGTCGTCACAGTGTACTAGTTATTGATATGGCTACATGGAAGCAAGTAGCAGAAATTCCGGTGTACGGTCAGCCTGTATTCGTAATGTCTCGTCCGGATGGTCGTGAGATTTGGGTGAATTTTGCATTCCCTAAAAATGACACGGTACAAATTATTGATGCAGAGTCACTTAAACTCCAAAAAACATTAAAGCCAGGTAAAGCCGTACTTCATATGGAGTTCACTCCTCGCGGTGAAGAAGTTTGGGTATCAGTAAGAGATGAAGATACGGTGAAGATTTATAACACCGCCACACATAAAGAAATCACATCACTTAAGGCACAAAAGCCCAGTGGAATATTCTTTACATCCAGAGCGCATAAAACAGGCTTGTAATAAAGGGTCAATAGATTATGAATAAACTGAGCCAACATATTATAGACAACTACCAGAAAGGCTTTCCGCTCTCACCCACCCCATTCAAAGTAATGGCCGATGAGCTAGAGGTTTCTGAGCAAGAGGTTATAGACTGTGTTGAATCACTTCAACAAGCAGATATTGTCTCACGTGTTGGCCCTGTATTTAATCATAAAAAAGCCGGAGCAAGTACCTTAGCCGCCATTGCCGTTCCAGAAAATTTGCTTGGCGATGTGGCTGAAATGGTTAATGAATTTAAAGAAGTAAATCATAACTACGCCAGAGAGCATGAATACAACCTTTGGTTTGTAGTCACAGCCAGTGACAACAAACATTTAGAACAAACTTTATGGTCCATCAGAAAAAAAACCGGATACTCCATTTTAAATTTACCAATGGAAAAATCCTACCACATTGACCTTGGGTTTAAGTTGAACTGGAATTAATGCTATGCCAATACATCTAAACGACAGCCAGCAGCAAGCCTTAAAGTGTGCAATTCAAGAAGGCTTACCCATCGACTCACGGCCTTACCTTGTATTAGCCAATATAATTGGCGGCACTGAAGAAGGCGTAATTCATTGCATTGAGCAATGGATTGAAAGCGGTCTGATTAAACGGTTTGGTCTGGTTATTAAGCACCATAATGTTGGCTACACATCAAACGCAATGATCGTCTGGAACGTACCGGATGAAATAGTTGACGAGCTGGGCGAGCGTATAAAACAATCAGGATTAGTTACTCTGTGTTATCGAAGACCAAGAAGACTACCCAATTGGAATTACAATTTATTCTGCATGATTCATGGAAAAAACAGAGACCAGGTATTAGGCCAACTTGAAAAGCTTATTGAGTCTTGCCAACTAAAAGACGTGGAGCATGATGTATTGTTTAGCTATAAGCAGTTCAAACAGTGTGGTGGCCGTTACCATAAAATGAATAGCCACAGTATGAAAAAGGCAAGCAATCATGGATGAGATTGACCGTAAGATAATCAATCAGTTACAACGTGGTTTTCCTATCTGTGAACGCCCTTATCAAGAAGCAGCAGAATCTATAGGTATCAGCGAATCAGAGCTCATTCAACGTATTGAAGCCCTCCTTGAGAATAAAACCCTCACACGCTTTGGCCCTATGTATCAAATAGAAAAAGCAGGCGGCGCATTTACATTGGCCGCTATGAAAATACCTGAAGATGTATTTGATAAAGTAGCCGAACAGGTTAATCAATTTCCTGAAATAGCCCATAACTATGAGCGCACCCACGAACTCAACATGTGGTTTGTTTTAGGCACCGAAAGTCCTGAAGAAATTGCTTCTGTTATTAAAAAAATAGAAGAAACCACAGGTTATAAAGTTTATAACATGCCTAAACTTGAAGAGTATTTTGTTGGACTTTTCTTTCAGGTATAAGGACCCCCTCATGAGCGAAAAATTTATCCCGAGCGAGCTTGATAGAAAGCTTATTGTTGCGACCCAAGAAGGCCTCCCTCTTACCCCCCGCCCCTATCATGATATCGCTGAGAAGCTTGGTGTAAGCCCTGATGAAGTAATCGCTCGCATGCAACGCATGAAAGATGCTGGCGTTATTCGCCGTATTGCCGTAGTTCCAGACCATTACAAACTCGGCTATACATTAAACGGCATGACCGTATGGGATGTACCTGACGACATGGTTCAGGAACTAGGCAAAAAACTGGGATCAATGGACTTTGTAAGCCATTGCTACCACCGACCCCGCCACCCACCGCTATGGAATTATAATTTGTTCGCAATGGTCCATGGCCGCACCCAAGAAGAAGTAGACGCTCATATACAAGCTATTGTTAAATTATTGGGCGAACACAACAGGGGTAATGAAGTATTGTTCAGCAAGCGAATTCTTAAAAAAACAGGACTGAGAATTAGAAAGTAGCCTTTGTTTTCTTGCGCAAGGTCAAGGTCGATAAATACCTATTTCGTAATATAGTCTAACACAAAAAAAGAGATCTTATTATGTTCCGTATTACACAATATATGCAGACTTTGCTCAACCCAAGCCCTGTTGGCCCAGCAAGAAATCCACCTGGGCCGGTCGTAATATGGAACCTTATCAGACGCTGTAATCTAACCTGTAAGCATTGTTATTCTATTTCTGCAGACACCGATTTTAAAGGCGAGTTATCCACTGAAGAAGTATATACAGTGATGGATGATCTCAAAGGCTTTAAAGTACCTGTATTAATTCTATCTGGTGGTGAGCCGCTACTCAGACCCGATATTTTCGATGTATCAAAACACGCCAAAGCAATGGGGTTTTATGTTGGCTTATCAACAAACGGAACACTCATAACCGAAGAAAACATCGGTAAAATTGCAGAAATTGGTTACGATTACGTCGGTATTAGCCTTGATGGCATAAAAGAAACTCATGATGAATTCCGCCAGAAGAAAGGTTCTTTTGATGCATCTCTCCATGCAGTAAAACTATGTAAACAGCACGGTATTAAGGTGGGCATTCGCTTTACGTTAACACAGCATAATAGCCATGAATTACCTCAACTGCTCGACCTAATGGATGAGTATGACATTGATAAATTCTACCTGTCTCACCTTAATTATGCCGGTCGAGGCAACCGTAACAGAAAGACCGATGCCTTCCATAAAACTACCCGCGATGCACTAGACCTTTTATTTGAACGCTGCTGGTTGGAGCTTAAGCGTGGCGTTGTAAGAGAGTATGTTACGGGTAACAACGATGCAGATGGCCCTTACATGCTTCAATGGGCTGAAAAGAATGTACCCAATGAAGTAGACGCACTCACACAGCGCCTTGAAAACTGGGGGGGAAACTCTTCTGGCGTAAATATTTCCAACATAGATAATTTGGGCAATGTTCACCCTGATACTTTCTGGTGGAACTACACACTTGGCAATGTTAGGCAAAAGCCTTTCTCAGAAATATGGAGTAATCCAAATGACGAGTTAATGGATGGTTTCCGTCAACATCCTCGCCCGGTAAAAGGTCGCTGCGCTGAATGCAAGTTCCTAAAAATTTGTGGAGGAAATACCCGCGTAAGAGCCTACCAGCTAACAGATGATGCCTGGGCTGAAGACCCTGCCTGCTATTTGAGCAATGAAGAAATTGGTGTCAAAAATAGCGAAGATGATCGTTTAGATATGCCCTACAACGACCAGACACCTGATAAATTAATACCCGTTACTAGACAGCAATAGCTAGACAACAATAAACAGAACAGACTGAATCACCTGTCATTCCCGCGAAGGCGGGAATCCATTACACAGAATTATGCAAAACACTGGATCCCCGCCTTCGCGAGGATGACAATAAGGTAAATAGATACTAATTAAAATAACATCACCTGAACATCCAGGTTATGGAGAGAGCAATGGTAGATCAAACCAGCGAAGTAAAAGCCCTCATGGGAAACTGCGCCAGCAATACCCCCCTACAAACAGGCGAAGTGGCTCTAATTGGTGCAGGCCCTGGCGATCCTGAGCTACTAACGTTGCGCGCCCTGCGTTTAATGAGAGAAGCCGACGTAGTAGTTTATGACAAACTTGTTAGTGAAGCGATCATGGAAATGGTACCGTCTGGCACCGACAAAATATTTGTAGGTAAAACAGCTAATAACCACACACTCCCCCAAGATGATATTAATACACTGTTGGTTAAGCTCTCTCAGGAAAATAAACGTGTTGTTCGCCTCAAGGGTGGAGACCCCTATATTTTTGGTCGGGGTGGAGAAGAAATTCAAACGCTACTAGGCTCTGATATACCTTGCAGAGTCGTACCAGGTATTACTGCGGCATCTGGCTGCTCTACTTATGCAGGTATTCCTCTCACTCACCGCGATCATGCTCAAAGCTGTACTTTTGTGACTGGTCACCTGAAATCAGGAAATCTAGTACTTCCCTGGGAAAATCTAGCGCAACCCAATCAAACTGTTGTTTTCTATATGGGGCTACAAAGTATTGAAGTGATTAGCCGTGAACTACAAGCTCACGGTATGTCAGGTGATATGCCCGCAGCACTTGTTGAACAGGGAACGACCCCAAATCAACGTGTATTTATAGGCACACTTAATACATTACAAGAAAAAGTAGCAGACAAAAATATACAAACACCGACATTAATTATTATCGGTACCGTAGTTAATGCGTTCAATGACGAGCAACGAAAAATCATATCCAACACCGACAATGTTGTTCAGTTTGCAACAGGGGTGTAATGAATGATCGCCAAAGCAACAAACCGCGCTTTAAATGTAGCAATAAGCATACTTTTATTAGCGCTACCTTTTGGCGCCTCATCAGAGCAAATAAACAGCAAAGAACTCTATAAAACCCATTGCGCAGAGTGCCATGGAGCTACAAGAACAGGCATCATGGGTCCGGCCCTGCTCCCGGAAAACCTGTCTCGCTTAAGAAAAAATAAAGCAGTAACTATCATTAAAAATGGCCGCACCGCCACGCAAATGCCAGCCTTTAAAGAGATCTTAAATGATCAACAAATTTTATCTATTGCTGAATACATTAAAAGTAAGCCTGAAGTACAACCAAGCTGGGTTAAAGAAGATATTGAGAAATCACATATTATTTATCACCCTAACGGAAGCTTGCCCACCAAACCTAAATTTGAAGCAGACCTTCAAAACCTCTTTATCGTAGTAGAACTGGGAGACCATTCAGCCACATTATTGAATGGCGATACCTTTGAGCCGATTCACAGATTAAAGACACGCTTTGCTCTTCACGGTGGCCCTAAATACTCACCTGACGGGCGTTATGTTTATTTCGCTTCCCGTGATGGCTGGATTAGCAAGTATGATATTTATAATCTTGAGTTTGTAGCAGAAATTCGCGTCGCTATTAACACTCGAAACCTTGCTATATCCAAAGATGGCAAGTATGCCATGGTAGCCAACTACTTACCCCAAACCTTAGTACTTCTTGATACTGAAAACCTCCAGCCCGTTAAAATATTTGATGTTAAAAATGATCAGGGTGAGACATCAAGAGTAGCCGCAGTTTATACCGCACCACCAAGAAACAGTTTTATAGCCGCACTAAAAGATTTTAAAGAAGTATGGGAAATACCTTACGACCAAGCTGAATTAAAAGTAAGAAAAATACCGGTAGATGATTATCTTGATGATTTCTTTTTTGATCAGTCATACCAACATCTTATCGGGGCATCAAGAGACTCAAAAGATGGTCAGGTTATAGATTTGGCACTGGGTAAAAAAATCAAAACCATCGACTTAGCAGGCATGCCTCACTTAGGCTCTGGCATTACCTGGGAATACCAGGGAAAAACTGTAATGGCAACCCCAAATCTAAAAGATGGTCAGGTATCTGTTATTGATATGACCTCTTGGGAGGTCATCAAGCGAATTAAAACTAAAGGCCCAGGCTTCTTTATGAGAAGTCACAAAAACTCCAAATATGCCTTTGTAGATGTATTCTTTGGCCCAAACAAAGACCTTATGCATGTTATAGACAAAGAAACTCTGGAGATCGTTAAAACACTTAAACCCATCCCCGGCAAGACTGCTGCCCATATTGAGTTTACTAAAGATGGCAGTCACGCATTAATGAGTATCTGGGAAAACGATGGCGCATTGATTGTTTATGATGCCAAGACCCTTAAAGAAGTTAAACGCCTTCCTATGAAGAAGCCATCTGGCAAGTATAATGTTCATAACAAAACCAACTATGCCAGTGGGACTAGTCACTAAACAAAAAGTAGGAGCTCTACTTTGACGCGAAATTTTTTTGCATAACCATCGCAGCTAAGAACAGCTCCTACAGCTCTAGTCACACACAAATCTGAAAACCACATCAATATCTCACACTGTAGAAGCGCCACTTTGGTGCGATAAACCCCTCATAAATAGCGACAAAACTAACAGGCAAAGCACCTCCCCCCCCAGTATTCACAAACGAACATTCCTTTCAAATATTTAGTGCAGTTACTCTAATTAAAAATTTTGATGCGAATTAGTTCACAGTTTAACAATTGCAATTGTAAAATTATGTAAATTATAACTTCCTGCCATATTCCTCCCCCATTAAAAATGTAAAATCCTGCCACCTAAAACACTTAGCAATCGAATAATCTATTTAATGGAATAACAGTAGATATTCGGTGAAACACAATCAACAATTTATAAATCATAATAAACAGCAGGAACGCTATGAAAAATACAAAAAACTCAGTTGTTAAGAAAAATCTCAAAGGAAAGAATGTTCTTATTACTGGTTGTACTGGTTTTTTGGGCAAGGTATTACTAGAGAAAATCATAAGATCCGTACCGGACATTGCATCAGTTAACGTACTCGTTAGAGGGAGTTCAAAATACAAAAGCGGTAGAGAACGCTTTGTAAATGAAGTGTTAACTTCTTCAATTTTTGACCATCTAAAGTCAGAAGATCTCGCAGCATTTAATGCATTCTGCGAAACAAAATTAAATGTCGTAACCGGTGAATTAACTGAACCTCAGTTTGGCATAGCGCCTAAAGAGTTTCATGCGCTCGCTAACAAAATTGACCTTATTGTAAATTCAGCAGCCAGCGTTAACTTTCGTGAAGCACTTGATAAAGCATTGAAAATAAATACTTTATGCCTTAACAATGTTGTTGAATTTTCTAAGCTAGGCGATGACATTCCAGTCGTACAGGTTTCTACCTGCTATGTACACGGCTTGAATAAGGGCGATATATACGAAGAAACAAAAGCGCCTTTCGGAATAAAAATTCCACGTAACGAAAAAGGCCAGTACCTGGTTGAAGGTGTTGTGAGCCTGTTAAAAGATAAAATAAACAATGTGCGCTTCCCCTCTAAAAATGATGAACAACTAACTAAATCATTAGTTGATTTAGGCATTGAAGAAGCTAACAAGTACGGATGGAATGACACCTATACCTTTACCAAATGGATGGGTGAGCAACTTTTGTTAGAGAAACTTGATGGCAAGTCTCTTGCCATCGTTCGCCCTTCAATTATTGAAAGTACATTGCAAGGCCCAATGCCTGGCTGGATTGAAGGTATTAAAGTAGCCGATGCTATCGTGTTTGCTTATGCTCGTGGAAAAATTGCATTCTTCCCTGCAGACCCTAATGGCGTGATGGATATTATTCCTGCGGATTTAGTAGCAAACAGCATCATTCTTTCAATGGCGAAAGTATTAACATCACCCGGCGAAACCAATATTTACCAGTGCTGTAGCAGTGGATCAAACCCTGCTACAACAGGTGAGCTTAAAGATGCCATGGTTGAAGAGGCACAATCTAATTACAAAGCCTATCCAAAGCTGTTTAAGAACAAAAAGCCAGCTAAAGATTTTACCTTTGTTTCTAAGTCAGTATTCGAAACAGCGATGAAAGCGGTTCAAATGCCACTGGGTCTTTTGCATGACGTTAAGTCCATTTTGGGTAAGGCTGAAGCAAAAAATAAAATGCTCAAGAACATTGATACCGCTTTAACACTATCTACAACATTTTCCTTTTACGGTTTCCCGAAGTACCGTTTCCACAACGGAAAGCTTCTAGCTTTAGCAGAAGAGCTTGGAGAAGAAGTTGATGGTGAGTTTGCAGTTGATGCAAAGTTGATTAACTGGAAAGAGTATTTCAGCAAGAACCACCTTGCGGGTCTTGAGAAATATGCGATTAAAGAAGTTAAAAAAGAATCAGTAAAGAGTAAAAAAGTAGTTAAAAAAGCGGCTTAGTTAGTACCAGAAAATCAGTCATTCCCGCGAAGGCGGGAATCCATGACTCAGAACTAAACCAATGGTTCCCCGCCTTCGCGGGGATGACGGAGTTAAAAATTAGGAAATAAAATATTCTTCTTCGAGGTAGCCCACGCTAAACCAATCAAGCCCCATAGCACAAAGCTTGTATGCACTAGGGTAAAATACATAATAATCCACATCCAACCATTCGGTGTATTCCCCAGTAGCAAGTACAAAGAAACACACCCAGAAGACACTAACCCTCCTCCTAGTAATGACATGAAGAACGTTTGACGAATATGATTCGTCGCTAGTGACGACTTGTCACCACCACCATGCCGTAAAAAAAGTCGTAATAAAAACAGAAAGGATATACCCGGTAAAATCAGTAAATTACAGAGGTACCACCCTTCTGCTTGTTGCGCGAGTGCTTGTTGTTCTTTTTTGTCAGACACAGAACCCCAACGTTTTGAACCACTAGGTTTTGACGAATAAACCTTACGAGAGTTAAGCTTACTCGTCGCCGAAGACGGCATATATCACCTCTGTTAATGCATCAACCGTTGCCTGGTCATCTGTTAAAGGCTCTGCCATCGTTATACGACAGGCTTCTAGCGGTGCAATACCGCTCTTAATCAACTTAGCGGCATAAATAACCAGTCGTGTTGAAGCCGCCTCTTCAAGATCATGATCTTTTAAATTTCTTAGGCTGTTTGCTAATTTAACCAGAACCTTTGCTTTGCTCTCTTCGATTCCGCTTTCTTTCACGACTATCGCTGTTTCAGACTCTTCATCAGGGTAATCAAATCTAAGTGCAACAAATCTTTGTCTCGTACTTGGCTTCATTCCTTTTAATAAGTTCTGATAACCTGGGTTATAAGAAACAACCAACATAAACCCTGGTGCGGCTTCTAAATACTCCCCTGTCCGCTCAATAGGTAACACCCGACGATCATCGGCCAGAGGGTGCAATACAACCGTGGTATCTTTTCGCGCTTCAATAACTTCATCAAGATAACAAATAGCCCCTTCTCTTACTGCTCGGGTTAGAGGGCCATCTTGCCAAAAGGTGCCGTCCTTACCAATTAAATGACGGCCAACCAAGTCTGCGGCGGTAAGATCATCATGACAAGAAACCGTATAAATAGGTCGACCCAGCTTCTCTGCCATGTGCTGTATGAAGCGAGTTTTACCACACCCCGTTGGCCCTTTTATAAGCACAGGTAGTTGATGGTTATACGCATGCTCAAATAGCGCCTCTTCGTTTCCCTGTGCTTGGTAAAAAAGTTCATCTTTCTGTTTGTTTGGCGTTTCAAAAGCATTCATAAAATGGGTCCGGGGAATCAAAGTAGAGACAGGATCATATGATTTTAAAAGCAAGATCATACTATGACGCAATAAATAAGCCCTTGACCGAAGTCAGACTTCAACCGCCCTGTACTGATTGAATCAAACGCCCCATCGCCTCACTTAACTCTTTAGCTGCATCTTTATTGCGATCAAGAAGGATCCAGCGGTCGTATTGATTAATAGGGTGATACAACCAACAAACATATCGATCATAATCACAATTGTATTTAATGAATGGGTCAACGCCATACACATCCATTCTATTCACTACCAACGAGGGAGCACCCTTTTTATCATAGCGCTTTTCTTGAACCTGAAGTTCACTACCAGTGAGGTTAATGGAATAACGAACGCCCGCCTTTACACCCTGCTGCTTGATACGAGATCCATGATAGGGGCTATTTGAAAGGATATTATTAATTTGAAGCACTAAGGCTTGTTTATCATCATCGGTTAAGTAGAGTTTTTTGAGTGACTCTAAATACTCATCTTTGGCTTTCTCTAATTTCAAAGCGTCTGTATTAGGTGCTTTCGGTTTTACTGTCTCTTTCCTTTCATCCGCCTCAGTAATCATCTCTAATGCACTGATATAAAACTCACCTTCCTCTCCTGCCTGAAGTACATATACCTCAAATGACTTTTGAGCCATAGCGAACTCAGAACGCTGAAGTAATACTTGGCCATGCATATAATGGAACTTAGCAGGCAATGGTACCTCAAGTGCAGCGACACTTTTTAGCTGCTGTTCAGCCTTATCCCATTGCTCAGCGCTAATGGAATTTTGTGCTGCTAGCATTAATCGTTTCGCTTCATGTGCAGGTGGCAAACCACTTGCGTATGAACTTGCCGCCCACAAAATTGCAGGAACAAATATTAGCAGAGCCAATAAACTCGTTTGTGTTTTTTTAAATTGCATCATTCTTCACTATCTATCTGAATATATTTGAACCGATAAATTATTAGAGTATCAGTTTCACTTATTAAGAAGAATAGATGAGAGAGACTATAAATGAAATAAAAAAGCTACGAAGCGCAGAGAAGTTCTGCCTCAGACATCATCGCTTCAATTACTTTGCTGGATATAGACTGGCTGTTCTCTGCAGGATTAGCTTGCACCGTGCGGGTGTTTTCGAGATTAGCTGAAGTCTGCATTTCTTGTTCTGCCCGTAAAGCTAAAAGAGGATTCAGACTTTCTGACTTCATATTAAAAAAATCTTCAATGTAGTTTTCTACAATTGAAACTTGTACCAGATCAGCCGCTACAGGAGAAACTGTTTGTTCACCCCCTACGGAAGGAAGTTCAGCTCTGTAGGCTCTAATTACACTAATAACCAAGGCAACAATTAATAAAACAAGCAAGATTTCTAAAGAATGTATTAAAATAATCATTGAGTACCTACACAGCTCATTTACAGCATTAGTTATTATATTTGTTAACAATCCACAATTACTTTAAAAACGCCATTTACGTGCAAATAGGCTAACTCATCTCTAGAAAAAAGTTTTGTAACGAATTGTTTCAATAATTATATAAGTCCTAATACTTACAAGCTGTGACGCACCAGTCACTTTTATAGAGTTTTTTAATTTAAATAGAATTTAAATAGAATTTTAGCGGTACTAATTTCCCGTTTTAGAGGTAAACGCCTCATTTAAAGGAACAGGACGTCGAATACCATACCCTTGAGCATTATCAACACCTAATAACTTCAACATAGAAAGGATTTCTGTATTTTCTACAAACTCAGCAATGGTTTCCATTCCCATAAAGTGAGCTAATTCGTTAATTGATTTCACCAGCGCCTGATCTTTTGGATTATTGACAATATTCTTAATAAACACACCATCGATCTTAATATAATCAACCGATAATTTCTGGATATAAGCGTATGAAGATAAACCTGTTCCAAAATCATCCAAGGAGAATTTACACCCTGTTTTTTTCAAAACCTTAATAAAATCATCTGCATCTGAAAGGTTAGTAATTGCTGCTGTTTCAGTAATTTCAAAACAAATTTTATGCCGAGGAACAGAGGTTGCTGACAACTCACCTAACACAAAATCAAGAAAGTGCTCTTCATTAATAGAAGTGCCTGACAAATTAATAGAAAATCCATCAACGGTTTCTATAATATCCGCATGTTCTTCCATCCACCGTAGGGTGTTATGTATAACCCAACGGTCAATTCGAGACATTCTGCCAAAATGCTCCGCAGCCTCAATTAATGCAACAGGAGGCAATATATTTTTGTCTTCATCATAAACCCCCAATAAAATCTCATAATGAGACGGCTTATTAGCCGCTACATTTACTGGACGTATCTCTTGGCAACGTAGCATTAACAAATCTTCTAATGAATGATCAATTTTTTGAATCCACGATGTCATTTCATCATGATGCATTTGATCGCGATCTTGCCGGGTATATACCGTCACCCTGTTGCGGCCATGCTCTTTAGATAAGTTACAAGCTACGCTCGCTTTCTTCATTACTGTATCGATATTGTCGCTAGAAGAATCAACTTCCGCTACGCCCACACTTACAGTGACAACAAGGGTATTTTCTTGCCAGGTAAAGGCTGTTTCTTCTACAGCTTTTCTTATATTTTCCGCTAGGACCTGACCTTCTTTTAATGCGCAATGATTGAAGATCATTCCAAATTCATTTCCCCCGAGCCTGCCACAAGTTGCCAATGCGCCAGAGGCATTTTTAATGACCGATGCTATATGCTTGAGAAGCTGGTCTCCGGCAATATGCCCGTAGGTGTTGTTAACCACTTTGAACTGGTCAATATCAAGATAAGAAACAATTTGTGAAGTCTGATTTGACATGGCATCTGCCACTGCCCGTTCCATACTTCGCTCAAATGACTGTCGATTCAATAAACCAGTAAGAGGGTCACAACTTGCCTGATTGGCTAAATCCTCATAAACCGATTGCACCATCTGGTGTAATCCCTGATCAATAACCGGTACATCTGCTTTTTCCAGTGGGGTTATTTCACCGTTATTCATTCGGTTCGCCAGAATATCAAGAGAGATATCAATATCCTTCATTCCCTGACTATCAACAAACACAAATCGGTACGACTTACTCCCAGACCAGGCCAATCTCATTCTCTGAGTTTCACCATCTTCATCAATGATCTCAATCCAATCGCCAATCATCATTTGTCTGGCTCGCTTGTGCCAGCGACCTGTTTCTTTACCTGCCTTCGTATCTGTTGACGGGGTTAATTCAGGACTACTTACAGGACCAGGGAATTCTTTTGGATCGACTATCCATTCATACTGATCTAAAGCATGTAATCTGGCTTTCTTTCCTTTAAGTAAATACTCTTCCAGCTTATTAACAATTCGCAGATGAGACGTTTGCCCGGCTGATCGTAACTCCCTATCAATCATGGTTAAGAGCGTGGGAGCCTCTAAGTCTTTTTCTAAACTCCCCCCCACGGAAGAGATGTCTTCTCTGGTTTCTCCCAGCCATGCCATAAGTTGATCAATAACCGCCAAAGATTCTTTAAAGTTCTCACTTTCAACACCTTCCCTTAACAGGGTCACAAGAAGCAACTGACGCCAGCCGCCGTCTTCCAACAATGAAATGAGAATTTTGGGTACCTTCTTCCCTCCAATACGGCTATTAATTTCTTGTACTACAATCTCTCTTGCTTCTATAAGTCTATGTTGTCCTTCATAAGCCCTGGCAATGCGTTCTGCATTCCGTTTATAGGCTTCTTCCTGTCTGGAAACCAGATGATTTATTTCAACAAGCATATCTTCAAATAAGCGATTATCACCGTGATAATCATTAATAATACGACTAGTAAAGTGCTCTAATGAACGCTCCACACTTCTGTTTGGTGTACGCTTCGTTCCAGCCAGCCTTGCCAACTGATTAATAACCTGGCGTGCAGGATGATTATGTTCAGAGAAGAATGTGTCATCCAGCAAAACAACTTTCAAAACTGATAATTTCAATTTTTTAAGCCATTTTTTTAATACATCACTAATGCCTATTTGCTCTAGAATGGCCTCAAACAAACGGTCTGTAATGTCTATTAACTCGTCTTCCTTTTCCCCTAATTGAGAGTTGTCATCGCTTCTTTCTTGTAGTCGCTTCTTAACCACTTCCTTTAAGGGAAGCTCAACCACATTACTCTCATCTGCCTCTTCACTATGCGGTACAGTCTGAAGTTGGTTAACGGCCTCAATAATATCTCTGACTTTATAAGAAGGTTTCTCTTTCTGAAGTGTTTCTGCATTCAAGTGGTCAGAAGAAACCGTAACAGCGCCGCCTCCTTCAACCGTAGTTTTAAGGTTAATAAGCGTTTGCAAGGTAGAATATGTATCTCCTTGCTTCTGTTTTCTTTTAGGTTGACCAAACAAAGCTTCATCTTCCATCAGAGGGCTAGACTCCGACAGCATCACCTCTCGTTCTTCCGTCGTATTTAATTCACTTTGTACGCTGCTCGAATTAGCGCTTACACCTCGCCCCCCTGTATTTTGAGAAGAAGGTGCCTCAACTACCCTAGCCCCCTCTTGGTTTGCAGCCCCTTTTATTCCGTAACGTTCAGCCGATGAAATTAATACACCATAAATATCTTTTAATTCTGCCTTAAGTATTTGTCCTACAACTTTATAAATAATGGGAAAAGCCGTTGAGGGTATTTCCAAGGCATTACACCCTAACTGAAACGCCCTGATTATATTTGTTGGGCCAACAGGACAGTCAACAACATCAACCGTCTGATCTGATATCGCTTCAAATACGTAGCAAATGCGATTAAGCTCGTAGCCTAGATCTTCCCCTATCGTTCTGATTGCAGAGCTCATGGCAAGCCAGTCTTCGAAGTCATGTTTTTCTACAACAGAAAGATTATTATCCAGCTCTGGCTTTTTTTGTTGGTCTGGTCGTAGGATTTTATTCTGCGCAAGAGCACCGAGAGCAGCTATAACGCTATTGCAAACTTGCTCTGATATCCAATGAGAACGTGTTTCCAGCATTTGCAGGCTAACGGAAAAATCAGAACGAAGTGAACCATCAATAGATTCATTAACTGATAGCATCAGCTTTACTTCAGCTTCTTTTATGGCACGCTCAATCGCTATAGGAAGACTTTCAAGTATAAGCTGCCGATAGTTTAGTAATAACTTCTCACGAATCTGTATTTTGCGTTGAGCATCAAATGTAGGCTGGGGACTTTGCATAATTCCTTGGTGCTTGTCTTTATATTTGTATTAGACTGCTTTTTTAGGTCGTTTTGCTGCACTTAAATCACAGCTATTCTAATTGTAGACCATCACCCAAGGCTTGCTAGCATTTGTTATTCTGTGTCAGTAAGTGCCATTCCATCTGCTGTTTCAGCATTTTCTATTTCAGAATCTGCTACTTCAAGGTCTGATGTTTCAACAAGGGATGAAGGTAATTCTTTTTTTACCCGCACACCTAGTTCAAGAAATCTTTGAGCTTGACTTACAAGGTTTCCCCGCCCCTCTTTTAAGGTATCCCAGGCATCGTGGTAAGTGATATTAGCTGTATTCAACTGGCCGCCTAACTTGTCCATTTTTTCAATGAACACTCGCAGCTTGTCATACACTTTACCCGCCTGATCCGCCAATTTTCGAGCACTTTGATTTTGTCGTTCAATAGACCAAAGGCTTGCGACGGTTCTGAGTGTTGCTAAAAGTGTTGTAGGTGTTACCACCACTATACGGCTATCAAAGGCATCATTAAAAAGCGCCTGATCATATTCAAATGCCGCTATAAATGCGGGTTCAACAGGCAAAAACATAAATACAAAATCAGGAGAATTCATGCCATTTAACTTCGGGTAGCCCTTCTCACTCAAGCCTTTTATATGGTTTCTAATACATTGAACATACGCTTTTATGGATTCCTCTTTTGCATCATCAGTTTCTGCCTCAATGTATCGGGTGTAATCAATCAACGATACTTTACTATCAATAATAATATGTTTGTTTTCAGGCAAATGAATTACAAAATCCGGGCGTTTATTTCTTGCTTCATCGTCTTTAAAATTAGGCTCACGCTCAAACTCTCGCCCTTTCTTCAAACCAGACTGTTCGAGAATCATTTCTACCTGAATTTCCCCCCAGTTACCTTGTAGCTTTTTATCGCCTTTAAGGGCTTTGGTCAGGTTTGATGCTTCATCAGTAATACGTTGATTTAGCTTGTAGAGTGTTTCTATCTGAGCTTTAAGCGAGGCACGTTCTTTTGCTTCGTTAACATAAACATCATCAATTTTTTGACGAAATCCATTCAACTGCTCTTTAAAGGGGGTTAGCAAGGCATCAAGCCCTTGTTTACTCTGATCAGCAAAGTGTTTTTGCTTCTCTTGAAAAATTTTATTGGCGAGGTTTTCAAACTCTTGCTTAAGTTGAGTTTTATTGTCTTCTAATAAGCGTATTTTCTCAGCTGTGTGCTGGCGCTCTTGCTCATTAAGTTCTACATACATAGCCTCGGCTTGTGTAAGCTGCTGATCTTTCATGCCTAACTGGCTTTTGAGTTCGGCTTCACATGCGTTAAATTGAGAGCGAGCGATGGTTCGGCCTAATAAGAGGCCTATTAATAGAAAAATTAATGCGGTAACCAAACCTGCCGACAGTAGATACCAATCCATAAATTTGCCTAATATAATTTAAAAAACACTGTCATTCCGGCATTGTTTTAGCCGGAATCCATTATTTTAGAGGTTTAAATAGCACTTCGAGCCGTGGATTCCGGCCAAAATCACGCCGGAATGACAAACGCTTCTTTCATGCAAAGTTCTCATACTAGTATTCAGCCAGCACCGAAAGAAACTCACTACCGTATTTATCCAGCTTCTTTTGCCCCACACCACTTAAGGTGGCAAATGTCTGTAAAGTATCAGGCTTATTCTCAATCATATCTTTAAGTGTAGCATCATGAAAAATAACAAAAGGAGGCACTCCCTGATCATCGGCCAAACGTTTACGGCAAGCTCTAAGGGCTTCCCATAAATCAATATCTTCCTCCTTAACCGGAGCAGACCTTGCCTTACCTGCTGAGCCTGCTTTCTGCTTGCCAATAGTCTTATCAAGTCTCAACTCAATGGTTTCATCACCGCGAAGCAAGGCCCTGCACTTATCAGCCAAATAAACCTGTCCGTAATCAAAGTTAACATTCAGATAACCTCTCGCTACTAACTGACGAAACACAGAACGCCATTGTGATTCGCTCAAGTCGCTGCCAATACCAAAAGTTGATACATTTTGATGGTTAAACTGAGTAATTTTATCCGTCTGCTTTCCTCGCAGTACACTTATTAGATGCACCACACCAAAACGCTGATCAGTTCGATAGACACAGCTCAGAGCCTTTCTTGCCGCATCAGTGCCATCCCAGGTTTTTGCCGGGCTTAAGCAGTTATCGCAATTACCGCAAGGCTCAGGCATTTCATCACCAAAATAGCTCATGAGCGTTTGCCTTCGGCAACTGGTGATTTCTGCCAACCCTAGCATAGAGTCAAGTTTCCTCTGCTCTATACGCTTAAATTGCTCATTGGCTTCAGAACCCGCCATCATCTGTTTAAGTTTGATGACATCTTCCAGCCCATAAACCATCCAAGCAGTAGAAGGCAGACCATCTCGCCCTGCTCTTCCTGTCTCTTGATAATAAGCTTCGATACTTTTTGGTAAATCCAAATGCGCCACAAACCGCACATCGGGTTTATCAATCCCCATGCCGAAAGCAATGGTCGCGACAATAACAATGCTTTCTTCTTTCAAAAAACGTTCTTGATTCTGGTGTCGAATATCTTTACCTAAGCCCGCATGATACGGATACGCTTTAATACCCTGTTCAGATAACCATTTAGCTGTAGCATCTACCTTATTTCGAGAGAGGCAATAAACCACCCCAGCATCAGAAGGGTGTTCCTGATTAATAAAACTCAATAGCTGCTGACGGGCATTCTGTTTTTGCGTAATACGATATTGAATATTAGGGCGATCAAAGCCAGAAACAAACACAGACGCTTGCTCTAAACCTAAACGCGCAACAATTTCTTCACGGGTTTTTGCATCCGCTGTTGCAGTTAAAGCCACTCGCGGAACATTAGGAAAGCGCTCATGCAATAGACTTAGTTGTAAATAGTCAGAACGGAAATCATGCCCCCATTGAGAAACACAATGGGCTTCATCAATGGCAAATAAAGAAATATTACATTCATTCAACCACTCAATTGTTGAATGAAGTGTAAGTCGCTCCGGAGCGATATAAATAAGGTCTAACTCTCCCCTTCGAGCCTGATTTTCAACTTCAAAGTTGTGCCCCGGCGGCATAGAAGAATTCATACAGGCTGCTTTAACACCGGCCTGACACATAGCAGACACTTGATCTTGCATGAGAGCAATCAAGGGAGAAATAACAATACCCACCCCAGGACGAACCAAAGCGGGAATTTGGAAACAGAGCGACTTTCCGCCCCCGGTTGGCATTAAAACAAAGGCATCTTTGCCTTCTAATAACGCTGCGATCACCTCGTCCTGTGGTGACCGAAATGCGGTATATCCGAAAACGGATTCTAAAATGTTATATGCTTCCTGCATCATTTTAATAACTTCTCTTCAATTTAAGTGGCGCATTTATGACTAAAATAGCTTGAGCTTATAAATATAGAATACCTGTAAATATGTACAGGGTATATTAAATTATAATGAAACCCATCAACTATTAACCCAATAAAGCCTTCATCTTTTCAGTAGTAGGGTTTTCAACAACCCCCTTTTCAGTCACGATGGCATCTATCAATTCGGCTGGTGTCACATCAAATACTGGGTTAAAGGCTTCTACAACCTCTGGTGCAAGTTGATACCCCTTAATAGAGGTTACTTCTGTACCCGTTCGCTGTTCTATAGGGATTAAATCACCCGATGGAAGTGACATATCTACCGTTGTAGAGGGTGCCACCACCATAAACTTAATGCCATGAAATTTAGCCAAAACAGCAAGACTATACGTGCCAATCTTATTAGCCGCATCTCCGTTAGCCGTGATTCGGTCAGCCCCAACAATCACCCACTTCACTTGCCCCTGCTTCATAATGTGTGCCGCAGCAGAATCAGCGTTTAAAGTGACCGCTATACCATCTTGCTCAAGCTCCCATGCTGTTAAACGTGAACCTTGTAGCCATGGACGTGTTTCATCGGCATGAACATGATTAACCAGCTTTTCATTCCATGCATGTCGAATAACGCCTAATGCGGTGCCAAAACCACCGGTCGCCAGTGAACCTGTATTACAGTGAGTAAGTACCGGAAAAGGTTGATCTGAACTTGCGGCCATGAGTTCAAAACCTAATTTCCCCATGGTTTTATTAGCTGTAATATCTTCTTCATGAATAGCTTTAGCTTCATCTAATAAAGCCTGCATAGGGTTTTCAACATCGCTCAGACTAGCTATTAAGGCTTTCATTCGCTCAAGCGCCCAAAACAAGTTAACGGCGGTAGGTCTGGACTGTGCCAACTCATCTATCGCATCTACAATGCCTTGCTTCCACTGTTTATTATCATTTTCAAAAGCAGAACGCCCAGCTAAAACCACACCATAAGCCGCTGTAACGCCAATAGCGGGAGCCCCTCGAACCACCATATCAGTAATCGCTTTAGCTACGTCGCCTGAGCGTGAATATTCAAGGTAAAGTACTTGCTCTGGTAATACCCGCTGATCTAATAAGCTTAATTGATCTTTTTCCCACTTAATGGCTTCAACCTGGCTATTCATTGGATTCCTCTTTTTAGGGTATTTTCATACAACATTCATTCAATTTTCATACTACAGCGGTTCTAATGGAGCGTATTTTATAGAAACACAGAATTAATCATAGCCTCTTTTAAAATCTCCTTTAAAGCCATAAGACAGCTGAGTTCTTTAAGGGTATACTTTGTATAAATATAACAAGCTAATTCTTTTGGATTTTATGTCTGATAATCAACCCGTAAACACCATCATTCATGCCCGCTGGGTTATTCCTGTAGTGCCTCAAAACTGTATTCTCGAAAATCACAGTGTGGTTATTTCAGGCCAGCAAATTATTGATATTCTTCCCAGTGCTGAAGTGACCACAAAATACACGGCTAAAGAAGAGTACACGCTAGAAAATCATGCGCTTTTACCCGGTCTTATAAACGCACACGGGCACAGTGCCATGAGCCTGTTTAGAGGTTTAGCAGATGACCTTCCGTTAATGGAATGGTTGAATGATCATATCTGGCCTGCTGAAGCAAAGTGGGTGAATGAAGAATTTGTTGCCGATGGTACACTGCTTGCCATTGCAGAAATGATTAGAAGTGGCACAACCTGCTACAGCGATATGTACTTTTTCCCAAATATCAGCGCAAAAGTAGCCACTGAGCATAAAATACGCACGCAGATTTGCTTCCCTATTTTGGATTTCCCTACAGCCTGGGCTCAAAACGCAGAAGAGTACATACACAAAGGATTGGAATTATTCGACCAGTATAAAAACTGTGACTATGTTTCTGTAGCCTTTGGGCCTCATGCACCTTATACGGTATCTGACGCCCCCTTAAAGCAAATTGCCATGCTTTCAGAGCAGCTCAATGCATCGATACAAATTCACTTACATGAAACTGAGTTTGAAGTGCAGGAATCCATCGAAAAGTACGGTGTACGCCCACTACAGCGCTTAGCTGACTTGGGCTTACTTTCACCGGCTCTGCAATGCGTTCATATGACTCAGGTTAATGATCAAGATCTTGAATTACTTTCTCGCAATGGGGTTCACGTTGTCCATTGCCCTGAATCTAACTTAAAGCTAGCCAGTGGTTTTTCTCCCGTAGATAAAATGCTAAAAGCCGGTGTTAATGTTGCACTGGGAACCGATGGTGCAGCCAGTAATAATGACCTTGACCTATTGGGTGAGATGAAAACAGCCGCACTCATTGCAAAAGCCGTATCGGGTGATGCATCTGCGGTTAACGCACATGAAGCCTTAGAAATGGCGACCATTAACGGTGCAAAAGCCATGGGGCTTGAAGACAAAATAGGCTCAATTGAAAAAGGAAAATGGGCTGATATTATTGCGGTTGACCTTGGATTTCTTGATTGCCAACCCGTTTACGATGCATCTTCACACATCGTTTATGCAACCAATAGCCATCAGGTAACGCACAGTTGGATTGGTGGTAATATTCACATGAAAGATCGCCAGTTAACTATGATCGACACATTGCATCTTTCAAATCGTGTACATAACTGGGCTGAGAAAATTAAAGCATCAGATACAGAAAATAAAGGTTAAAATTTAATGACTAACCCTGCATTCCAAAACGTAGACAGCCAAGAAATCGCTAAATTTGAAGCACTAGCCAGTCGCTGGTGGGATAAAGAAAGCGAATTTAAGCCACTCCATGATATTAACCCGCTAAGAGTTAATTATATTGATGAAAGAGCGAACCTGCCTGGCAAGAAAGTATTAGATGTCGGCTGTGGCGGAGGTATTTTATCAGAAGGTTTATCTCAACGCGGCGCTCATGTAACCGGTATAGATATGGGGGAAGCGCCTCTATCTGTAGCTAAACTTCACGGCCTTGAATCGGGAGTTAAAGTTGATTACCTAAAAATCACCGTAGAAGAATTAGCCAGTCAGGAAGCAGGAAGTTATGACGTGGTCAGCTGTCTTGAAATGCTAGAGCATGTCCCAGAACCAGCCTCTGTTGTTAAGGCCTGTTTCGACCTATTAAAGCCAGGCGGACAGTTATTTTTATCGACTCTTAACCGAAATCCAAAATCCTTCTTATTTGCGATTGTTGGTGCAGAGCATATTCTTAAAATGCTCCCTAAGGGAACCCATGAATTTAAAAAATTCATCCGCCCTTCTGAACTGGCAAACCATGTTAGATCAGCCGGATTTGAGATGAAGGATATTACCGGCATGACATTTAACCCGCTAACTAAGAGATACAAGCTGGGTAACGATGTAGATGTCAATTATCTGATGTATGCAGTAAAGCCAGATTAAATGAGAATATTTACGTGTTAAGTTATAAACCTGAAGCAGTTTTGTTTGATCTTGATGGTACGCTACTTGATACCGCCCCTGACTTTGTTCGGGTCGTAAATCAGCAGCTAAACCTTCACAATATGGAAAGTGCTGACCCTGAACGTATCAGACAAACAGTATCAAACGGTGCAAGAGCGCTTATCAATCTAGCTTTTGGCTTAGATGAAGGTGATGTGCACTTTGTTAGCAGGCATACTGAATTATTAGATCTTTATGAGCAATCTATTGCTGATGAAACGGTCTTTTTCCCTGGTATTGATCTACTATTAAAAGAGCTGGAACGTAGATCTATCCCCTGGGGAATAGTGACTAATAAGCCTTCACGTTTCACTTTACCACTATTAAACAAACTTCAGCTTTCAGACCGGTGCAGTGTCACTATTTGCCCTGATGATGTAAGCAAGCGAAAACCAGACCCTGAGCCACTCTTTTTGGCTTGTAAAAAAATAGCCTGTTCACCGGAAAAAACCATTTATGTGGGTGATCACGCCAGAGATATTGAAGCAGGTCAGCGAGCCGGCATGACGACCATCGCAGCCAGATACGGATATATTGATAGTCCTGAGCGAGTTTTAGACTGGAACGCTGACTTTATTATTGACCATGGGAACGAACTAACCGAATGGTTAAAGGCCGTCGATTAACAATTAAGCTAAAAGTTCACGCCCTCAAAAAAACAGGCTAATAATTATGCAAAACTACCAAGCGCCAAATGATTTATTAAAAGGCAAAGTAATTCTCGTCACTGGTGCGGGAGCAGGTATTGGGCGAGAGGCTGCTAAGTCATTTGCAGCACATGGAGCGACCGTTATTCTGCTTGGGCGAACAATCAAAAATTTAGAAGAAGTTTACGATGAAATAGAATCTGCAGGCCATGCCCAACCCGCCATTTATCCTATGAACCTGGAAGGTGCCGTCGCTAAAGATTATGACGATATGGCAGCGACCTTTGAAAAAGAATTTGGCCGTTTAGATGGCGTTCTTCATAATGCTGCCCTTTTAGGGACTATCACCCCTATTGATCAGTATGATGCAGACACTTGGTTACAACTCATGCAAGTTAACCTGAATGCGCCATTTATGATGACTCAGGCATTAATTTCGCTACTTCGTGAGTCTGATGATGCTTCTGTAATCTTTACATCATCCAGTGTTGGCAGAAAAGGCAGGGCTTATTGGGGGGCTTACGCGGTATCGAAGTTTGGTATTGAAGGTTTAATGCAAGTACTCGCAGACGAACTTGATGATGAGCATCATAATATCAGAGTTAACAGCATCAACCCTGGTGCTACACGAACTAACATGAGAGCTCATGCATTCCCTGCAGAAAACCCCATTCATAACCCTCTACCCAAAGATATTATGGGGACGTACCTTTATTTAATGGGGAAAGATAGCGCAGGTATTACTGGTCAGGCGTTTGATGCTCAGAAGAAGAAATAGTTCTCCTATGTCATCCTCGCGAAGGCGGGGATCCATTCATTTTGCTTAGTTTTGGGTTATAGATTCCCGCCTTCGCGGGAATGACAGCAGCATCTAAGTTAATGTTAATTACTTTTACCTTACTTCTTCACTAATCAGCACATTCACCACCTCACCTGTACCTACTTCTACCGGCGAAAGGATTCCCTGAAAATCACCCTTTTGAGCAATAGGCTGTCCACTTTTAGAAACCCTGGCAACAATAGTCACTTCTTTAGCTGATGAAATTTTAGCCATAGGCCCCATGGCCATCGCATCATTCAGCGTAACCAGTATAGGTAAGTCTGCAACGGTTTGACGACTCGCAGCCAAAGGCATAGGTGAACCATTCACTGCTTTAGCCACAATAAACAACACATCATTCGGAGATACCTTACCGGATAGTGAAGGATCTAGCTCAACCAACACTTTAACATCTGATTTTAGCGCGCTATCTGCTTGTGTATCGTTTACGGGAGTATTATTACGTGCAAGCTCACTGCCTTGCGCACTTTGAACCGGAAGCCCTAAAGCGGCTCTTGCCTTATTGATACCAGCAATAATTGCATCGCGGCTGGGGTTATCAGGCTGTACGTCCAAAATTCGTGACCAATGTTTAATAGCCTCTTCATAACGACCGGACTCAAACGCATCAATCCCTAACAAACCTAAACCATTCGTTTCATCAGGGTTAATAGCAAAGGCTTTATCAAGAATCTCTTTAACCTTATCCGTCATTTGCGCACCTTCTGCAAAAAACAAAGCTTGTGCAGCTAAGCCATAAATGGCGGAGGGGTCTTCTTGTTGCTTTTCAAGCTGTTCTGCCATTCTTAAGAAGGCATAAGATGCCTGATCATACTTTTCAAGGTTCATGCTTGAACGGGCTAACATAAACCAACCGTCAGCATTATCTGGATTCTTTTCTAATTTATCTCTTAAGGTCGCTAGCAAATCATCAATATTACCTTTGGGCATTCCATTTTCTACAGAAGGAACTGAATTACCCCACTCCCGATGCTGTTCTACACCGTCCAGAGCGCCCCATTTCATATAAAGAGAATAGCTAATAAGCGGTAAACTAATAACCATTAAACCCGCTACAACCCTAGAAACTGAAGATGATTTTTTATTAGACTGAGCCTGCTGTGTATCATGCTCAAGGCCATCAACATCAGTAATTAAGCTCGCTTCAAGCTCAGTTTTTAACTGCTGAAACTGCTCTTCCGGTAAATTACCTGCCTGCTTTTCAGCTTCAATTTCAGTCAAGCGATCTTTGAACGCCGCTATATTTTGTGAGCGACGATCAAGTGCTGAATCCTGCTTTTGTCGCTTCAAAAAGGGATAAAAAATAAAACCTGATGCAAGCACTACAAGCAGTGCCGATAAAACCCAAAAATCTATCATTTACACCTTCTCGTCTTCAGAAAGAATATTGTTTAACTGCTGCTTTTCTTCTTGCGACAATTCAATTTTGTTCGCTGTGCGACTTACTGATGCTCGTTTTCTTTTCGCTGTCATAACAACAATAATAAAACCCAAAAACGCAATCAATGCCGGCCCTAGCCATAGTAAATAAGTTGAGGTATCAAACTTCGGCTTATACACTACAAAGTTCCCGTAGCGCTCAACCATAAAGTTAACCACCTGTTCTTCGTTACGACCTTCCAAAATCATTTTGTGCACTTCATTACGCAAATCTATAGCAATCGGCGCATTGGAATCGGCAATATTTTGATTCTGACATTTCGGGCAACGTAGCTCTTCTGTTAGCGTCTGATACTGCAAACGTTGAGCATCTGTATCAAATTTCAGCGTGTCTGTTGAGAAGGCGCTAGCAGACATTAATGCCAACAGAATAATCACTATTTTTTTCATCATTCAGTTCCTTCGACACTAACCTTCGTTTGAGTATTGCTTTACCCGTGGCTCAATAATCGTTTTCCAAACCCGATCATCAATCACTCCAACATGACGATATCTAACAATGCCATTGCTATCAACAATATAGGTTTCTGGCGCACCGTACACACCTAAATCTAAACCAAGGCGCCCTTTTTCATCAAAAATATTAAACAAGTAAGGGTTGTCTAGTTTAAGCAGCCATTGTTTAGCCGCTTGTCTGTCATCTTTATAATTAAGACCGATAACGGGAACACCATACTCTCTGGCAATTTTTAATAAATAAGGATGCTCGACCCTACAAGAAGGACACCAAGTAGCCCAAACATTAAGAAGACTGACCTTTCCTTTTATATCTTCCTGAGAAAGCAATTTTGTTGGGTCTTGCAAACTAGGTAAACTAAAAGCAGGTACAGGATCATCAATTCTGGCTGACTCTAGCTTTGTGGGGTCATTACCCAAGCCCCAAAATAAAACGACACCGATAGCCGCAGCAATAAGCAGTGGTAAAAAAAGTAGTGCTCTTTTCATAAGTCTGTCTCGGGTCTTTTATGCGGTTTGTTTACGAATACGGTAACGTCGGTCTGATATCGCCACAAAACCACCAATACCCATCATTAATGCACCCAGCCATATCCAACGAACAAAAGGCTTATAGTGAACCCTAATAGCCCACGCATCGTCACCTAAAGGTTCACCCATCGCTACATAGAGATCTCTGAATAAGCCAGGATCAATAGCCGCTTCGGTCATCATGTTCCGTTGCGCGTTATAAATGCGTTTTTCAGGCTTTAAGGTCGTGATCTTATCGCCATCTAACCAAATGGAGATGATGGCTTTATCGGCTTCATAGTTAGGGCCTGATTTATGAGTTAATTCATCAAAATGAAACTCATAACCTGCCACTGCCACTTTATCACCAGGCGCTAAGCGAAGATCTCTCTCTTCTTCGTAATTAGAAACCAGACAAACCCCCACAATAGACACCGCCAACCCCAAGTGACCTAACACCATACCGATGTAAGATCGGTTCAACTTAGTCAGGCCGTTTATATGACCTTTCTTTGAGGCGGTTTTATTCCATAAGTCTTTCGCTGTAGCCGTTGTTAGCCATAAACCAAGCCACACACCAAGAAATACAGCACCGTTAAATTCACCGGCAAAGAAAAACGGAAAGATTAAGGCAAGAACGGTGCTTAAAAGTGCCGCAACCCATAATTGCTTAATAAGGTATTCGCTCTTGGTATCCTTCCAGCGACTGAACATACCCACGCCCATTACAGCAACTAATACAGAAACGATGGGGACAAATAACATATTAAAGTAAGGAGCACCGACCGAGAGCTTTCCTCCGCCTATAAATTCTATAAATAATGGGTATAAGGTGCCTAAAAATACAGTCACCGTTGCCACCATTAACAACACATTGTTAAGCAAAAGAAAGGTCTCTCTTGATAACAAGGTATGACTGGCCCGACTACTTACTGCGGGTGCTCTTAATGCGTAAAGTGTTAGGGCTCCCGTTAGTGTAATAGCTAGTAAGCCTAAAATAAATGTGCCTCGTGCAGGGTCTGCGGCAAAGGCATGAACAGAGGTTAATACACCCGAACGTACCAAAAACGTACCTAAAAGACTCAACGAGAAGGCAATAATAGCTAATAATACGGTCCAACTTTTAAACACACCGCGTTTTTCAGTAGCCGCTAAGGAGTGCATTAATGCAGTACCCACCAACCAAGGCATAAATGATGCATTTTCAACCGGGTCCCAGAACCACCAGCCGCCCCAACCTAGTTCGTAATAAGCCCACCAGCTACCCAGAGCAATACCTAATGTAAGGAATGACCATGCTACGGTTGTCCAGGGTCTTGACCATTTAGCCCATGCCGCATCTAAGCGACCACTCATAAGCGCAGCCAAAGCAAAAGCAAAAGCAACTGAGAAACCCACATAGCCCATGTAAAGCATAGGCGGGTGTATTATCAGGCCAAAATCTTGTAATAGTGGGTTAAGATCAGCGCCTTCCAAAGGAAATTCAGGAAGGTAACGATCAAAAGGATTAGAGGTTGCCAGGATGAACAGAGTAATACCTACACTAATCATTCCCATCACAGACAATACTCTAGCGACCATGTCTTGAGGTAATTCCCGACTAAATTGAGCAACAGCCCAACTCCAGCCAGCAAGAATCAAGCCCCAAAGCAGAAGCGAGCCTTCATGACCACCCCAAACAGCACTGAATTTAAAGTAAGAGGGTAAATGTGAGTTTGAGTGCGCGGCAACATATTGCACCGAGAAGTCATCCGTAACAAAAGCATAAGCCAGACACGCAAAGCTTAAGATATAAAAAGCAAATTGCCCTGTTGCCATGGGCCTCGCAAAACTCATCCATAATTCACTTTTATTGATGGTTCCAAAAAGAGGAACCACAGCTTGAATAATCGACAATGCGAAGGCGAGTATTAAAGCAAAATGGCCTAGCTCAGGTAGCATATTTATTTCCTATTGGTACTTACATTTAACTAGTGTCCAGCCTGGAACACCATAACTGTACTTTTTTGTCATCCTCGCGAAGGCGGGGATCCATTGTTTTAGCGCAGTTTCGAACCATGGATTCCCGCCTTCGCGGGAATGACAGCCGTTCAGAATTGATAATAACTATAACTTTACAGTTTATTTTTCAGCATCTTTTTTAACAGCATCTTGTCCGTCAGGTAGTTTACCTGCTTTCTCCAGTGCATCAGTCACTTCTGGGGGCATATAATTTTCATCATGCTTGGCTAGTACTTCATCTGCCTGAAAAACACCCTTTCCATCCATTCGACCCATGGCAACAATACCTTGCCCTTCACGAAACAGGTCAGGCAAGATGCCTGTATAGGCAACAGGAATGCTCGCGCTGTAATCAGTCACTTCAAAATTAACAAGCAGGCTAGATGTATCGCGGGTAATACTTCCTTCTACCACCATACCACCAGCACGTATTCTAGCGCCTTCGGGGGCTTCACCATTGGCAATTTGAGTTGGGTTATAAAAGAGGTTTATATTTTCATTTAAGGCAGATAACACTAAAGCGACTACAGCTGAAAAACCGATAACAAGAAACAGTACTAATATTAATCGTTGTTTACGTTTTGGATTCATGATGTCATTTTCTCCCGCTTCAATCGTTGAGCATGTTTTTTCAAAATATCTTTTTTCTTAAGTACTGGCCCTGCCACATTCGCTACAAAAACAATTAAAGCGACACCGTATGCCATCCATACATAAAGACCATGACCGCCCATCGCTAAAAAGTCTGAGAAATTTTCGACGTTCATAAAGCCGCCTCTTTATCTTTACCTTTCTCTAGCAATTCCTTC
>ENA-ORXI01000667-ORXI01000667.1-sediment-metagenome-genome-assembly--contig:-NODE-667-length-28395-cov-4.246486_pt1 | contig 28395 bp, 22 predicted proteins | sample MGYA00237861_ERZ511468 | MGnify/ENA primary metagenome ERZ511468 (study PRJEB26299, sample SAMN06266213) | sediment metagenome | isolation source: Hudson Canyon methane seep mesocosm | place: USA:Hudson... | reverse complement strand
GAAGGCCAAAACTGGTCAGTTTCACCATAAGCAGTAATAACACCATCTAATCCACCAAAATAACGATAGATCAGCGCCTTACCCACTTCTGCTTGTTTGGCTATGTGATTAATCCCCAGCCCTCGAAAGCCCTCTTCTGCCAAAATATGATCGACTGCAGCTAATATTCTAGCTTTGGTTTGATCTTTATTTTTCACCTGCTTTTCTGCCAATTTGATGCCTACCTTCTTTTGCTTTGAACCTTAAGGAGCTGAGCTTTAGCTCTAGATTATACCTATATTAATTCAATGTTACCACAAGGTAACATTTTTCATAAATACCATTGACTTCCTTTTTAGATATCTATAAATTATGTGACCACTCGGTAACATTGACTCATAAGGCATACCATCATGGCACTAGAAACACTTCTATCAGAAACCTTAGGTATCGTAAGAAAATCTATTCTTCCTAAAGTTTTGAATAAGAAATTAACCCTAATTACAGGTGGAAGCAGTGGCATTGGACTTTCAGTTGCGCGCCAAATAGGTGAAGCAGGGGGTACCGTTATTTTGGTTGCAAGAGGGCTAGAAAACCTTGAAATTGCGAAAAAAGAAGTCGAGTCATTGGGTGGAACTGCTTACATTTATACCTGCAACCTAAGTGACCCTGAATCTTGCAAAGAGTTAGTTGAAAAAGTATTAAAAGAGCATGGCCCTATTGATGTTCTCATCAACAACGCCGGACGCTCTATTCGTCGCTCAGTAAACGAAGCATATGATCGTTTACATGACTTCGAACGCACAATGAGTCTGAATTATTTTGGTTGTTTACAACTAATATTAGGTTTTTTACCTTCAATGCGAGAACGTAAAAAAGGTCATATCATCAATATTTCTTCTGCGGGCTGCCAGTCTAATGTACCTAGATTTTCAGCGTATATAGCCAGTAAGTCTGCGTTGGATGCATTCAGTCGCTGCTTAGCTAACGAAATGACTCAAGATAATGTACATATTACAACGGTATATATGCCACTCGTTCGCACGCCAATGATTGCACCAACAAAAGCCTATGACTACCTGCCGGTTATGTCTCCTGAGCGTGCAGCTCAAATGGTGCTAAAGTCGTTAGTAACAAAACAGAAGAAAGTAACCACGCCTCTCGGTTCACTCGCTGAAGTGGTTTATGATATTTCGCCCTCTTCTGCTACAACCATTATGAACCTAAGTTTTCGATTCGAAGAAAAACTTCGCCAAAGAAGAGAGAAGGCTAAGACGGCTTAATGTAGTTCGTCATTATACTGCACCTATCTCTGCAACCAGCAGAGGAAGGTGCAATAAAAGCTCATCACGCAGGCGATAAAAACGAAACTAGCAACACTATTCCTGCGCATATTGTTAAGAATATTGAACGATTTCAGGGGGAATTAATAATTAATTGAACATTCGTTACCACTTTAGTATTTATTGATACAGAGGGGATTTAAACGTCTTTTTATCGTCTTAAGGCAACTTTGGTGGAAAGCGCAGGAGATGTCAGCTGCCACCCTATAGCGGTCGAAATTCGATGGCCTCAAATTTAAGATTATTATTAGGAAATATTACACGGAGCCGGTCTACCACGTTACGAAGAAATTGATTCTTCTGAACTACAGAATAATCACCGTCACAAAATCCCCAACTGCAATTCAAACGACATTACAGCTGTATCACCACTATCATCAACCCTTAACACCATTCGGCTTTCACCTGTTGGTGTAAATCCTGCGGCATTAGTTTGTTTGTACAACCTTGCCCATGCACTAAGAATATCTGAGGCAGGCCCGGTGTAATTAAAATAGGCGCATTTAAACTCGGCAGCGTTCTTAGCCCTGTAAGGCCCTTTATTTTTTGGCTTCCCTTTATATGGGAACGCTAAGCGAAACTTAACAGACTCACCCTCGGCTAGCGCTTCATCAAACAAAAGATGTAATGGGCCGTTTATCGTGCCTCCTGTTTTAACCAGTGATACACCTGTTCTAAATGCTTGGTTTTTAATTGAAGAGGCAAGGTCTTCCGATTCAACAGATAGTTTTATGCCATATAAAGACTGAGAAGCAACGGTTTTTGTGTTGACCACCGTAATGGGATTTTTTGAATCCGAAGGTGTCTTATCAATAATGTCTGCGCTCTTAGGTATGTTCAATTTAACATACCTAACCTTACGATCCAGTGGATGACAAGGGCCTGTTATCGCTCTCAACTCATCACTTTCAGGTTGTTCCGCACTAATATATTTCAGCCACGCTTGTGCCTTACCCTCTGCCCCGCTAATTAAGGTCGAATTAATAAACGATTTTCTAGCGCCGACTTTATCCCCTAGCTTTAGCTGACTTACACCCAACAATAAATTAGCGCGGCTAACATACTTATCATCTAGTGTTTTCTGGCAGGCGACGAGCATGGTGTTATGCATGTCTTGCCAGTCTTCCTGCTCCATTTGCAATTGAGCTAGACGTATAAATAACTCAAAATCCTGAATGAGTTTTATAGATCTATTTAAAGTCTCTGTGGCCTTTTCTTTCTCTCTGGCTTGTAACCAGTATTCAAATAATCGTTTGTTATGTTCTTCGTTATTGTCAATTTCACCTTTTACAATAGCCTGCTCAAATAACCTCGCCCCTTTTTCAGGAGCATTATTGGCCACATATAAATCAGCCAATAATAAAATATCCTTATCGCTAAATGGCAACGATTTTTGTCGCGCTAATGACAACTGGTCTAAGGCGCGTTTATGTTTATTTTGCATTAAGAATATAGAGGTTAGCTGCTGCCAATAGCTAAACATTTGTGGGACACGATTGATGAGTGCTTGCAGGATTTTCTCGCTTTGTCTGTAACTTCCGGCTTTATAGTAAAGTCCTAGCATTTGCTTAAGCTGCTCATCAGAAAGCGTATTAAGTTGCGGCATAATCTCATCTAGTGTTTCAACAAGGGAGAGATAATCGCTCAAACCATAGTAGGCTTGTGCCCGTAGAATTGTTGTAGAGGTATCCTGCTTTGTGACGTTAAGCTTTTGCCGCTGATTAAGGCTTGTTATTGCTTCTTTGTATTGTTTATTCAATGCATAAACACCCGCCAACTCTTTTAATAAAACGTCATTGGCGACCTCAGACAAGCCCTCTGCGTTTAGCGCTGTGCGGTAATATTCAATGGCTTTGACATAATCTTTTTCTTTCACATAATGACGCGCTAAATAACGCCCGGTACTAGACTTACTGTAAGCATTGGTCATTGAGTTAATCTGTTGCTCCAGATCTTTCAAAGACAGCAGGGACGACTCGCTAAGTTGTTTGCTGGGGTCAAGGAAAAGCTTGCTCCGGTATTGCTCAGCAACGGCCTCCTGAACTAACAAAACCAATAAAATAAAAACAATAATACGCATCACTAATGAACCGCATTATCAGGGTAATGTTTCCAAGAGAGCGATATTTTTTGGGTTAATATCATATCTCCTGTACCGCTCTTTAGTGAGCTCACATCATAACGCCAAAAAGAGACTGCTTTTTGCACATCCTCTTCAAAAATACCTTTTGGGTTAGCATCTAAAATACGAATATTACTGGTATGCCCTGAAGCGTTAACCGTGAATACAACAAGCACCCACCCATTAATTTTATTCTCCCAGGCAAGTAAGGGAATATTAGGCCGACGCGTCGTATAAGGGGTCACTTCAACGTACCCCTTGCTGTCTTTCCCCTCATCTAAGGATTCAAAGGACTGACCCGATACGGGCATTGTCCATTGCCCTTCAGAAGCGCCTACATTAATAGATAGAGACCCCATATCAACACTGGGCATTATGGGATTAGCACTGGTAATAGGCTCAACTGGCGACTCTGCCGGCGTATTCATTTGTGGCTCTGCTGCTTTTTCTGGTACAGGTTCAGGCTCAGCGTTTGTTTCGGGTTCAAGCTCTGGCTTTAGTGGCTCCCGGTATAGTTCAACAACGGCTGCGAGCTCTACTGATTCCAACCTTTCTGGGTCTGAAGAAATTAAATGCTGCATAAATAAGAAAATTGCCAGAGTCACCAGCATCGCGACACTAAAAACTAGAATGGTTTTAATCATCACGTTTTTCACGGTGAGGTATTGTTTGCAGCGATAGCAATTTTTTCAATGCCTGCTAAACGAATTTGATCCATCACAGCCACTAAGGTTCTGGTTGCCGCTTCTTGATCAGATTGAATAACAACAGAGCCTTCTGGGTTCTCTGCATGTAAACGTGCTACAACGGTTCTTATTGAGCGTATATCTACAGGGCGCTTATCAATCCATATTTCGCCACCAGCATTAATCGCTACAAAGACATTAGCCTTTTCCTGTTTAGAGGCGGTTTGTGCTTTGGGGGTATTAACGGTAATACCCGACTCTTTAACAAACGAGGTGGTTACAATAAAAAATATCAGCATAATAAAAACAATATCGAGCATGGGCGTCATATCCAGCCCTGCTTCTTCTTTATTTTTATTGTGTCGCCTTGCGGTCATAAAGAGCCTCGTTCTTTATTTAGACAATAGATATTCAGCTATAGCAGCATTAGTTTATCTGCTAGTTTACTGGTTTCACTGTCTGCAATTTGCTTTAAACGAACAGCAAAGTAGTAACCCGATAACGCCACCACCAAGCCTGACATGGTAGGGATAGTGGCGCGATAAACACCGTGAGCCATACTTTGCGCATCACTAGTCCCGTTCACCGCAATCACCTCAAATACACTGATCATGCCTGTCACCGTCCCCAAGAGTCCAAGTAAGGGGCAAAGTATGATTAATGTCTGAATCAAGGTTAATCGCGCATGTAGCTGCATACGCACCTCAGAAATAATACTCTCTCTGATTTTGTAGGCCCTCCATGATTTATGATCCTTACGTGCTTGCCAATCGGCTATGATGTTATTTGCAAATGAGGGGAAGGTAATTTTGCAAAACCAATAACGGTCAACAATGCATAACCAAAGCAGTAAGCAGGTGAAAAACACTGCCCAAATGACAGTACCACCTTGGTCAATAAAACCTTGCACTTCATAAATTAACCACATACAAAGCCTTTAATCTTCATCCGGTGTATTTAATTGCGACTCCATTGTCCGAGCCATAATACCTGCGCTTTGCTCATCTAATCGCTGAATCATATTCCCGGATAATGACGAAACCAAACTGTGACCAAATAATAAGGGAATAGCCATAACCAAACCCAACACGGTGGTTACCAACGCTTGAGAAATACCACTGGCCATTAATTTAGGGTCGCCGCTGCCGAATAAGCTAATCGCCTGAAAGGTCAGAATCATACCTGTTACTGTGCCCAGCAAACCTAATAAAGGAGACATTGCGGCCAGTAGTTTTATCAGATTATGGCTACGCTCAAGGCGAGGCACTTCTGCCAGTACCGCTTCATCAAGTTTGTACTGAATCCGGTTATTGCCTTCACTCTGCCCCTCCTCAATAAAGCCTTTTGCACTGAGCAATACTCGCCCGAGAGGGTTTTTACTGCTGGGTTGATCAAGTTGTGCTAATTGTCGACGCATTGATATATGAATAACGGATAAATACAGTACTCGCCACAATGTCATCAATAGGCCTAGCCCCCCAAGACCAATAATAATAAATCCGATAACCCCCCCCTGCTCTACTCGCTCTTGTAGTGTAGGTACATAACTCATCATTCCCATCAGGCTTCCCCCCGTGGGGTCAACAATGATCGGTAATATCTCCCCCCTTGAGGCTTCAAACTCAGCAGCCTCTCGCCCAAACCGGCTGGATGGCTGACGATTCAGCTCTAGTAATTCGCCGGTTTCAGGTACATAACGTAAAAATTCACCGTCACTGCTCGCGGTAAATGTGCCTACTCGTAAAATGGGCCGCGTTTCAACATAGCCTTCACGGGTAATAACAGGCCCTTCATAGCGGGCGATTTTTCCGGATTCTGTCATTTCCTCTTGTACCAGCAACCATAAGGCTTCAAGGTCTTTTATTGTGGCCAGTTGCTCTGTTTGCATGAGTGCTTTTAATTGTTTATTACGGTCTGGCTTTTGAGTAGTCACCATTGAGTCTTGTAATGCAGCGGAAAAATCCCCTGTCATTTCCGTATAAATACTGAATATATCGCCCATGTCTTGTTTCTTTTTGAGCAAGGTTTGCTGGGCTTGTTTAATACGTTCTGCATTTTCAATAGTTTGTTTTTTTAGCGGATTGTTGTGTATTTGTGATCGCTCAAACTTTTTCTTAGCCTCGGCTAAAAGTGCCTGCTGGCGGTTTTTTTGTTGTAAGAATGTTTGCTCACGTTGTTTATTTAACTGGGCTTCTTGCTGTCGGTTATCTTTAACCGTTTGCAGTAACTGGTCCAGATTAATAGGCGCTTGTTCTGCCTGCAGTATTTGTGGCGCTAGAAGCAGCATTACTAACAGGGTTTTCAAATAGCTCATTGAGGATTCACCATAGGCAATCTTAATAATTGCGGTGCAACCTGATTACTGGCAACACGAATAGCGTCAGATATATTGCGATCAAACGATTCAGGCAACTCATCCCAATCATTACGCTGTGCATTCCAGCGTCCACTAGCGCGACCATCCAGCGTGCGATAATAAAGCGCAACACGTCCAATTCTCAGAAATTCAACCGATAAATTTTCGCCATTCAGTGAGAGGCTATCTCTATAGCTTTCCACGGTGCGACCATAATTATTTTCAATTTGAAAGGCTTCTAGCAACAATCGATATTTTTTAGACAAAGACAGGCTTGGGTTACGTAAGTACTGTTTTAGCTGTATAACACTGCCCACACGATCTTCTTGATGAAAGGGTAAATCTAACACGACGAACTTCTCCAGCGAATCAGCCATGCTATTCATCAGTGGCATAATACGTAATTGAGTAATGTTGATTTCATCAATTTGTTTTTGCACTGAAGCAAGCTCTGCTTCCTGGTCTTCTTTTAATTGTTTAAGCTGGAAATTATAGGTATTTTGATAGTCTGTATTTTGAATAATCTGTCGATATTCTTCTAACATTTTCTGTGTTTGTATAGACAGACGATCAATACGCTGTTGAGACTTAATGGCGCTTTTATTGGTTTTGCTAACAACCGTTAGACTGTCGTCCACACTGGCCGCCCACAAAGTAGAAGGATAAAAAACAAACAATAACAGGGTAGCTAAAACAGTTTTCATAAGATCATTAACACCATCCAAAAGACCAATATCACAGCATCATCCATTCTAATACTAGCAGCAAACCCTGTTTATCATTCATTTACTGTATATTGCTGTATTCTTTTCCCCTCCAATCCAATAATCAAATAAATGTTCGAGCGTTTTATTTTGTTCTTTCATTGCAATCCAGTTACGCATAAACAACTCAAACTCTCTATCATTCTTATTAATGGGGAACGCCATTGATAAAGGAGGCTGTACAGGTTTTGGAACAACAACCGTATAGTCAGGGTTTAAGAGTGTCCAGGCTGAAGCTGCCGGCGCTCCAAATAACATCGCATCAATATGTTCATATTTTTCCCTAAAGAATAATCTTGGGGACGAGATTTCCCAGGCTTTTCCATGCTTAAAATGACGGTCTACGGCATCCCGATAAAAGAACGATTCAGGTATGCCTATAATTAAGTCTTCACGCTCGATTATATGCTTCCAATTAACAAACTCTGCCCGTCGCTCATCTTTCACGAGAAAAGCCATAGATTGCGTGCTGTATGGAATCGTTAACATGTACTCTTTCATATTATCGGGAATAACCGGAATACCGGTGGTTATGTCCAGGTATTCTGACGCCAGCAGCGGTGCGGCCTGTTTACGATATATCTTCACAAATTCAACGCCTACACCAAGGTCGGCAGCCAACTGATTCATTATTTCAATATCAAAACCAACCAGCTTCCCTTCATTATTATTAAATGCATAGGGTAAATCATCACGAAAATAGCCAACCCGAATAAAACCCCGCTGTTTAATACGAGAAAGTACATCAGCAAATGAATGTGCCGTTATATCTTGCTCACTTGGTTGTTCAAGGTAAGTAGTTTCTATGTCGCCATAGATAAAATCACGCTCAATAAATTTACTATACCCTTCATATTGATGACTAATCGCATCAAATGTGAACCTTAGCGAAATAAAAGCAATAACTGAAACCAATGGAATAATAAGCAGGTAACGACCAAATTTACGCCACTTAAAGGTGAATTTTTTAATGATGCTGGTCGCGATTAACAGAGGTAAACACACAGAAAAAATAACAGATAATACCGCAGACAACCGGCCAACTATCAGGTTTTCAGCGACAATAAAGAAATCCATCATGTTCCCTGAAACATTGAATAGTTCCAGTAAATTTGGCATGGCTAACATAGCGGTTCCAAATAACTGAGGAACCCCTGCACCGAGTAAATTAATATAGTCACTCATAGAAATATAAGCGCCTGAAAACCAGGCTGCAAATAAGGTAAAAAGTATCGCCAACAGCTTTCCACCAACAGGCAAACTGAAGGTAATGGGCACGATAATGCCAGGGACTTTACCCGCCTCGCTTTCAATAGGGCTAAGTTCGGTAATCAATGCTTTGGTTTTTTCAACAATGAGGGGAATAACAATAAAAAAGCTGCCCGTTGCAAACGCAGTAACCATCGCTTCACGAGACGCTTTAATCACCTTTCGATAACCGATAGGTGTAACAACTGCTACGATGGAAGGCAATACAATAAAGGAAAGTAAAAAAACTAAAACAGCGGAAGTAATAATATAGACCATCAAACCATCAATATCTGAAGAATCAATAGTTGCAGCCGCACGTAAGGCAATACAAAAAACGCCTACAGGGGCAAAACGCATGACTATATTGCTCACGTTAGCAATGGCCATTTTTAGGTTATCTAAAAGCAATAAGGTTTGTTTTTTGCGCTTTACGCCCATAAGCCCAATACCAACAAAAACGCTAAACAGTACAACCGAGGGAATTAAGGCATTGGCAAACGCATTAAATGGGTTAGCTGGAATAAACAAACGAACCAAATCAAACTCAGCATTCACTTTAATGGTATTAGCGCTATAGAATTCAGCATTTTCCCAGTCAGGAAAGGCAATAGGTGCCAATAAAATAAACGTAAGAACGGTGAGCATTAATATAAGCAAAATCAGCAGACTTTGCTTAAATGTACTGCGTGCTTCAAAGGGAGATAAACCACCAACACCAACAATAAGAGATAATGATATGTAGGGTAGCGCAGTCATTTGCAAGAGCATTACAAAGGCATCAGCTAGGGCCCCAACCCCGGGGAATACCGTCGAGCTGTAAGCACCTATAGCAAGCCCTGCAAACATAGCAAGCAAGATACGAACAGACAAAGGTATTCTACTAAAAAACATCATTACTTCTCACGCCTCATCTCTGCAATTCGCCTTTTCACCTCAGGATCATTAGGTGCAATAGCCGATAGCTTCGATAAGTACAGCAGACTTTCATTCTCTCTGCCATCTTGTTCTAAATACATAACCAAGGTGATCAACAGCTCATACTGGTTTGGCCATTCATCATTGGCTTGTTGTAGCGTCAAGATGGCTTCTTTGAGGTTTCCGGTGTTCTCCAATGCAACCGCGTATACGTAAAAATAACGCGCGGTTCGGTCTTCCTGTTCGGTCGCCGCCTTTAAGTAGGTTAATGATTCAGCCATATTCTTCTGTCTCACCCAGTACAAACCATAACTGTGCTGTAAAGCGCCACTGTCGGGTGCGACGTTAATTCCCCGTTCAAGGGCTTCTTTTGCTTTTACTTCATCACCCATGCTTCTGTGTATATCCGCAAGGTTAAGCAATGCAGGGGCAAAGTCAGGTTCTATTTCTAGCGCTTTATTTATTGCACTTAACGCGCCATCTATATCACCTTGAGCCAAGGCATAAACAGCCATAGAGGCCTGCCCTCCTGGCATATCTTGTGATATTAATAGCTGCTGCTCATATTCTCTAAACAATGCACTTAAAGCGATATAGTCTTCACCTTCTACGTGCTGGGCATAACCCGCCAACTGATTGGCCACGGCATAGCGCACACTGGCGGAAGGGTCTTTTACGAGGGGCTTTAATAACGTCCAGCGTTGCTGTAAGGGAATAAATCCACTGGCCTCTACTGCCGCACGTCTCACTAGTTCACTATCAGAGCTGAGTTGTTTTACTATCGTTTCAGCCGTCAGCCTCGATGGCACACCGCTAGTGAGTGATAACAACGCCGCTCGTCTAATATCTGAATGACGTTCATCATCAATATAAGCGGTCATAGGTCTTAGCGCTAATACATCAGCTTTTCGGGCTTTAGCATTAATAAGCCCAAAATAATCCGTTGTTTCTTTACCCCAGCTTTCTATTGTTTTTGCTGACCACTCACTCGATTGCGCTTTATGGCAACGGTTGCAGGCATTAGGCGTTTCCAGCTTATCTGAGTGTTGAGGTGTAGGAATACTAAACGAATGATCTCTACGATCGTCTACTTCCATATACGTGGTAGCCGGCATATGACAATTAACACACAGCGCCCCTAGGGAGTCTTTTTTATGGTGAGCGTGTTGTTCAACATCATATTTTGCAGGTAAGTGGCACTGGGTACAAAGCGAATTGTCCTGTGCTTTCACTTCTCCCGTATGGGCATTGTGACAGTTAGTACAGGTTACTCCGGCTTTATACATTTTACTTTGCATAAATGAACCTAATACAAAAACCTCGTCCTGAATCTGACCATCGGCATAATAAAGAGGGTCATCTAACAGACGGAGTGAATACTGGTCATGGTAGTTATTTGCCGGGTTAATCTCACCAATCACCTGACGACGAGAGTGGCAACCACCACACGCATTTATTTGCGCAGCAGTGTGCTCTCCTTTGGGTACAGCAATCGATTTTTTATCTTCAAAAACAAAATTTCGTGTTTGTTTAAGATGTGTATCAAAACCTATTCCAGTGCCTTTTTTATACTCGCCAGAGGCAACCATGTTAACGTGCTTATTACCCCCTCCATGACAAGACTCACAGGCCACATTCACTTCGCTAAACGTGGTTTCATAGCGACGATATACGGGGTTATAGCCTTTATTCAGGTTAGTAGAATGGCACTCGGCACAACGGCTATTCCAGTTCTGAAGTTGTTTCGTCCAGTGAAAAGGGCTTTCAGTATTGGTATCTTCATTGGGTAATAACTTAAACCACCGCTGCCCACCGTCTTCAGCTGAGCGACTATCCCAGGCGATATCAAATGCCTGTAATTTACCATCGCCACTATCAATCAAATATTGCTGCAACGGGGTATAACCAAACGTAAACTCAACCTTATAAGTCTGTTGTTTCTTTTCTTCATTTTGGGTGTTTATGTAATAACCCTGTTCATTCTGGGTAAACCGTGTGGTCACATCGTTGAACGTCACTTCCTTATTATTAAAATCACCCAAGACACTTTCAGCCGATGGCAACATCATAGATTTAGCATGATGAGATTGCTTCCACTGTTTAGTTTCAGCTTCATGGCACTGTGCACAGCGTTCACTGCCAACAAAATTATTATGGGTCTTAACCTGAGGCACGGCATAAGCGTTATTCGCAATAAACAGTAGCAATAATAGTACTGAAGCATTAGCGCCTGAAATTAAATATCGAACCATAGTCGAAAGCGGCATGTAAGTCCTTTTCTTGTTTTAGTAGTTAATAGACGGAAGTGCCTGCATTCTACTGAATTGAAGTGAAAAATAAACGTAAGCGGCAGTAATTCCTAAATTTAATGAGCAGGTGCAACCCACTATCCACAATTCATTTATCAGGGTTCAATCGAATACATTCTTGTAATGGGGGAACCGTTGCAGACTCAGTAAGTCGAGGTATTTTCTGTAATAGTATTTTGGCATCGTCAACGGTGAAATTACTGGACTCCCCTCCGTAGGCTGCACTAAATAACCTTTCAAATACTGCTTTTAGCGCTATATGATCGGCGTAGTAATTTTTTAGAAACAGTGCCTCGCCCTGATTTTCACTATTATTTCTTGATCCTACAATGAGATAAAGTTGCTGGCAGGCCAATTCGAATTGCTGATTTTTAACCGCGCTGATAAAGCATTTAGAATGTTGTCGATACTGCTTACGCGTTATTTTTTCATAAAACCTGATGAGTTGATTTTTATATGGGTAAAGGCGATAAACAATATAAAGGATAACGACTGCAATCAGCACGAGCGTTAATGTCATGCCACTTATCCGCGATAACTTATTCTCTTTAGTGGACAAACTCTGCTTGGAGACTTCACCAGATACAACCCATGAACGCTCAGGGATAACCACCTCAGCTAATTCTTTGGTGGTGTTATTCCACCAATAAAACGACTGTTCGGGCAAATGATACTCACCTTTTTGCTCGAAAATATAACTAAAAGACTCGACCTTGGCACCGGTAAGAACACCCCGGTTTGATTGATCTTCAATTTTCGCCGGCTTTTGATAAATACTCACGCCTGGCAATTCGGGTAGTGACAATACGGGCAGCATCATGCCTGGAACATTTTCCGCTCTAAAGGTAACCACCTGAGTGACCGCATTACCAATTTTATAGGGCTGTTCTTGATCGAATTCACCTTCTACATCCAGAGAAAAATGTGACGTGACGATATAATCAGGAATGTCTGCAAGCACTTCTGGGAGAACTACTTCAAACTCAGTCGCCTTGGTGTATGCAACCCCACTGATAATACCCCTTTCAGTATTTACCGACACAGCTACCTCAATAGCAGGAAGTTGATAAATACCCGGTTTCATGGGGTATAAGGTAATTTCCCGTATTTGACTGACCCAAGTCGCACCGTTTATTTGTTTAGTCCCATTTATCGCTAATTCACTCATGGGTAAAATAACCGTTTCTTCCAGGTCAACACTTTCTACTCGCGTGCCTTTGGCAAACCAGCGATCTGTCAATATTTCAATAGCGATGGTTACGGCCTGTTTAGCAATAATATCTTCAGATTGCTGTATGTTTAGCGCTATGGTTAATTTCTTACTCGCTATTAATTCATCGATCGTTGTCGCTTTGGATGGCACTTCTGATGCCACGGCTGATGGGACGACGGTAATAATCATTAATAGGAATGAAATACAGAGACTTTTTACAAAAAGGCCACAATCAATCATTTTTAGTACCCCCATCGGTTGGAGATACATTTTGCATATTGAATTTTTGTGATAAAAACCGTGCAGGGTCTTTTTGTACCTGGCGTAACCACATATCATTTATTGCGGGGTCAAGTAACAATTGCTCTGCACTGAGTTGCTCAACGACCTGCTTTCTAGCTTCCTGTTTTTCTGCCCCATCACCTGTTTGTGGTTCGTCCCCCAGCTCTTTTGATGAAGCACCCTCTTCTGGTTTTTGACTTTCAGATAATCTATTCACGTCATCGATGATGGCTTGCACGATAGCTAAGTTATTTTTTGCAGTGGAGTCTTCAGGATTCTTGTCCAAAATGAATTGATACATATCGCGTGCTTTCACATAACGTCGGTTGTGTGCCAAAGCATTTGCGCGAGCCAATACGTCTTGTGGCGTAGTGAATTGACTATAGAGCGTAGCCGCCTGATCAAATCGTTCTGCGCCATAAAAGCTAAACGCTTGCCAACGGGTATTGGTAAAAGTAGCGGCGGCTTCATCAAACCGGTCAAAGTAAAATAGAATTTCTCCTTGCTGATCTCTTGTTAACCACAGATCAGTGAATGATTGTGGCTTTAGATAAATAAACACTGATAGCAAAATCATCAAAAGAAGATAAATTGTACGCTTATGCTGTTTAAACTCTTTTTTATACGCCGCCGTTAGGCTTCTTACTTTAAGTAATAAGCCTACCATTGCAGTGTCCACCCTCGACGAAACCACAGCAGAAACAGGGCTGCAATAACAAAAACTAAAGGGTAACCTGCATCTTTCCAGAGCCGACTCTCATCATCAACAACAACCAAATTATTTTCGATATAACGGTTAACCTGACTAACGTCCTGTTTGTCGTGGGTCATCACTACCAAACGCCCCTGACTGCCGTTTGCCAACGCATCCAATTGCGACAGTTGCATTGGAATAATAGTAGAGTCTTCTTCAAGGTTAGCTGCTCTATTGCTATCTCCTATAGCCCACACAATGAGCTGGTGCTTTTGTTGTTCAAAAAAACCTGAGAACGCGCTAACCGTTTCGGATGTGGCGCCATCCCCCATAATCAATAGCGTCCCCGGAGTCTCAGTAGCTTGTAAAAGCGAGCCCGCCAATGGCAGTACAGCCTGAGGCAATTTGCCCGAAACAGGCATCAACTTATGATCAAGCGCATCTAGAAAATGCCTGATCATTTCACTGTCATTAGTAATGGGCATGACAATATGAGCACTGCCGGAAAAAGCAATTAATGCCGTATTAGCATCGCCACGCACGGCTAATAATTCAATAATTTTTTGTTTCGCCCTTAATAAGCGACTGGGCTGAACATCACTTTGATCCATTGATTCAGAGACATCTAACGCAATAATTAACGCAGAGTTATCTTCAGTAAAAGGCGATGGCTGTTGCTGCCAACTTGGCCCAGCCAATACAACGCATACCAAAGCAGCAGACAGCCATGTTACTTTTTGGGGAGAAAATAGGTTATTGCTATTTCCTTGTACGGTAAGTTGCTCAAGAATTTCAGATGACATCATTTTTCGCCAAAGTGCCAGGCTATCATCTCTAGCGGTTAGACTTTTAAGAACCCATAGCGTCGGAATTATAACTAACAGCCAGTAGGGTCTCATAAAATGAAAATGCTGAAGCGCCATCACCCCTGAAAAAACATCCGAAAATAGTGAGGTCATTGTTGGCGACCTCTTATTTTTAACCGGAAATTAAGGTTTACGATAAATAAAGACAACAGGTAAACTGTGAAAAATAAAGCCACAGGGTAGTAGTGAGCGCTGGTTTTTGGTCTAAACGATTGAGAGTCAAAAAGTTGAGGTTCCAGAACATCAATCTCTCGATAGGCGCGCTGCAATTCATCTCGGTTTAACGCTTGAAAGCTTCTTCCTCCGGTCACTTTTGCGATTTCATCAAGCACCGCCAAATCAACTTTTTCTTCTCCAACCGCCGTAGGGTCACCAACCGCTATTGCATAAATTTTAATGTCATAGGCGGCCGCTACTTTTGCCGCATCGACGGGGGGAACCCTAGAACTGGTATCGTTCCCATCGGTGAGAACAATGAGTACTCGATTTTTTGTTTGGGTATTCTCAAAAACCCCAATCGCTAACCCTATGGCATCACCAAAGGCTGTACTTTGCCCTGCCATACCAATCTCAGACTCTTTAAGTAAGGTTAACCACGTGTCTATATCACCCGTAAAAGGCGCTTGTAGATAAGGCGCATCACCAAACAAAATAAGCCCCAGTCGGTCACTCTCTCTACCTTGAGCAAATTCCGCTAATACTTGCTTAACTGCGATTAAACGATTAACAACTTTATCGTCACGCGTCGTAAAATCTTCTACCGCCATGGAGCCTGACAAATCAACAGCAATCATAAGATCTCTAGCCGACTTTTGTTGCACCACAGGTTCACCAATGATCTCTGGCTTAGCCATAGCCGTGACCAAGCAGAGCCATGCGAAAGCAACAATAAACCGCTGGGTATTTCTGCGGTTAAGAATAACAGCACCGCTTTGTGGCGTTTCGCCGGTAACATCTACCAAGCGTGCAAAGTAAGGCACCTGCACGGAATGTTTTTTCTCTTTGTACGCCGGCGCAAGCCAGACCACCAATACAGGTAATAGAAGTAAGACAAAACTCCAAGGATAGGCAAACTCAATCATTTTGCCTCCGGTGGTCTTTAATCCACAGGGTTATCTCTGACAATAGGCAACTCATCTGTTCTTGGTTAATCTGACATTGAGGATCATAGGCCAGACTATGTAATAAACTAGGGCAGTTATCTACAAAATGGCTCTTATCACTCTGTTGGTCTAGCCATGCTTCCCACGATTGTTTTGAAAGCAGGTTGATCTCAGTTCGATCAAACGCTGACAATGCGGTTTTACGCAATAAAGCGGGGAGCTGACGATAAATACTGGCGATCGAAGCTGCATTATAATCAGGTAACTGCTGAAGCCATAAAAGCGCTTCACGCCGGTAGGCATTACGCTTGTATTCCTGCCAAATCAGGTAAGCCTTACGAACGATAAACACAATAAAAATAACAAATAGAATTTTCCAACCCACCGTTTCTGGCCACCAACTTATGTTACTCGGTGCTTCCGTTTCTACTAGGCCATTAAGTAAATAATTACCCCAAGGTTCAGAAAAAGGTTTCATGTCCCCACCTTACCCAGTGCTTTACGCAACTGTTGCTCAACAGGTAAAACGGTGGTTATTGATAAAAGAGGAATTCGATATTTTTTAGCGGTTTCTGCATAGGTGTTTAGCTGCCGCTCTAGCTCAGTTTTGTATTTTTCACGAATCACCGCATCGTGTGATGAAAACTGGATTTGTTGCTCGCCATCACTGACCACCATTTGTGGCATCTCGGGTAGCTCTTGTTCCAGCGGGTCGTGTACATGACAGGCTATTATTTCATTATGTTGGCGGATTTTTTTGATAAAGTCAGTGCTTTTATTGTTCCAACCATGGCCATCGCCAATTAGAATCACCAATGCGTTATTACCACTCACCTGAGCTAATTTAGCCAACATTTTATTAAATGAGTCACTCGAATGATTGGGTTTCGCCCCCACCTTTAATTTCTTATTTTGCCTAACGATTTCAACGAGTACATTTACCACATGCTGGCGACCTCGTTTGGCAGGAATAACATGAATGCTATCATCGCCATAAACTACCGCCCCCACACGGTCGCCGCTGTCAGCGACACGCCAAGCCATCAAAGCAGCAATCTCAGCGGCAATAACTGATTTCATTTTCGACGTGCTACCAAAAAACATCGTGCTTCTTTGGTCTATCGCTAAATAAACATTCCGCTCCCGCTCTTCGGTGTATACCTTAATATGAGGTTTACCTGTACGGCGAGTCACTTTCCAATCCATTGAACGAACATCGTCACCGGGTTGGTAGTGCCGTAGTTCTTCAAAGTTTAATCCGCGCCCTCTTAACTTTGAAACATACTTACCGGATAGAACACTATTCACTGGCTGACTGGGGAGAAAGGAAAAACCTTTGGCTAAATATTGCAGGCGGCGCAAGGCATCAATATCAGCATAGATATTGTGGTTTGAGTGAGTATCTTTTTGCAATGACATAAGATTAATACACTACTCCAAAAAAACTACGCTACAGCGACTTGACGTAATATTTCATCAATTACCTGATCAGCAGTAATGCCATCAGCCATCGCATCATAACTCAGTATTAAACGATGCCGTAATACCGCATGAACAACACTTCTAACATCTTCAGGGTCAACAAACTCTTTATCACTTAGCCATGCTTGTGCACGCGCTGATTTGTCTAGGGAAATACTGGCTCTAGGGCTTGACCCAACGGTTATCCACTGTTGTAGCGGTGAATCAGGGTAACGCTCTGGTTTGCGGGTCGCCATCACAATGGCCACGATATAATCCACCAAGCTATCACTCATGTGAATATTATGAATTTCTGCTCGTGCAGCAAAAATATGCTTTGGGTCTATGGGTTCCAATATCTGTGATGATGCGGTTTCTTCACCACGCACCAGTTTAATTATTTGTGCTTCTGCCTCATCATCCGGATATTCGAGGTTTATTTTCATGAGGAAGCGATCCATTTGTGCTTCCGGCAATGGGTAAGTGCCTTCTTGCTCGATTGGATTCTGAGTGGCCAATACCATAAACAAATCGGGGAGTTTATGGGTTTTTCCGGCGACCGTTATTTGTCGCTCTTCCATTGCTTCTAGCAATGCGGCTTGTACCTTTGCTGGAGAACGGTTAATTTCATCGGCCAATAGCAAGTTATTAAATACGGGGCCAGGCTGGAAAGTTAGCAACGGTTTGCCATCAACTTCCTGGTACATTTCGGTGCCGGTAACATCGGAGGGTAATAAGTCAGGGGTAAACTGAACACGACCCAAGGTGACAGACAAGGTGCTCGCAAGGCTCTTTATTGAACGGGTTTTCGCTGTACCTGGTAAACCTTCAAGCAGAACGTTCCCGTTAGTTAACAACGCCAAAAGCAAGGAGTCTACAACATGAGACTGACCAATTACCGATTGTTGTATTTGATTCTTTAAACGTAAAATTTCTTGATAACTCTGACTCATAACCCGTTCCTTTAACCCATCAGATAATGACGTGATAATCACTCTATTTTTTACTCATTGCCAGCCTAAACCCTATATCAGGTAGCCGGACATTATTTGTCGCACCATCACGTTTAAATATTTCAGATTCATTAGCTGCAAACTCATAACCGCTACCTCTTATCACTTTCATCGATTTTTGTTTTGGGTTATTGGTTCTAGAGTAAAGCGGATTAACAGACGATGTATTGGTATAAGCAACCCGGCTCATATCATCTTGGCAAAATTCCCATAAATTCCCAGTCATGTCATATAAACCTAATTCATTGGGCTGTTTTTTTCCAACAGGGTGACTTCGTTTATTCGCATTTTCAGCATACCAGGCAACATCGGCAATATTATTAGAGCCGCTAAAAGTATAACCTTTTGATTGGTTACCGCCTTTAGCCGCATAAGCCCACTCGGCTTCTGTGGGTAAACGAAAATCTTTGCCCGTAGCAAGGTTTAATCGTTCGATAAATAATTGCATATTCAGCCAACTGATATTATTAACAGGGCAGTCTGAACAAGCGAAATAGCTGTAGTTCCACCCCATAATTTGCTCAAAAATATCTTGGGTTAACTCGAACTTCGACATATAAAAACCATCCAAACTCACCTGATGGGCGGGGCGTTCTCTTTTTCTCGCATCAGGGGAGTTAGAGCCCATTTCAAAGCTGCCAGCCTCAAGCCAAACCATATTACTCATCAGTTGCTCTAGCATGGCTGCTGGTAAGGTGTATTGTTTTTTTTGAGTCGATTTTGACGACATACTTTCATTTTCAGTAAGGAGACTATCGACCTCCTTAGCTTTAACATTGACTGCGATAAATAAAGATAAGCACACGCTTACGAGAACAATAAGGGAAAAAGGAAAAACATCACGACGCAGCTGAAGTAAACTCATAAGTTATTATTAGTCTGTTGATAGTATTAAATGATAGGTGTTATTTTGAATTATTTTATTAGTTGTACAAACTAATAAAAGCCATCAAGAGCGTCTTGATGGCTTTTATTATATGGTTACCTTGTCAATATTTCTCGACTTAAGGCACAAAACTTCCTGGTTCTTGACGCTGCGGAAATTCTTTAAAGGTAGCTTTGAATTTGCCTACTTCTGCCATTGAAGGAGCGAATAAGAACATGTGCTCTCCCCACCACTGAGCATAACCAGCGCCATCATGGTCCATACGTTCATATGGATCCATTCTTAAGTTAAATATTTTTGGCGCGCGCAGAGTTGTCCAAGGATCTTGCCACACTTCAATACCATGAGCACGTTGCTCACGAAATACCATTTTATAATCGTCAATACGAATACCAACAATATCACCCGTATCTGAAGAGTAGATAAACTCTTTACGTGGCCCTTCTTTAGCTGTGTCTAAAAAGTGTGGTAAAAAGTTATAACCATCTAAGTGAACTTTGTACTTTTTACCGTCAACCGTCATACCTTTCTTAAGCTTAGCTTTCACTTCCGTGTCGCCAGTTGCGGCAAGAATAGTTGGCATCCAATCCATCATCGCAATGATTTCATTTGACACTTGGTTAGGTTTAATTTTTCCCGGCCACCTTACCATCATAGGAACACGATAACCGCCTTCCCAGTTAGTGTTTTTTTCACCTCTAAAGGGTGTATAGCCACCATCAGGCCATAAGGCTAATTCTGCACCGTTATCTGTGCTATACATTACGATGGTATTATCAGCAATTTTTAATTCATCAATTTTGTCTAGTAACTGACCAACATGACCATCATGCTCCGCCATGCCGTCGGCATATAAGCCTTGTCCGGTTACACCCTCTGAAGACGGCTTTAAACGTGTCCAAACATGCATACGGGTTGAATTAAACCAAACAAAGAATGGTTTTTTCTCAGCATGGGCTTTATCGATAAATTTAAGGGCAGCGCCTAAAAATTCTTCATCAATAGTTTCCATACGTTTTTTCGTTACTGGGCCGGTATCAGTAACTTTACCGTCAGCAAATGAATGAATGGCGCCGCGTGGGCCAAAACGCTTTTTAAAGGCAGGATCTTTAGGATAATCTGGATGCTCTGGTTCATCTTCAGCGTTTAAGTGATAAAGATTTCCAAAAAACTCATCAAAACCATGATTAGTGGGTAAATGCTTATCTTGGTCACCTAAGTGGTTTTTACCAAATTGACCGGTAGTATATCCACGCGCCTTTAATAAGGTAGCGATTGAAGGGTCTTTTTCACTCATGCCTTCTTCGGCACCAGGTAAACCTACTTTCGTCATACCTGTACGAATAGGATGTTGACCAGTGATAAAGCCAGCACGACCTGCGGTACAACTTTGATCACCATATGAATCGGTAAACAATATACCCTCATTTGCGATTCTATCGATATTGGGGGTTTTATAACCCATTACGCCCCGGTTGTAGGCACTGATATTAAAGGGGCCTATGTCGTCACCCCAAATAGCAAGAATATTGGGTTTTGATGTGTCGGTTGTCGCTAAGACGGCACTAGAAAGTGCTAGCATACTTAGCCCAACAGCGAGCTTTTTACGTGAAAACATTTCATATCCTTATTAAATTTATGTTTATGTTTGATAAAAAATACAACATCAACCAAGTATAGACTTTTCTTTCTCTTTTTTTATCGTTCTTAATCAAAAATTTCAATCAACACGTTTCCAAAAGCACCGGAAGGCGGTTTAATACTTATATATGCCGACAACGTAGATGCGATATCAACGGTATGAACCTTACGGGTGACGGTTTCAGCCTCTAAACCTGCACCAGCGAAGACTATTGGCACATAGCTATCGTAGCTCCAGGGTGAGCCATGGATCGAAGCCACTGTTAGCCCGTCAAAGTCATTAATAAACCAATTCGGTTCAAATACTAAATAAATATCCCCTGAACGTTTTGAATAGAAGTTGTTAAGTACCGCACGATACAGAGGTGTATCAGGTAGGTTTCCACGCTGCAATGCGGCACTGGATACGGCCATAGATATACCTGAGAAAACCGAAAGTTCTTTAACTACCGCTTCTTCTAATGCCTGTCTGTCGACTTCTTTATTGTTAATAACCGATTTGCTCAGGTACAAGTAAGGGTGTTCATACTTTTCTATCAATTTGCCATGAATATTAAATTGTTTTTTCAATCGACTGATAGCCGCTTCTTTTTCCCAGTTGTCAGGCTGTATATATCCGGCAGGAATATTAAGAGATTTGAGGTAACCTGGCGCATCAGGGCCTCCATGATCCGCAGAGAGCACAATCAGTGTATTTTTAAGACCTACCTGCTGATCCACAAATTTAAACAACTTTGCCAGACTACGATCTAACCTGAGAATATTATCTTCTGCCTCCAGGCTCGACGGCCCGAACACATGCCCAACATAGTCCGTAGAAGAAAAACTAATACTGAGGTAATCCGTTATTTCATCTTGACCTAGTCTCTCTTCAAGCAAGAGGGTTTTGGCAAAATCGAGTGTTATCTCATCGCCTGCAGGGCTCAATGTTAACAATGTTGTGTAATATTTGCCGTCTGCCGTTCCATAAGAGTGAGGGAATACACGCCCAAACCCGCCAATATCGGTTTCCCACTCACGGTCATCAGAGCTTCCAAACAAATAACTGTTCTGATCATATAACAACGACCAAGATTTACCCGCATACTGCTGTGCTATTTTTTTACTATTCCAGTTTGTTACCCATTGAGGATATTGGTCAAAATAATAGTTACTGGTAACAAACTCTCCGTTTGCTTTTGAGAACCAAAACGCTTTACCTGCATGGCCTGCCATAGATACAGCACCACGATCTTTAACCGATACTCCAAAGACTTTCGCTTTGCCTCCGGTATTTGCTTTTAGTTCATCACCAAAGGTAGTGACTAGAATGGCAGAGGGAGAGCGTCCCTCACTTCTGGCTGCTCGCTGAGTAGGATCAATCTCAGCTTTAGCATCAACGTCGGCGTCTTTGCTTAGCAAGGTATAATTGGAGTCTTCAATATTATAGGTAGACTGACCCGTTTCCCGATCGAACCAGAGGTTACCAACCATACCATGCACTGAAGGCTGAGCCCCCGTTGCCAGAGTTGTATGGCCAACGATAGTTTCTGTATTCGCATGATCATGATGAGCATTAGCGAAAACAATACCTTGCTCCCATAGATACCTAAAACCACCCTCACCCAAGCGCTCATAGTAACGTGTAGGTAAGTCACCACGAAGTTGGTCTACTGTAATTTGAAGTATTAGTTTTGGTTTCTTTTTACTGGCGTCAGTATCATCAGCAAAAGCATTTGTTGTTAGCTGAGAGGAAAGCAGTAATATACCTGCGGTTAACACCCATATATTTCTGCAAGGCTTCATATTTAGTCCCTTAATTCATTCGGTAGCGTATTTATTTTTCCAGCAATCTTACAGCAACAATATAAACAAAGACTACAGCCTTGAAGTGAGATGGGGGGCAAAGTGGGGATTAGGTCAAGACCCAATGGACCCCGCTACTTCGGTGTATATAGGTTCATAGTAAACCCTACAGTAAACGCAGTTTCAGAAGGGCTAAAATAGTGTTTGAACCCACCATTTATACCGAGAATATTATTTTTCCAGAAATAGGTGCCTAATCCGACTTCAGCAAACTCCCCTTCGTCTGCATCCATTTCGCTATAGCCTAGGTCTCCATAGGTGTAGAGTGTGTCGACTAGGGTCTTTCGGAGCGCAATTCCAAATTCAGATTCATCGTGAAAATCACTTCCTACCTTTGCGCCAACGGCTAAGCCTTGGTTTAGGTTCTTAAACACCCTCATTTCAACAAGGAAGGTATCGACCCAACGGTCTGTCATAATTACTTCAGTACCGCCAATCGACAGTACGGGATGACCCTCAGGGCGCGAAGAACCCCATAGGGATTCATAGTCCATATTTCCCTTGGTACTTTCCAGTCCGAACGATGGTCCCGACATCACAAGGACACTAGCGATAACCCCTAACGCTGCTTTTTTCACTTTTACTTCCCCCACCAGTGAATTGTATTGTTAATTCCATATCAAACAGTTTTCGCAACCAAATCCTTCAGTTAATCTTACACTTAGAGAATAACCTTAATCAAGTAATCACCATACAACCAGCCAGCAAAACTAACAAACGTTGTTTAAACGTACCGCGTGCTTCAAACGGTGACAAGCTACCAATTTCTACAATCAACGATAATGCAATATAGGGTGCAAGCTTTCATTATCTCTGCCAGCTTATTCCAAGTACATAATCAGGGTGAGTAATAACTCATACTGATTCGGCCATTCACCTTAATCATACTCAACAACGCAATTTCGGCCTTTTCGCTTAGCTCGATAAAGCGCCTCATCGGCTTCAGCTATAAGCAAGCAAGGCTCCTCATTGGGGGCCGGAAGCAGGGTGCATAGCCCAATGCTAATAGTGACATAGCTTTCAACACAGGAACCTTCATGGTGCTTTCTCAAGTCTCGTATGGCGTTAAGACAATTAGTCGCAACCTCCAGGCTCATCAATCGATCCGATTCTGACATTAAAATGCAAAACTCTTCCCCTCCGTATCGCGCAACAAAGTCTGTGCTCCGCGGGGCTGATTGATTCAGTGCCTGAGCCACTACTTTGATACATTCATCCCCCTCTACATGGCCGTAGAAGTCATTGTATTGTTTGAAAAAATCAATATCTATCATCAATAATGAGAGTGACTGGCCGTTGCGTAAGCTTCGTCGCCATTCGCTTTCTAGCCGTTCATCAAAGGCACGCCTATTCGCGATATTGGTCAAGCCATCCTTCATACTCATCTGACGCAACTCTTCTGTTCGTTGTGCTACCTTCATTTCCATCTGGTCGTACAGTGTCGCGTTAATAAGAGAGATAGCCAACTGGGCACTCAACAGTTTTAAGGTTTCCTTATGCTTTAAGGTAAACGCACCTTTCATTAAATTATTTTCTAAGTAAATCACCGCAATCAACTGCCCTTGAGACAAAATAGGGAAACTCATTACTGATTTCGGCTGTTGTTGCTGAAAATAAAGACTATATGAGAAGTGAGGGTCGTCGGCAGGGCAACTTAAAATGACTGTTTCCTGGGTTTCCTGAATATGGTGAATCAAGGCATCAGGTAATACTGGCGTGCTACCGGCACAAGTATCTTGTAATGTCTGGCTGAATTTCTGGCAATCTATATGCTGGGTTTGATGATCAAACTTACCGATTATTTCTACCATCATTTGCCCTCCATCCAGCAAAATGATGGCTCCTTTTTCTGCACCGGCATTTTCTAGCAATACTTCCATCATTTTATAGAGTAAGGGTTCCAGACCTAATTCTTCAGATAGCAATTGATTGGCTTTCAATAGCGAATGCAAATCCAGTGCATCTGCGTGATGTGTGATGGCAGTTATGCTTTTGGTTGCACTGTATTCCTGCCATTTTTCAGCTAAGGTAAAGGCCACCTGAGGCCAGTTATTTTCTAACAAGTTGCATTTAACATTTGCCCCCCAGCATCGATAAAGGTACTTTCTATTAGTGATGGGCTATCTGGTAGACAAGCTTTGATCACGGGTAGGTTGTTAATAAATTGCTGCTGTAAGGGGCGGTCTCCCATAATAAAAGCATGGCGTATCATCGCCTGACTGAATAAGGCTAATTCCATTGATGGCGTTGCATAGTCACCATTAAAAAAGGCCGTTGCACTTAGCTCATCGGTATCAAACGATAGATCATGGAGGGTTTTGCCCTGTAAAGCCAAAGAAGGCTGGAGTATGGCAAATTTCACAAAGTTTTCACTGGCAGATTGATGAGTACGACGTAAAAAAATCAAGCCATCGCTTGCCTCATGCGTTAACGAGTCTAACGGTAAACCTTTAATAAACTTGTTCACGGCACCTAACAGCACGGCATGTCCGGCTGAGGTTAAATTCAGCCCTTCTTCCCCCCATTCAGCCGCTTTTTTCAACAAGGGAAAGGTATTTTCCAACGGCTCTCGCCAATGCTGAAAAAATGCGGCAAAACCTTGGTAAATAATAACTCTATGATATCGATTGGCTCGTTGATCTGACAGTATCAAGGCCTGTTTTCCGATATCATAACAACGCGCGTAAGGTTCACCCATCATAGACATCACCCAGGCGTTGGTGAGGTAGGCCAGAGGGGTGAGATCATTAACCCCATACTTGAATGACAAACTGACCATTCGACAGGAATTTACGCCATAGCTGGCAAACTGCCGCAACTGATAAAGCACTACCGTTAATGCACTATGAAGCTCCATTTCCAGTAGGTATTGTGCTTGTGTCATCTCCTTTTCATTCTGAGAATTTAATAATTGTTGAGTCGTCGAAAACAATGAAGGCAGTTGCTCTGCTGCAGATTCTTCTGTGGACGGAAAATCATAAGCTAATAGCTTTAATCCACCGAGTAACACGGGCAATGCTTCGCTGAACCGTCCTTGTTGTTGATACTGCGTAGCTTGAACTAACACCAAACTGACTTTTGATAATGCATCTGGCACCGCTGCGATGGCTATGGGATATAAGGCGTCGGCAGCCTCAAAATTGCCTGCCATATAATAAGATTCCGCCAGTTCCCGATGCAGAAATAAAGTTTGATCGGGATTACTCTGCCATGCATTGTTTGTTAACAATTCTTTGGCAATCTCAAGAAAACTCACCGCCGCAGGAAAAGCAGAGGCATTTTTTGCTTTAATACCACCTCGAAGATTCAATGCCAGTAGCCGTTCTTTTCCAGATTCATCCGTAACAAGGTGGTGATCATGGTTAAGCAGTTCAAGAAGGGTAAATAACTGTGCATCTAGCTCATCTTCAGTAATGTTACTGAGTAGCAACCAGCCTGTATGCAGACGTAATTCTGGCATATCCTGATGTTTAACTAGTGTATAGGCGGCCTCTTGTACCCGATCATGCAGAAAACGATATTGTGTTAAATTTAGCTTTTCTGGTGAGTTACTGAATTTATAGTTCTCATTAAGCGGAATAATTAATCCCTGCTGTAAGGCTGGCCATAGTGATTCTGCGGTTTCAATAGCGTCACTTTCATACGCAATGGCCAGCATCCGTAGTGTAAACGTGCTACCTAACAGGCTCGCTAAGGATACAAGGTGTTGCGTGCTTGCATCGAGGCCACGCAACTTATCCACCATGAAATCAACAACATTGTCGGTTATCTGACGTTGCTGAATATGAGGTAAATTCCAAGTCCACACGCCCTTTTTCCTGCTATAAACAATGTCTCCGTCTTCGTATAATGAGAGCAGGAACTGATTCAGGAAAAATGGATTACCGTCTGTTTTCTCATAACAAAGTGCCGCCAAAGGCATTGCTTCATTAACTGTGCACCTTAAAGTATCACTAATTAATTGAGTCACCTGCTCCTGTTTCAGGTTGGACAGTATGAGCTTATGAACTTCACCTTGCGCCTGCTCAATAGTCTTCAATGTTTTTGTTAGAGAGTGGTCTGTATTAACCTCATCATCCCGATAAGCCGCTACAACCAATAAGGATCGCCCCTCATTGGATAGTATTTGTTGTTCTAGCAATTTTAGCGTTGAACTATCTGCCCACTGTAAATCATCCAAAAAGACCACCAGAGGACAACCGCTGGATGATAGCGCGTTGACAAAATTCATGAATACCGTGTGAAATCGATTTTCAGCCTCCACGCCAGGTAAGCAGAGTTGTTGTTAATTTAACGCCTTACTCTTATTCAAATAATCACTATACAACCAGCCAGCAAATCGCACTACGCCATTCAATACGTGCTCGCTTCTAACGGTTGGGAACACATCAAAGGCATGCTGTGCACCCGAAATTTCAGCATACACCACAGGGCTGTCAGATATTTGCTTCAATGACTCAACAAAGTAGCGTGCTTCATCCGTAGAAACCAGTGTGTCTTTATCTCCCTGAACCACCATAAACGGGGGTGCTTGTTTATGAGCATGGTTAACCGGAGAGGCCTGACGGTAAAGCTCAGGGTTGTCTTGTTTAGACACCTTTAAAATAGAGGTTTGCAATATCTGCTCTAAACCTTTGTGGTACTGCAAAGCCTTTTCATCATGAAAATCATAAATACCATAAAAGGGAATACAGCCTTGCACCTCGGTATTTTCGTCTTCAAAGCCTGGCTGAAAGGGTGCATAGTTTTCTGTAAGCGACAATAAAGAACTTAAATGACCACCAGCAGAACCTCCGGTAACCAAAATAAAATTGGGGTTACCGCCATATTCCGCAATATGTTTTTTCACCCAGACCAAGGCTTTTTTACAATCAATAATATGCTCTGGGAAGGTCGCCTTTGGGCTTAAACGGTAGCTGATAGCCACACAAACCCAGCCATTCTCTGCAAGCCGGTTCATTAGCGGAATAGCCTGCTCATTCTTGCTTCCCATCTTATGAGTCCAGGCACCACCATGGATTTGAAATAGCACAGGGGCGTTTTCAGGCTTAATCTTAGGTCGTCTGATATCCAGTTTTAAATTAAGACCATCTACCTGTTCATAGGGAATATTTTTGATGCTTTCGACCTGATCAGAACGCATTGTACTAAAAGGCCTGGCCAATTGTTTTTTACTTAATGGTTTAACGTCATCATAAACAGCATCTGCTCTTATATGAGTACGGTAATCAGCCCCCAAGCCATTCTCCAAACTACGTTCAATCTCATTTTCTGCTAAATCAGCTTGCAGGTGATACATGGTCATTCCCCACCATGACACCAATAGCATCAGTAACCCTATAGACCCAAAGACACCATCAACCACGCCCGCAGCAACGAATACCAGCGTTAGCACCACTTGAAAAACAAGGTGATGCCATACCAGTTCGCCGACAAGCCAGCCCGATAAAAAGCTGATAACAACGCCTTTGCTGTGTTTATAAACGGGGAAATACAGGTTGTAAGTCGCCCATGCACTCAGCAAAGCTAAAATCAGAAAAAGAAGTGTCATATCGTCTAACCCTTACTGCGTTTATTAACTTGTTTCATCAGTCTACCCTTCATCATAGACTCATTATATATGCAGTTGTGCTCACTAATTCTAAAGAAGCGATTAATACCGCTAT
>ENA-ORXI01000666-ORXI01000666.1-sediment-metagenome-genome-assembly--contig:-NODE-666-length-28411-cov-5.677419_pt1 | contig 28411 bp, 26 predicted proteins | sample MGYA00237861_ERZ511468 | MGnify/ENA primary metagenome ERZ511468 (study PRJEB26299, sample SAMN06266213) | sediment metagenome | isolation source: Hudson Canyon methane seep mesocosm | place: USA:Hudson... | reverse complement strand
CCAACACCAACACCAACACCAACACCAACACCAACACCAACACCAACACCAACACCAACACCAACACCAACACCAACAGCTGATAAATTGCCATCTTCGCCTTGGATAGTTCAGCTGGGTAGCTTTTCAGTAAAAGCAAATGCTGATGCTTTAGCAGAACAAGTGACAAAACTAGGTTTTGCACCAATTGTTGAAAGCAGCGAGAGTTATAAAGGTTCTATTTATCGAGTACGTTTGTCATCAATAGCAGATAAAGTAACCGCTGAAAAACAAGCTAAAGAACTGACAAAAAAATTAAACTTAACACCACAAGTTTTCCAACAAAAACCATAGTGCAATAAGAATTAAGATCTTAGATGAAAATCGTTAAAAATCTTAGGTTCAACTCCGTCATTCTGGTAAAATCTTTTGTTTGATTCATTGAGTAGTATCTGGGGAAATTATGCTTTGGGTTGACTATGTGATTATTGGAATCATATTGATTTCATCTGGGATCAGTATTATCCGTGGTTTTATCAAAGAAGTTTTATCCTTAGCTAGTTGGATCTTATCCTTTTGGGTTGCATTAATGTTTCATGCCCATCTTGCAACACTGTTAACTGATTATGTGTCAACACCATCTATTCGGCTGTTTGCAGCATTTTTTGCGTTATTTGTAGTAACGCTAATTTTAGGTGCTTTGGTTAACCATCTTATTTCCCAATTAGTGGAAAAAACGGGTTTAACAGGGACAGATAGATCATTAGGTGTGATTTTTGGTTTATTACGTGGCCTGGCGATCGTAACACTGTTGATATTAATTGCCGGAGCAACACCCATGCCAGAAGACAGTTGGTGGCAAAACTCATTATTAATTGAACATTTTGAGAAAACAGCTATATGGGCAAGGAGCTTCTTGCCTAATGACATTGCAGAATATATAAACTTTTAGCTAATCGCTTACAGGGCAAATTTATGTGCGGAATAATTGGTATCGTAGGTCAATCAGAGGTTAATCAAGCCTTATATGATGGACTCACCGTCTTGCAACATCGAGGACAAGATGCCGCAGGTATTATGACTTGTGATAAAGCGGGACAATTCTTTCTTAGAAAAGATAACGGCTTGGTTAAAGATGTCTTCCACACACGCCATATGCTGCGATTAAAAGGCAATATGGGAATTGGTCATATTCGTTATCCAACTGCTGGATGTTCGACCTCTGCAGAAGCTCAGCCTTTTTATGTGAATTCTCCTTTTGGAATTTCACTAGCGCATAACGGTAATTTGACCAATACTAAAAAATTAAAGGATGAGTTGTTTCAAAGTGACCGTCGTCATTTAAATACAGACTCAGATTCAGAAGTATTACTTAATATTTTGGCACATGAACTACAAAAAAGTGGTCAATTAACCCCTAAAGCAGAAGATATTTTTACGGCTGTAAAAGAAGTTCATCGCCGCTGTAAGGGGGCTTATGCAACGGTTGCTATGATTGCTGGTGTAGGTATTCTAGCATTTCGTGATCCTCATGGAATTAGACCTATTGTTATCGGTAAACGTGAAACTGAGAAAGGTTCTGAGTATATGGTTGCATCAGAAAGTGTTGCGATCGACTCTTTGGGTTATCAGCTAGATCGTGATCTTGCTCCTGGAGAATGTGTATTCATTGATATAGAAGGGAACCTCTATGCAGAGCAATGTGCAGAGAATCCAGTGCAATCACCATGTATTTTTGAATATGTCTATTTTGCACGACCAGACTCGATGATTGATGGTATCTCTGTACATAAAAGTCGTATGCGTATGGGAACAAAATTAGCGCAAAAAATTGAACGTATCTTTCCAGATCATGATATCGACGTTGTTATTCCTATTCCAGATACAGGTCGAAGTGCAGCTTTACAGTTGGCTTATGAGTTGGGTATCGAATATCAAGAAGGTTTTATTAAAAACCGATATATCGGTAGAACATTTATTATGCCGGGCCAGGTTCAACGTAAAAAATCTGTTCGCCAAAAACTGAATGCGATTGATTTGGAATTTAGAGGTAAAAACGTTTTACTTGTCGATGATTCGATCGTGCGAGGAACAACATCGCAACAAATCGTACAAATGGCACGAGAAGCTGGCGCAAATAAAGTTTACTTTGCCTCAGCCGCACCACCGGTTAGATACCCTAATGTCTATGGCATTGATATGCCTTCAGCGGATGAATTTGTCGCTCATGACCGTGACATAGCAGAAATTGAAATAGAGCTAGGTGTTGATAAGTTAATTTATCAAGATCTTGACGACCTTATTGATGCAACAAGTAAAAAAACTGATATAAAACAGTTTGATACCTCATGTTTTGATGGTAAATATATTACCGGAGATATTGATAAATCGTACTTGAAATATATTGATGATTTACGTAATGATGCTTCAAAGCAAAGTGAAGATGATAGTAATGCGGTGATAGAACTTCATAATAATTAATAATATTCAAAATAGTATAAATAATGAATAGACACTCAATCATCGCTATCTTTGCGGTTTAGTTAGTTTTCTTATATAATTCCGGCGATTATGCATCAACAATTACCAGTAGAAATTGATCCTTTCAGATTAGCTCAAAATGGTTTGAAATTAACAGGTGAGCTGCAAGTTTCAAATTTGAAGCGTTTGCTTAAGTCACTTGACAGTGATGAGGGGGTTGTCAACGTTGATATGCATTTTGATGTTGATGAAACAGGCACACCGTTTCTAAAAGGTAAGTTCAGCTCGTCATTAAGTATTATTTGTGAACGTTGTTCGGAAGCAATGTTATTAAACGTTGAATCCAATTGTTTATTAGCATTAGTTAAAAATGAACACAAAGTCGAAGGTCTTGCTGAGCAATATGATCCTTGGCTTATAGATGATAATAACGAAGCTATAAAATTAGCGTCGGTAGTTGAAGATGAATTGATATTGGCACTGCCCTTGGTGCCGAAACATGATTTTGAATGTTTACCTGCAGAAGTATGGCAGTCAGGGGAAGATGAGGTTGTAGAAGAAAAGCCAATCTCACCGTTTGCTGTATTATCAGCACTGAAATCAAAAGATTAAGTTATATTTATTTGGGTTAGGAGTTCTATCAAATGGCTGTTCAAAAAAGTAAAAAAAGTACATCACGTCGTGGCATGCGTCGTTCACATGATGCATTAACAGAAACAACATTATCTGTTGATTCAACATCAGGCGAATTACACCGTCGTCACAACGTATCTGCTGATGGTTACTATCGTGGCCGCAAGGTTGTTGCTGATACAACAGAATAAGGCACCGATAGATTGAGTTTAACGATATCTATTGATGCAATGGGCGGGGATCACGGACCTCAAGTCGTGATCCCCGCTGCTATTTCAGCACTTAAAAAACATCCTAACGTCAAATTTATTCTAGTCGGCGATAAGGACGTTATCGAAGCACAACTTCGAGAGCACAATGTTTTAAGTGATGAACACTTTCTTATCCAGCACGCGTCACAGCAAGTTGCAATGGATGAATCACCCGCTCTTGCTTTAAGAGGCAAGAAAGATTCATCAATGCGAGTTGCCATAAACCTGGTTAAAGAAGGCAAAGCATCAGCCTGTGTTAGTGCAGGAAATACTGGCGCTTTGATGGCAACAGCACGGTTTGTTTTAAAAACATTACCAGGCATTGAAAGACCCGCAATAATTTCAGCATTACCCACAATGAAAGGGCATACCTATGTTCTTGATTTAGGCGCTAATGTTGATTCTAGTGCTGAGCATTTAGTTCAGTTTGCGGTGATGGGATCAGTGCTAGCAGAATCAGTAGATGGGATACAAAACCCAACGGTCGGTTTGCTTAATATTGGTTCTGAAGAAATCAAAGGCAATGAACGTGTTAAAGAAGCAGCTCGGTTATTAAACGAAACTGATCTAAATTATTACGGTTTTGTTGAAGGTGATGATTTATACGAAGGTGTCGTTGATGTGGTTGTCTGCGATGGTTTTGTTGGTAATGTGGCATTGAAAGCCAGCGAAGGTGTCATTCATATGATTCGACATTTTTTACGTCAATCATTCGGTCGCAACATTTTCACCAAACTTGCGGGTTTAATTGCTTCGCCGGTTTTAAAGCACTTTAGTAATGAGCTTGATCCTCGTGCTTATAACGGAGCGAACTTTATTGGTCTGCAAGGCATTGTCATAAAAAGTCATGGTGGCGCCGATGTTTTTGCTTTTTCTAATGCTATTAATATTGCAATTGTCGAAGCCGAAAAAGATGTACCGAAGAATATCAGTAAACACCTAGAAGCCTTATTGGAAGGTCAAGTTTTGTGATTTATTCCAAAATTGCAGGTACAGGTAGTTACTTACCCGAAAAAACGCTGACAAATAAAGATCTCGAAGCCATGGTGGAAACCAACGATCAATGGATAACTGATCGTACAGGTATCAAGAAACGCCATATAGTTGCAGATGATGAAACAACAACTGATTTAGCTTTTTTTGCAGCAGAAAAGGCGATCGAAGCCGCTGGTATCAACAATGATGATATTGATTTAATTATTGTTGCAACTACAACACCCACACGTATATTTCCTAGCACCGCAGCCCTAGTCCAAGAAAAATTAAAAATAGCTGGCTGTCCTGCCTTTGATATTCAAGCGGTCTGTACGGGTTTTGTTTATGCACTCACTGTTGCAGATAAATTCATCAAATCAGGAACAGTAAAAAACGCACTGATTATTGGTGCGGAAAGTTTATCTCGTATCGTTGACTGGACTGATAGAAATACTTGCGTCCTATTCGGTGATGGTGCTGGAGCAGTTGTTCTACAAGCTTCAAATGAGCCAGGCATCTTGTCGACTCATATTCACTGTGATGGTAAATATAACCAGTTATTAACCGTACCAACAGGCCCTGGTTCTATAGAGAGTGAAGCTGCTCAATTCATTGAGATGCGAGGCAATGATGTATTTAAAGTTGCGGTGAAAACCTTAAGTAGCATTGTAGATGAAACATTAAAAGCTAATAATATGGCTAAAACTGATGTGGATTGGTTAATTCCTCATCAAGCAAATATTCGCATTATTGCGGCTACCGCAAAAAAATTAAGTATGTCGATGGATCATGTTGTGGTAACAGTAGATGAACATGGTAATACATCAGCGGCATCCATTCCTTTAGCGCTAGATACCGCCGTGCGTGATGGCCGTATTAAACGTGGTGAAACTTTATTGCTTGAAGCTTTTGGTGGCGGGTTCACCTGGGGTTCAGCACTGCTTAAATATTAATTTCTGAGGTTTAATTCATGAGTTTAGCCTTTGTATTCCCTGGACAGGGTTCACAATCTATCGCCATGTTGACTGAATTGGCATCACAGTTCCCACAAGTAGAGGAAGTCTTTGCTGAAGCGTCAGTTGTTTTAGGTTATGACTTGTGGCAATTAGTTACTGACGGCCCTGTAGAAGCTCTTAACCAAACCGATCGTACTCAACCTGCGATGTTAGCGGCAGGCGTGGCAGTATGGCGCTGCTGGCAATCACAATCGGATATTAAACCTACTTATTTTGCAGGCCATAGTCTCGGTGAATATACCGCTCTAGTTGCAGCCGGATCATTAGATTTTCAAGATGCAATTCGACTCGTTGAGCAACGCGGTCAATTTATGCAACAGGCAGTACCCGCTGGAAAGGGCGCAATGGCTGCTATCTTAGGCTTAGCGGATGATCTCGTTATAGAGTTATGTCAGGAAGCTTCTGCAAATGGTGTTGTTGAAGCCGTGAATTTTAACTCGCCAGGACAAGTTGTTATTGCAGGTGAAGCCGAAGCTATCAATCAAGCGATTGAACTGGCAAAAGAAAAAGGGGCAAAACGTGCCTTATTATTACCAGTCAGTGTGCCGTCTCATTGTGCATTAATGATTCCAGCTGCTGAAAATTTAAAGCAAGTTTTAGCGGATATTGATATTCAAGCTCCACAAACGCCAGTCATTCATAATGCAAGTGTTACCAGCACTGCTAATACGACTGAAATCAAAGAGCTATTAACGCAACAATTGCATAATCCAGTACGGTGGGTTGAAACAGTACAATGGTTAGCAAAACAAGGCGTAACTGAAATTGTAGAATGTGGCCCGGGTAAAGTATTAGCCGGTTTGACTAAAAGAATTGATAAAACATTAACGGCTTTACCGGTATTTGATTCAAATACATTAGAAAAAGCAATCACAACGTTAGGAGATGCATAATGAGTCTAGAAGGACAAATAGCCTTAATCACAGGCGCAACTCGTGGTATTGGACGAGCAATTGCTCTTAGCCTTGGCGAACAAGGTGCAACAGTAGTTGGCACAGCTACATCAAAAAATGGTGCTGAAACTATTAGTGATTTCTTGAAAGATGCAGGCATCAAAGGGGCTGGCATGGTATTAAATGTTACCGATGCTGATTCTATAGAAGCCGTAGTAACTGCGGTAGAAGCAGATTTTGGTGCGCCTTCCATTCTTGTAAATAATGCAGGTATCACACGCGATAATTTATTAATGCGTATGAAAGATGATGAATGGAATGACATCATTGAAACCAATTTGACGCCTATCTATAAATTAAGTAAACGCTGCTTGAGGGCAATGACCAAAGCTCGTTGGGGCCGCATTATTACTATTACCTCTGTTGTTGGTGTGATGGGTAATGCAGGACAAACGAACTATGCTGCAGCCAAAGCGGGTGTGATTGGTTTCAGTAAGTCTTTAGCTCGTGAAGTAGGTACTCGCGGCATTACAGTTAATACTGTTGCCCCAGGTTTTATTGATACCGATATGACAAGTTCATTATCGGAAGCTCATAAAACGGCGTTATTAGAACAAGTTCCAGTGAAGCGTTTAGGGAAACCTGAAGAAATTGCGGCCGCAGTTAGCTTTTTAGCTGGAGAAAATGCCGGTTACATTAGTGGTGAAACACTAAATGTAAACGGTGGCATGTATATGAATTAATTGGTTAATTCTGTACAATATTGAAGTTTTTTAACTCGAGACAAAACTGAGTTATGTGATTTGGCTTGTCTCTAATGTGCTTGCACTATAAAATGCCTGCACATTTTGTGTATTCAACCATCAAAGGAAACATTAGTTATGAGTGATATCGAAGCTCGCGTAAAAGAAATTGTTGTAGAACAATTGGGTGTAAATGCTGACGAAGTAACAACTGATGCATCATTTATCGACGATTTAGGTGCTGACTCCCTAGATACAGTTGAACTTGTTATGGCACTAGAAGAAGCATTTGAATGTGAGATCCCAGACGAAGAAGCTGAGAAAATCACGACAGTTAAAGAAGCGGTAACATATATTAATTCTGTTCAGTCTTAATATTACAAAACGCTTTATAATAGCCGTCTAGTATGTAGAACATACTAGACGGCTATGTTGTTTTAAGAACTAGTAAATTCGAAGGGGACGATTGAATGTCTAAACGACGAGTTGTGATCACTGGCCTTGGTGCAGTGACACCTGTAGGCTTAACCGTAAAAGATAGCTGGGATAGTATTCTTGCAGGTAAAAGTGGCGTAGCGCCACTCTCACAGTTTGATGTGACAGACTTCTCTGTCCGTTTTGGTGCCAGTATCAAAAACTTTGATATTACGACCATTATTCCACGCAAAGATGCAAAAAAAATGGATACCTTTATTCATTACGGTATTGCAGCAGCGAAAGAGGCCATTGAAGATTCGGGGCTTGAAATAACAGATCAAAACGCAGAACGTATTGGTGTAGCTATTGGCGCAGGCATTGGTGGTTTGCCTGGTATCGAAGCTGGATATGATGCTTACTTAAAAGGTGGCCCTAGAAAAATTTCACCTTTCTTTGTACCAAGCAACATCATCAATATGATCGCTGGCAACCTATCAATTATGTATGGCTTAAAAGGGCCAAGCACAGCAATCGCAACAGCCTGTTCAAGTGGTACTCATAATATAAGTTCTGCTGGACGTATGATTCAATATGGTGACGCTGACGTAATGGTCGCCGGTGGTGCAGAAATGTCTACCTCCAAAACAGGTCTTGGTGGTTTTGCCGCAGCGCGTGCATTATCAACTCGAAATGACGATCCAGAAGCGGCTAGTCGTCCTTGGGATAAAGACCGAGATGGTTTTGTATTAGGCGATGGTGCTGGAATTGTTGTTTTAGAAGAATACGAACACGCTGTAAAACGTGGCGCAACTATTTACGCTGAATTAGTTGGTTCAGGCATGAGCTCTGATGCTTATCACATGACAACACCTTCACAAGGTGGTGAAGGTGCTGCTCGTTGTATGAAAAATGCAATGGCTGATGCTGGTCTTGCTACAGATCAAATTGACTATATCAACGCTCATGGCACATCAACACCAGCGGGTGACGCAGCTGAAACTCAAGCGATTAAAGCTGCCTTAGGTGCTGATGCTGCAAATACTGCAGTAAGCTCGACTAAATCAATGATTGGTCATTTATTAGGTGCTGCAGGGGGCGTAGAAGCCGTATTTTGTGCTTTAGCAATTCGCGATCAAGTTGCACCACCGACAATCAATCTAGATAACCCTGATCCAGAATGTGACTTGGATTACGTTCCGCATACTGCTCGTGAAATGACCATCGAGGTAGCCATGTCTAACTCATTTGGTTTTGGTGGTACCAACGGTACGATAATCCTTAAAAAGTTAAATTAGAGCTGAAACTCAAATGATTCTGGTCAATGGTCAACCGGAAGACAGCATTAATGTATTAGACCGTGGTCTGCAATATGGCGACGGTCTTTTTGAAACAATTGCTTTTCGTGATGGAAAAGCCGAATTCCTACAATCCCACTTATCTCGACTTTATCGTGGTTGTGAGCGATTAAAAATTGCAACTCAGCAACTTGAAACACAGTTAAACGCTGAAATAAAACAAATTTGTGATGATTTAACTGATAATGCTGTCATTAAAATTATTGTTACCCGAGGCCAAGGTGGGCGCGGGTATCGTACTCAAGCTGACAACATACCGACACGAATAATTTCTACTCATGAGATAACTAACTACCCAAAAGAAAACTCGCAAGGTATCAAAGTTAGGTTTTGCCAACAAACACTGTCTGAAAACGCCAGCCTAGCAGGCATTAAACACCTTAACCGTTTAGAACAAGTCTTAGCTCGTGCTGAATGGAGTGATGATGATATTGCAGAAGGTTTGATGTTTAATAATCAGCAGCAGTTAATTGAAGGTACGATGAGCAATGTCTTTATAGTTAAAGATGGCAAGTTACTGACACCAGAACTAAATCTTTCTGGCGTTGCCGGCATTATGCGTCAGCAAGTGATTAGTTGTGCTCAAAATGCAGGCATTGATGTTATTGAAACGGTATTAACACAACAGGATGTAAAAAATGCTGAAGAAGTATTCATTACAAACAGCCTAATCAATATCTGGCCAATCACTGAGATTGAAAATTTCTCCATCTATGCTCATGGTGAGATCACTCAAATATTGCAAAACACCATTTATAACTTAGAGAAGTAATGTTTAGATTATCCTTATCCTTCAAGTTGTTATTAGCCATACTTATAGTGTTTTCTATATCTGTGTTTTCATGGCTGGAGTATCAACGCTTTATTCTTACCCCTATGATTATAGACAACAACGGTTATAACTTTACGGTGAAGTCAGGTAGTAACCTGAGTAAGGTCAGTAAGGAAATATCACAGCTCCAGTTAACAAGCTTGCCAGCTGTATATCTAGATATTTATGGCCGACTTGAAGGCCGTGCACATTTAATCAAAACAGGTGAATATCATCTTCAAGCGGGTACAACTTTACCGCAACTATTGGATCAATTGATTGCCGGTAAGGTTGTTCAATATGGCATGACCATTATTGAAGGTATGACGGCACAACAAGTGATTACTGCAGTTCAAAATCACCCCTACATTACACAAACATCAGAAAAGCTGGATAGTCAGACGGTAATGGCTATCTTAGGCAAACCAGAAACAAATGCCGAAGGTTGGTTTTATCCCGAAACATATCATTTTCCATCAGGTACAACGGATATGGAGTTTTTAAAACGTGCGAACCAACAAATGGTAAATGCTTTAGATTTAGCTTGGGAAAATAAAGCCGAAAACCTGCCATACGCCAATGCGTATGAAGCTTTAATTATGGCTTCAATTATTGAAAAAGAAACCGGAATAGCTGAAGAGCGTGCTGAAATTGCAGGTGTATTTGTTCGAAGACTTAACAAGGGCATGCGTTTGCAAACCGATCCCACCGTTATTTATGGGCTAGGTGAGTCTTTTGATGGTAATTTACGTCGTAAAGATTTAAAAACCGATACGCCATATAATACCTATACTCGGTATGGTTTACCGCCCACGCCCATTGCGTTGGCAAGTATTGAATCATTAGAAGCGGCCTTGCACCCAGCAGATGGAAATAGCTTATATTTTGTTGCTACTGGTAAAGAAGGGCGCCATAAATTTTCGTCTAACTTAAAGGACCATAATAATGCTGTCAGGCGTTATCAGTTAAAGAAATGATGAACGGAAAATTTATTAGTATTGAAGGTATTGAAGGTGCAGGAAAATCTACACAACTGACCTTTATTGAAAACTACCTAAAACAACAAGGCATCAATGTCATTGTTACCCGTGAACCTGGTGGCACTGGATTAGGCGAACAAATACGCGAGTTATTGTTATCGCCAAGAGATGACGGCATGGCAGTTGATACAGAGCTGTTATTAATGTTTGCGGCACGAGCAGAACACATCGAACAAGTCATTAAACCAGCTATTCAGCGTGGTGACTGGGTGATTTCTGATCGTTTTGTAGACGCTACTTTTGCTTATCAAGGTGGCGGTAGAGGAATTTCTACAGAACGTATTAAACAAATTTCAGACTGGACCCTAAGAGACTTACAAACGGATGTCACATTTTTGTTCGACTTACCTGTTGAGCTAGGCCAGCAGCGAGTTATTAGTCGAAAAGGGGATATTGACCGCTTTGAGCAAGAAAAGGCGGACTTTTTCCAAAAAATACGAGACTGTTATTTACAGCGTTCACAACAAGAACCACAGAGAATCAAGGTCATTGATGCCAGCAAAAGTATCAATGATATCGAAATACAATTAAGCACGATCTTGGATCAACTGATATCAGTTCAATGATTAATCTCTATCCATGGCAAAGTCAGGCGTGGCAACAGTTTGTTGAACTCAAACAACAGCAACGACTACCACATGCTTTATTGCTTACCGGTGTCCACGGTTTAGGCAAAAACAGTTTTACCCAAAAACTGACCAAAAGTGTGCTGTGTATATCTGACAATGATGACGCCTGTGGCGTCTGCCATAGTTGCCAATTATTTGAAGCGGGCAATCATCCAGATCATAGTGAAATCAAACCTGAAGAATCAGGTAAACAAATTAAAATTGAACAGATTCGTCAATTAATTAACAAACAGCAACTGACACCCACTGTTTCAAACTGGAAAACAGTGGTGATTTCACCGGCGTACGCCATGAATGTAAATGCGAATAACAGTTTGTTGAAGTTATTAGAAGAACCGCAACAAAATACGCTTATCGTTCTGGTAACCTCAAAACCGGAACAAATGCCTATTACTGTAAAAAGTCGTTGTCAGAATATTCATATGACGACACCTAGTTTTAATGAGGCGATAGAGTGGATATCTCAATCTTCTGATTATCAAAAAGATAATGTAACGGAAAAAATTCTACGCTTAGCAAAAGGGGCACCTTTAGCAGCTATTGAAATACTTGATTCACAAGGAGCTGAGCAATATCAGCAAGTCGATCAAGATTTTAACGATATATTATCTACAAGGGTCAATCCAATAACGCTAGCGGCAAAATGGCAACAATTTGATCTAACGCAGGTTATCAATCAATTACAATACAATGTCAAAGATCGTATTATTTCGACTCAGGTGGAAGCGAATGATAATCCTACATCACGGGCAGAAAACAAACAGTATTGGAAAGTTTTGGATTGCATCATAGAGACAACAAAGCTACTATCATCCCAAAACAACATTAACAAAACTTTGTTAATCGAAAGCTTTATCGTGACTATTATGCAGTTAACTGATAAAACTAACTCATAATAAAAATAACAGAACACGAGTAAAAAAATTATGGCAATGAACCCTCGGAAAGGTATTTTATCGGTAAAAATTACTGATCAAAACATGCTTTATCACGCATTTATGCCGTTCCTACAAAATGGCGGGTTGTTTATTCCTACCAATAAAACCTATAAGTTAGGCGAAGAAGTCTTTATCTTACTGACGTTGATGGATGAACAAGATAAGATTCCTGTCGCGGGCACAATAGCGTGGATCACACCAAAAGGTGCTCAAGGTAATCAAGCGTGTGGTATTGGTGTTCATTTTAGTGATCTGGATGGTTCAGGGGCAGTTGTAAAAGGCAAAATTGAAAATTATCTTGTCGAAAAACTAAAGTCGGACAAAGCTACACATACGATGTAATTCAAAAGAAGTAACCTCATGTTTATTGATTCACATTGCCACCTAAATATGTTGGCGCAAGAAGAGGGTGGTCTTGATGCTGTTATTCAACAGGCACAAGAAAACCAAGTCGAACACATTCTTTGTATCTCTATTGATACGGAAAGCTGTCATGAAATAATTTCCATTGCAGAACGATACCCTCAACTCACCGCAAGCGTTGGCATACACCCTAATGTAGATAAAGTTGAAAATTTTTCTGTCGAAGAATTAATCAAATTAGCCTCGCATGACAAAGTCATCGCCATTGGTGAAACAGGACTAGATTATTTTCGCAGTGAAGGTGATCTTGAATGGCAGCGCGACCGATTTAGAACACATATCGAAGCCGCCAAACATCTTAAAAAACCATTAATCATTCATACTCGAGAAGCCCGAGAAGATACCATGGATATTCTCGAACAAGAAAATGCCGAACAAGCGGGCGGCATTATTCATTGTTTTACTGAGAATTGGGAAACCGCACAACGTGCATTAGATATCGGTTTTTATATTTCCTTATCAGGCATTGTTACGTTTAAGAATGCAAGAGCATTGCAAGAAGTAGCAAAAAAACTGCCTTTAGATAGGATCTTGATTGAAACAGATGCGCCATATTTAGCGCCCGTTCCCCATCGTGGCAAAACAAATAAACCCGCTTTTGTGAAACATGTTGCTGAGTTTTTAGCCGAATTACGAGGTGATACGGTTGAAAATATAGCTGAAACAACAACGGCTAACTTCCGTAGTTTATTTCCAACGGCATAAAATTCATGAGAAAAATCGTAAAGGATTACTTCAGCGTCATCAGTATTGTATGGCTTTGTTTTATTCTTATTGCTTGTTCAGACAATAACCCTAAATTATCACCTCTTGCTGATGACGCTATCATTCTGGCGTTTGGAGACAGCCTGACATTTGGTACGGGAGCAGATAATAGCCGAGAAGAAAGCTACCCAGCAGTATTAAAACGGCTCACAAATCGCACTGTGATTAATGCTGGTATGCCCGGTGAAGTGTCACACGATGGACTGGCTAGGCTAGCTGAGGAATTGGATGAGTACCAACCTGATCTGGTCATTTTATGTCATGGTGGTAATGATCTTATTCGAAGACTAAGTCAAGATGATCTTAAAAATAATCTCGAACAAATGATTGGCTTAATTCAAGCTAGCGGTGCAGAAGTTATGTTAATTGCTGTGCCAAAGTTTAACCTTACGCTTGCTGTTCCACCGTTATACGCTGAAGTGGCAGAGAAGTTTTTTATTCCTATTGAGCTAAATATTATTCCCAGCCTTGAACGTGATCCAGCATTAAAGTCTGATACTATTCATCCTAATAGCAAAGGTTACAAAAAACTTGCACTCGTTGTTCAACAATTATTACTCTCTAGTGGTGCTCTATAAGTTATGGCGTAGCCATTTTGCAACTTAATAGACTCTAAGTTGATTTGGGTCAAATACGGAAACTGAGAATTACGATATGATTTATGTCAGTCATATCAATACATAACCTAACAAATATCGGAGTGTGGCAACATGAATAAAACAAAGTTTTCTACCATTATTATTGCTGGTTTAATCAGTGGTCTGTCATTGACTGCATATGCAGGTGACAAACCTGAATCATTTAAAAAAGGTAAAAAAATATATTCGGCTAACTGTGTTGCTTGTCATCAGCCTACTGGCCAAGGTATCCCCGGCGCATTTCCACCATTAGCTGGCTCAGATTATCTTGCCGATAGAACTCAAACGATTAACGTACCTTTAAAAGGTTTAAGTGGCAAAATTACTGTTAATGGCCAAGACTATAATTCTGCAATGCCAGCTTTTGCTCATTTATCAGATGAGGATATCGCTGCAGTACTGACCTATGTAACAAACGATTGGGGTAATGAAGCCGCCGAATTTACTGCTGAAGAAATCAAAGCACTGAGATAAAGTTCAATCTCAATATAGGCGTAAAGACAGATATGTCTTTACGCCTACTTAATTTGAACTGCGTCACACTTCTTGAACAATAAGGCGTATAGTTGGTGAGTATCAATACCGCTGTGTAGGGTACTCTAATGAAATATTCCAGTTCTAATCGCTTCCTTTTTTTACTCACTGTATTAACAGTTTTCTCAAGCTCCATAATGGCTGCACCGCCCTTTATTAAAGGCCAGATTGCAGTTTATGCTTCTCCGCACGAAATTTCTGATCTTAATGTTGTTAAGTTTCTCCCTAATGCGGGCATTAGTGTTGTTGGCGTTCAATCTGGAAAAGAGTGGGGCCAAGTACAAAAATTTCGCAAACAAGGCCGGAAAGCGGGCTTAAATTATATTGCTCAAGCCTCGGCAACGCCTAACGACGACTTATATCAGTATCAGTGGCATTTCCCTGCGATTCAGTCAGAACAAGCATGGGATGTTACAACAGGTGCTGGTGTTAAAATTGCCGTGCTTGATACTGGAATTGTCTATGGAGGCTTAGATGGTGTAAACCTTTGTGCTAGCGGTGCGTATGATGTTGTTAACGATGATGCTAATCCTGTAGATGGTAGCGAACTAAGTCATGGTACGCATGTTTCTGGCACGATTGCTCAAATAACCAGTTTTGACCAAATAACTCCAACAACGGGTGCTGCAGGACTGGCTCCAAGTGCTTGTGTTATGGCAATTAAAGTATTAGATGATACCGGTAGTGGTAGTTTTGCTGATATCGCTGAAGGTATTTACCGTGCCATTAATGGCGGTGCTCAAGTTATTAATATGAGCTTAGGGGTTAATGCTAGATCTGGCATGACAAGTGATGCACTTATTGATCCAGCATTAGATGCTGCACATCAGGCTGGAGTCACCGTCGTAGCAGCATCCGGCAATGATGGTCATAGAAAAAATGTTAGCTATCCAGCTATATATGACACTGTTATAGCTGTTGGAGCTACTGATTATCGTAACAAACTTACCCGATATTCCAATCGGGGATCGGGATTAGATATTGTTGCGCCAGGTGGCAATACTGCTCGAGATGATAATGGTGATGGTAATAGTGACGGGGTATTACAGGAAACGTATTACCAAGGTGACTGGGGATATTACTTATTACAAGGTACATCGATGGCATCACCACATGTCGCAGCTACAGCAGCGTTACTTATTTCAAATGGTACTACAACACCGGATGCTGTTTTTGCGGCACTGAGCAATACAGCAACAGATTTAGGAAATGCGGGTTATGACTCTAGCTATGGTCATGGTCTAATTCAAGCTTATGATGCATTAAACGATGGTAATGGCAGTACACCTCTCGGGCCCCCACAAGCTGCTAGTGGTCCGTATCCAAATGATAATGCCATTGGCGTTAGCATTGACTCGACCTTAAGTTGGCTTGCAGGAGATGATGCAGTTAGCCACAAAGTATACTTTGGAACAGACACCCTTGTGTATCTAGGAGAAGTAGGAATTACTTCATATGATCCTGGGCTATTAGCTCCAGATACTCTTTATCAGTGGCAAGTTATTGAAGTAAATAGTAAAGGTGAAACAGCAGGGCCAGTATGGATGTTCACTACTGATTCAACGTCACAATGTATTGATGCAGACGCAGATGGTTTTTGTATGGGTGCTGGTGCCGGTGACGATTGTGATGACAGTAATAATCAAATTTATCCTGGTCACCAAGACTCAAGAGGAAAGTGGGGCCGTAATGGCGTTGATAATGATTGCAATGGCGTTATTGATGGTTAAAAATCATTAAGAACAAAAACAGTAGAACAATATGGAAACCGGATTTTTATCCGGTTTTTTTATTACCTAAGTTAATAGGGGGAGATATTTAGAAATAAGATAACTAACAGATTTGTATGTAAATATTTGAACTAGTTAAAAGTTTGTATTGATTGTTCCCTCTATAATATTCTTCATAATATTACGGTAGAGGGCAAGACTAATGACTCTTGATTTCGGGAGTTACGATTTAGTTCACATTAACGATCTAATAAATAATCACAATCTTTCTCGTGAGGTTTTTGCCTCTCCGCTAAAAAAACACCAATCATGTAGTGTTCCAATTGGCTCCGATTATGACTGAGTATTTCATTATTCGTGCCCATGTCCCATCTTTTGGTGTTCCTACGCAGCTTTGGCACCATCGTGAAAAAGGTGAACTTTGTATTTCTACTGATAAACGTCTAGTTTCTTATCATGATGAAACTGCCCGTTTTGACTCTCACTCTTCAGCAGTCGTTTTTTTAAAGACTCATAGAAACTATTTGCTAGAACGTTTTGGCGATGATTCTGAGTTAAATGTTACGCCTATGGAGTTACGGGCATAGTAGCAGTGGAGCTGTTAGATAGTTTGATACCATAAAGTTATTCATGTGGTAATATTTAGCAATGAAATGGTTTTCTACTACATTCGTATTTGGCATTTTCCTGTTTTTTTTGCAGGCAGGAATAGCGGCAAGCTTTTCACCTAAAGATCATGTTGTCCCCGTGACTGATTCATCGTCGGAGATGTCTTTCATTCAACATTCTTCTGGAATGGATATGACGGAAGGATCGTGTTGCATGGTCGATTGCGAAAATTGTGTTTCGAAATGTACCGTATCATCAGTTATTGTTACTAGTGTAATACTTCAAAGTAATCTCATATCACATAGAAAAACTTTCGCAGCTTACATATCTGCTATTCCTCAAACACAACAAAAATCCCTATTTCGTCCTCCCATTTATAGCTAACACAGGAGTAGTCCATCTGCGATAAGCAGATAGTCTTACTATCCTGTGTCTATGAAAATCTCTTTAACGGATTTTTTTCAACATTCGTTAATGATTTTATCTAACTAAATCCAGAGTTTAGTTTTTAGATTGGGAAAGCAGGATGAAAATATCAAATAGTAATATTAGCTTACATGCTCGATTATCATTATTAATAAGCATATTGTTTATTGTCAGTTTAGCCAGCAATGCGAGCGAAATGAATGAGTCGCTTTCGTTAGACGTTGCTATCAAACAAGCCCAGGAAAATGATCCCTGGTTAGCAGAAAATAGGCATGACCAAGCTGTATTAGAATCACTGTCTATAGCTGCTGGCACATTTCCTGATCCACGAGTATCACTTGGGTTAGTCAATATAGGGGCGGATAATCTTGATTTTAATCAGGAAGACATGACCCAGTTAAAAGCTGAGATTAGTCAAATGTTTCCACGTGGTGACAGTCTGCAGCTTCAAACTCAAAAACTACAACTATTGAGCCAGCAAAACCCTTATCTCCGTGATGATCGAAAAAGACAGGTAGCCGTGACGGTAGCAACGATATGGTTTGATGTTTTTAAGGCTAAAGAAAGTATTCGTCTAATTGATAATGATCGAGCTTTGTTCGAACAGTTAGTCGAAATTTCTGAAGCTAGTTATTCAACGGCCTACGGCGGTACACAACAACAAGACGTTATACGTGCACAGCTTGAACTCACTCGTCTAGATGATCGACTTACTCAATTAAAACAACAACAGGAAGTATCGCAAAAAAGGCTCGGACAGTGGGTAAGTGGACAATTCATGGAACACTATTCTAATTTTGGCGATACAAGCATTACCTCACCATATTTTTCAGGTATCAACAGTCAATCATTACCACAGCGTGATTTGCTCTTCCCAGAATTGATGGAAATTGAAGACGCTAAAATTGCAGAGGCCCTTACAACTTACTTAATTAAACACCCTGCGGTTTCTGCAGTAGAAAGCCGTATTGAGGCAAGTAATACTGACGTTGAGCTCACCAGACAAAAATACAAAGCACAGTGGGGGATCAATGCTGGATACGGTTATCGAGGTAATGACGACTCGGGTACAAATCGTGCAGACTTATTTTCATTAGGTGTTAGTTTTGATTTACCGATATTTACTGAAAACCGTCAGGATAAACAAGTTTCGGCTGCAATATCAGAGTCTGAATCTATAAAAATTCAGAAGTGGATGTTATTGAGAAAAATGATTTCAGAGTTTGAGACTGCCAAAGTGCAGCTGCAACGCCTCAATCAACGTTCTCAATTGTATCAACAAGAGTTATTGCCTCAAATACATGAGCAGGCAGAAGCTGCACTAACAGCCTATACCAATGATGAAGGTGACTTTTCAGAAGTCGTTAGAGCACGAATTGATGTACTTGATGCTGAAATCGATAAATTGGATATTGATGTAGAAAGGCAGAAAACCATCTCGCAACTTAATTACTTTCTAGTAGAGACTGATACTCCCAACAACACTGCTGCACGAGTGGATGAATAATCATGAAAACAATTAAAAACCTACTACTATTACTTTCTGGTGTTGTCATCGGTGTGATGTTGTTTAAATTTATTCCGATTGATTTGAAAACAAAAACAATGGTGAATAATGATACTGAAAAAGTAACTGGCAACGCTCCACTCTATTGGGCTGCACCTATGGATCCAAATTTCAAACGTGATAAACCAGGTATCTCACCGATGGGAATGGAATTGATACCCGTCTATACCGAAAATGGCATTGTAATAATATCTCCTGACGTAGTAAATAATATGGGTGTTCGTACTACTCAGGTAACAAAAGAACCATTTCAAAATGAAATAAAAACCGTGGGTTACGTTCAATATAATGAAGACAAATTACTTCATGTCCATCCTCGTGTTGAAGGCTGGGTTGAAAAACTGTTTGTTAAAGCCTCTGGTGATCCAGTAAAGCGTGGACAAGCTTTATATACAATTTATTCACCAGCACTAGTCAATGCACAAGAAGAGTATTTAATCGCCTTAAAACGCAAAAATGAGCGCTTAATTACAGCCACTGAAGATAGGCTGGAAGCACTTCAGATACCAACTAATGTAATTCGGGATTTAAAGACAAATCGGAAGGTTAAAACATCGACAATGTTTTATGCACCTCAGTCCGGCGTGGTCACCAAACTCAATATCCGCGAAGGTTTTTATGTGAAACCCGATACATCAATGATGTCCATAGGCGAGTTAAACAATGTTTGGGTACAAGCTGAAGTTTTTGAACGACAAGCAGCCCAAGTAAAAGTAGGGCAGCCAGTTGTAATGACTTTGGCCTATATCCCCGGTAGAGAGTGGCTAGGAAAAGTTGATTACATATATCCCACACTTGATCCTGAAACACGCACATTAAAAGTTCGTTTACGTTTTGATAATGAAGATCATGCTCTGATGCCGAACATGTTTGCGCAAGTCTCTATCTCTGGAAACAATACATTACCGGTTTTAGTTTTACCTAAAGAAGCTGTTATTCGAACGGGTGCAATGAATAGGGTTGTACTTGCTCTTGGTGATGGAAAGTTCAAATCCATTGTTGTCGAGATAGGGCGTTCTGGTGATCAAAACATTGAGATCCTAAGAGGTCTTAATGAAGGCGAAACCGTTGTTACATCAGCACAGTTTCTAATCGATTCTGAATCAAGTAAAACGTCTGATTTTAAACGTATGTCTCACGGTGAAGATCCAAACAAAAATGTTCGGGTCAATGCCACAATCAACCACTTTATTCTCAAACATCATCTTATCAATATCTCACATCAAGCCATTGAAGAATGGCGTCGTCCAGAAATGACCATGAATTTTAAAATGGCAGAATCTGTAGATATTTCATCTTTGCAAGAAGGCATGGTGGTTAATCTACAAATTTCTTCGGATGTTAATGGTGATTTGTTGGTAAGCGATTTCAAAGCTGTTACGCATGATGAGCTAAACATTGAAACAGGCTCTAAACAATGATTGCACATATCATTGGCTGGTCAGTACATAATCGTCTGTTTGTCATATTAGCCACGCTATTATTGATAGGGATGGGACTGTATTCAGTGAAAAACATACCCTTGGATGCAATACCTGACTTATCCGATGTACAGGTAATCATCAAGACAAGTTATCCAGGTCAAGCGCCGCAAGTAGTCGAAGATCAAGTAACGTATCCTCTTACCACTGCCATGTTATCGGTACCAGGCGCAGTCACTGTCAGAGGCTATTCCTTTTTTGGTGATTCCTATGTTTATATTATATTTGATGAAAAAACAGACCTGTATTGGGCTAGAAGTCGCGTATTAGAATATTTAAGTCAAGTAAGTCCCAGTTTGCCAACAACTGCAAAACCTCAATTAGGTCCTGATGCAACAGGCGTAGGTTGGGTTTATATCTATTCTTTAATCGACAAAACGGGACAACATGATCTTAGCCAACTACGTAGCATTCAGGATTGGTTTTTAAAATATGAATTACAAACCGTACCAGGTGTATCAGAAGTCTCCACCGTTGGTGGCATGGTTAAACAGTATCAAGTCCAAGTTGATCCCGATAAATTACGGGCTTATGGCCTTCCCTTAACTCAGATCCAAATAGCGATCCAACAAGGTAATCAAGAAATTGGGGCTTCGGTAGTAGAAATGTCAGAAGCCGAATATATGGTAACAACAACAGGATATATAAAAAGCATCGAGGATCTTAATTACCTACCTCTCGGTGTGAATAAAAACGGTACTCCACTATTGCTTAAAGATGTTGCCGATATAAGTATTGGCCCTCAAATGAGACGAGGCATTGCCGAGTTAAATGGTGAAGGTGAAACAGTAGGTGGCATTGTGGTTATGCGCTATGGAGAGAATGCACAAACAACGATTGAAGCGATTAAGACAAAGTTAGACGAGTTAAAACAAGGCCTTCCTGCTGGTATTGAATTAGTGCCCGTTTATGACCGAACAGCATTGATTGGCAGAGCAGTAAATAATCTTAAAAATAAATTGATGGAAGAATTCATCGTTGTTGCTTTGGTATGCATGATTTTTCTTTTTCATATTCGTTCATCTTTAGTGGTGATTATTAGTCTACCTGTTGGTATTTTGGCTGCGTTTATCGTTATGTATGCTCAAGGTATTAATGCCAATATTATGTCTCTAGGCGGTATAGCCATAGCGATAGGGGCAATGATCGATGGTGCAATTGTGATGATTGAGAATATGCATAAACATATGGAACGAACGCCTATAAACAAAGATAACCGTTGGCAAATTGTTATTGAATCTGCTCGCGAAGTTGGACCAGCCTTATTTTTGAGTTTATTAATTATCACCATCAGTTTTGTTCCTGTGTTCACTTTAGAAGCACAAGAAGGGCGTATGTTTTCCCCCTTAGCATTTACTAAGACTTATGCCATGGCAGCTGCAGCAATTCTGACCGTTACCTTAGTGCCTGTGTTGATGGGATATTTTGTTAGAGGGAGAGTTCTACCTGAGAATAAAAACCCAATTAATAGGTTACTAACATGGGTTTACATGCCTATTTTAAGGTTAATACTTAGCTATCCAATATTTACAATAATGATAACAATTGTCGTTGTTATTATTGGTTTTATGCCTATCAATAAAATTGGCAGTGAATTTATTCCGCCATTGGATGAGGGTGATCTAATGTATATGCCAACGACGTATCCAGGAATTTCGATAGGTAAGGCACGTGAATTATTACAACAAACGGATAAATTAATTCGCACCGTTCCAGAGGTTAAAACTGTATTTGGAAAAATTGGTAGGGCAGATACAGCAACAGATCCTGCACCTTTGACAATGATTGAAACCTTTATTCAACTTAAACCTCATTCACAGTGGCGTGATGGTATGACCACTGAAAAATTAATAAAAGAACTGAATAAACGGGTTACATTTCCAGGGCTAACCAACGCTTGGGTTATGCCGATAAAAACGCGCATTGACATGTTAGCAACAGGAATTAAAACACCTCTAGGTATAAAGGTAGCGGGGCCTGACCTAAAAGAAATACAAAAAATTGGTCAGCAATTAGAAGTTATTATCGACGAGCTTCCTGGTACAGCTTCTGTTTATTCAGAACGTGTAGTTGGAGGCAGATATATTAAGGTTGATATTCAACGAGAAAAAGCAGCGCGTTACGGACTTAACATCGCAGATATACAGCAAGTTATTGCCACTGCAATCGGCGGAATGAATGTTTCACAAACAGTTGAGGGCCTAGAACGTTACCCTATTAATATTCGCTATCCGCAAGACTATCGGGATTCTCCCGAACAATTAGCTTTATTACCCATTGTGACACCAAAAAATGAACGTATCGCACTTGGTGATGTAGCCCATATTTATATTGAAAATGGGCCCCCTGCTATCAAAAGTGAAAACGCACGGTTAAACGGCTGGACGTATATCGATATCAAAGATGTCGACATAGGAACTTATGTCGCCAAGGCGCAAAAGCTAGTCAAACAAAAATTGAATTTACCGGCAGGTTATTCCATACGCTGGTCAGGCCAATATGAATATATGCAACGAGCTAAGGAGAAGCTCACTTATGTCATCCCTCTAACACTGGGCATTATTATTCTTTTGTTATATATCAATTTCAGACGCTTTACAGAAGTCGCTATTATCATGGCGACATTACCACTGGCAATGGTTGGAAGTATTCAGCTTATGTACTATCTAGGGTTTAATTTTTCCGTTGCAGTAGCAGTAGGGTTTATTGCTTTAGCGGGGGTTGCTGTTGAGATTAGCGTTATTATGCTGGTTTACCTAAACCAGGCGTATGAACAAATGCATGCAGAGTGTAAAAATCAAGACATCAAACCCACAGTCAATGATTTACAGCAGGCCATCATTCAAGGTGCAGGTAGGAGAGTGCGACCTGTCATGATGACTGCAGCCGCTATTATTCTCGGTTTATTACCCATTTTGTACGGAACGGGCACCGGATCAGAAGTGATGAGTAGGATAGCCGCACCGATGGTGGGAGGGATGTTAAGTGCACTTATCTTAACCTTATTAATTATCCCAACGGTATATTTTTTATGGCGGAAACATTCACTTAAATATTAAATAAATATAGGCCTGATCAAAATGATAGACTGTGTCGCCAATACTGTTTAATAACAGAATGTTATATAAACTTCCTATATTTCAATGACAAACATTATAATCGTTTAATAGACCAAAATATGCACTCGCAAGAACCGTGTTTTACCTCTTTCAATGAATCCATTGATAATTATGCTTTGCCTGAAAAGTTTACTTTCCCTTTTTACTACGAACCTCACCCCTTATGTTTATTAGCGGCAAAACAGCTACAACAGCACCTTGAAACACAAACGCAGTGGCAACATAGTTTCGGGCTAACTGATGATAAAGGCACTGCCATAGGCAAAATGTTTGGCGTATTACTGGTACAAAAAAGAGATGGTAACATCGGCTATTTAGCAGGATTTTCAGGTAAAGTGGCAGAGAAAAATCATTTGCCAAGCTTTGTTCCACCGGTGTTCGACATGTTATCGGAAGATAGTTTTTTTCTATCAGAACAGATAGTTATTAACGATATAAATGAACAGATTAAAACCTTAGAGCAAAATCCCAAAATATCAGAACTTGAGTTAGCGTTAAATATAGAAAAAACTGCAGCAGATGTAGCAATTCAAAATCATCGACAGAAAATGATTGCTGGAAGAAGGGATAGAAAATCACAACGAAGTTCTGCTGAAGAAAATTTGAGTCCTGCTGGCTTTCTTGAGCTAAAAGAACAACTAAGCAAAGAAAGTATCAAAGATAAAAATCACCTAAGAGACTTAAACATTCATTGGACTGAACAAATAGATAAAGCTGCAGTACCTTTAAATCAGCTTATCGATGAGTTAACAAATTTAAAACAGCAACGGAAAACATTATCAGCAAAATTGCAGAAAAAGTTGTTTTCGCACTACCGTTTTCTAAACATAAATGGCACAGAAAAAAACTTAAACGATATTTTTGATAACACGCCAAACCCAACGCCACCCGCCGGCTCAGGAGAATGTGCAGCCCCTAAATTATTGCATTATGCTTTTAAAACCGGATTAAAGCCGCTTGCGCTTGCAGAATTCTGGTGGGGAACATCGCCCAAATCAGAAATCAGACAACACCGAAATTTTTATGCCGCTTGTCAAAGTAAATGCCAACCAATTTTAAGCCATATGTTAGAAGGTATGGAAATAGATGAAAATCCATTATTAACAAACCCCGGTATAGGCAAATCAATCGATATTATTTATCAAGATGATGTAATGGCCGTCATCAATAAACCAGCTGATTTATTATCTGTACCAGGAAAAAATATTGAAGATTCGGTTTACCTACGAATGAAACAACAATTTCCACAGGCAACCGGCCCGTTAATCGTGCATAGATTAGATATGTCTACATCAGGTTTGATGGTGATTGCTTTAACAAAACAAGCAAATAAAAACCTGCAACAACAATTCATTAAACGAACCGTAAAAAAACGCTACGTTGCCTTGTTGAGCGGCGTGTTAGAACAAGATGAGGGCAGTATAAGCTTACCTATCCGAGTTGATCTAGACGATAGGCCACGACAATTAGTTTGTTATCAGTATGGCAAACCAGCAGAAACACGATGGCAAGTAATAGAACGAACTAATTCACAAACAAAAGTCTATTTCTATCCAAAAACAGGTCGTACTCATCAACTTCGAGTGCATTCAGCACACTCCAGTGGTTTAGACATGCCCATCGTGGGTGATGATCTATATGGTATAAAAACAGATCGTTTACACTTGCATGCTGAAAGTTTAGATTTTCATCATCCTGAAACTCAAGAATTAATGCATTTTCAAATTGATGCTGAGTTTTAAACTTTTATGAAGGAAATGCTAGATAGAACATTCAGTTTATGAAAAACTTAAGTAAATACAACGGAATAATGGCCAATGTAATTAGTGAACCACAAACTAATACATCAGTCATTTCAGAAGGGAGTTATAACAATGGTAGAGCCTAATGAGCAATGATCGTCGGATGAAAAAAGTAATTCTAATTTTTGTGGTTTTATTGTGCTTATTAGTTATCTCGTATGCACTAGGCAAACTTTATGCTTATAAAAGTGAGCCATATCATATAGCTAAGGAATATCTATCCCAACAAGACAATATTACGGATATTTTTGGTAATGATATTGAGTATTTCATTAAAGAATATAGTATTAGACATGAAAAGGCAGAAGGGAAAGCTGTTTTTCTGATAAACCTTCAAAATGAAAAAGAATCCAGAGACGTACATATTACCTTGCACAAAGCACTTACGTGGCAAGTGTATAAAGTTGAAATAGAGTAACTATTAAAACCAAGATGAGTAGAGTCTGCTCGTATTCATCCAAAGGAATAATTAACTATATGTCCACGCCAATATTCGTGTAATTTTATTGCCCTGGGCCATTTCTATCTCTCGTATATCCGTCGCACCAAGCTTACGAAGTAGTTTTATTGCTGGCTTTATATTGTCACTTTTCGAAACGAGGCTGGTAAACCAGCGACATTGAGCGGCAAAGTCATGGCTTTCTTTTATCATTTTTTTAAGAAACAGTTTTTCGCCGCCATTACACCAAAGCTCAGCTTCTAGACCGCCAAAATTAAGTGTGGGAGAATCTGATTTTTTGGTGCCTCGTGTTTTATTACTCTGTTCACCTCGGTTACGTGCAAGGTTGTCGACTTTGCGTTGACTACCCTTGAGGGCTTCTTCTAATGAAGCATGAAATGGCGGGTTACATACAGTGACATCAAAATATTCTCCTGTGTTAATGATGCCATTAAAAATATGATTTTTATCAGCTTGCAAGCGCAGCTTAAAAACATTTTCAAGTGAAACGTTGCTAGCGATAATAGCTTCTACATTATCAAGTGATTGTCTATTAATATCGCTGCCAACACAGTGCCAACCGTATATCTGACAGGCTAATATCGGGTATATTCCATTTGCACCAGTCCCTATATCGAGCAACCTAATGTCTGATTTTACTGGGGATGAACTAATAGTAGTGTCATCAATACCTAGTAATTCGGCGATGTAGTGGATGTAATCAGCTCTGCCCGGGATGGGAGGGCAAAGTGCACCTTCTGGAATATGCCAGTCAACTATATTGTAGTGGCGTTTTAACAGTGCGGTATTGAGAGCATTGACAGCCAGTGGGTTGGCAAAGTCGATGGAAACATTACCGTGTTCATTTGTTTTCACATAGCTTGAAAGAGCAGGGTAGCTACTGACTAGAGAAGGAAAGTCATAACCTGCTTGATGCAAATTTCTTGGATGCAAGCCTTTACGGCGAGGAGGTGTTTGCTTGTTGCTATGTGGGTGGCGTGTAGTCACAGTAGTGAGTCTGAAGGTCTAAAGAGTTAGCGTTATTATAACCTGAGTATAACGTTGAAAATAAAACGGGATAAACCACAGCTGGCTTACCCCGTATGTATTTCTTTTTCAGGATATTGCTAGCTCATCTTGCGATACTTAATCCGTTCAGGTTGGTGATCTTTACCAAATCGTTGTCGGTAATCTTCAGCATATTCTGTGTAGTTACCTTCAAAGAACGTCACGTTAGATTCACCTTCATAGGCAATCATATGCGTACACACACGATCTAAGAACCAACGATCATGCGATATAACAACAGCAGAACCAGGAAAAGCTAAAATCGCTTCCTCAAGTGCACGTAAGGTTTCAATATCAAGGTCATTGGTGGGTTCATCGAGTAACAAAACGTTGCCACCTTCTTTTAACAGCTTTGCCATATGTAAACGATTACGTTCACCACCAGAGAGATCTTTCACAAATTTTTGTTGGTCAGATCCTTTAAAGTTAAAACGACCACAATAGGCTCGAGAAGGGGTTTGATAAGTTCCCACCGTAATAATGTCATTACCCTCTGAAATCTCTTCAAATACAGTGTTATTTCCATTGAGCTCACGTGATTGATTCACATAAGCTAATTGCACTGTGCTTCCTAAATCAATTGAACCTGAATCAGGCTGTTCTTCGCCAGCGATCATACGGAAGAGGGTAGATTTACCCGCACCATTTGGCCCGATAATACCTATAATAGCGCCTGCCGGAATAGATAAATTCAAGTTTTCAAGCAATAATTTATCGCCATATGACTTCGTGACATTGTTTAACTCGATAACTTTGTCACCTAAGCGTGGACCTGGTGGAATGTAGATCTCTTGGGTTTCATTTCGTTTTTGGAATTCACGAGAATTCATTTCTTCAAATGATTTTAAGCGTGATTTTGACTTGGCTTGACGACCTTTCGCTCCTTGTCGAACCCACTCTAATTCAGCTTTAATTGCTTTATTATGTGATGCTTCTGTTTTAGCTTCTTGCTGCAATCGAGCATCTTTTTGCTCTAACCAAGCAGAGTAATTACCTTCATAAGGTATACCACGACCACGATCTAACTCTAAAATCCAACCCGCTGCATTATCTAAGAAGTAACGATCATGAGTAATCGCGACCACAGTACCAGGGAAATCTTGCAGAAAACGTTCAATCCAAGCAATAGATTCAGCATCAAGATGGTTAGTCGGCTCATCAAGCAATAACATATCTGGGTTATCAAGCAGCAAACGACACAAAGCAACACGACGACGTTCACCACCGGATAATACGGCAACACTGGCATCCCAGTCAGGCAAACGCAATGCATCTGCAGCACGTTCAAGCGCATTATCTAAATTATGGCCATCTTTAGCCTGAATCAAGTTTTCTAACTCAGCTTGTTTTTTTGCCAAGGCATCAAAATCAGCATCTGGTTCAGCATATGCAGCATAGATGGCCTCTAAATCATCTACTGCCTGCTTTACATCAGAAACAGCTTCTTCAACTATTTGTCGAACAGTTTTCGAGTCATCAAGCTCAGGTTCTTGAGGTAAATAACCGACCTTAATATTCGGCATGGGTACGGCTTCACCAATATAGTCATTATCAAGACCAGCCATAATTTTGAGCAAGGTGGATTTACCAGAGCCATTCAAACCAAGCACACCAATTTTTGCACCTGGGAAAAATGAAAGCGAAATGTC
>ENA-ORXI01000664-ORXI01000664.1-sediment-metagenome-genome-assembly--contig:-NODE-664-length-28422-cov-27.718363_pt1 | contig 28422 bp, 23 predicted proteins | sample MGYA00237861_ERZ511468 | MGnify/ENA primary metagenome ERZ511468 (study PRJEB26299, sample SAMN06266213) | sediment metagenome | isolation source: Hudson Canyon methane seep mesocosm | place... | reverse complement strand
CATCCAACCTTGCTGGTCTTTTTGTCCGCCTACAGCCGTGTAGCAAAGTTGCGTAGCCTGCTATGCGCCTCTTGCTAAACGACTGAAGACAAACAAAAATCCTGCCCAATAATGGGTGATTATTCATTTCCAGCTCCCTATGATTAATTTCTGGTTTGAACGGCATTGATGAACGTATTCAGTGATCAACATACGAAATAAGCTTTCTAATAATAGACTATTCAAAAAAAACCAATTGATCGCTCATTAACCCCGACTCAACTTGCCTTCTTAACAAATTTAGTCAAAATAACAATTTGCTGACCATTGACCTTGCCTTCAATATGCTCCGCATTATCTGCAACTAAGCTTATACCTCTAACGGCTGTGCCTCGTTTAGCAGTGAAGCCTGCTCCTTTGACATTTAGATCCTTAGTAAGGGTAACGGTATCCCCTGCTTCCAGCACTGCGCCATTACTATCCATGTGTTTTACAGATCCACCTTCATCACTTATCCCTTCACCTGTTGCCTGAGCCCAAGTTAAAGACTCATCATCTAGATAAAGCATTTCAAGCAAATCCTGAGCCCAACTTTCAGTATTCAACCGAGTAAGCATGCGCCATGCCATCACTTGAACCACAGGCACCTGACTCCACATACTATCGTTAAGACAACGCCAATGATTCAGATCAATATCTTTCTCTTTATCTATTTGCTGCTGACAATTATCGCAAATAAAAACACATTCATCTGCACTGCCATTTGACGTAGGTGGAACTTCATAAACAGCCAGCTGTTCAGTTGCTGCACAAAGTTCACATTTAGACTCACACCGTGCTTGTAACTCTACTTCTGTACTCATTATTAAAATTTCTCGACTAACAATTTGATTTTTATTCTGATATTAGAACTAACCAACCTTTTTCAGCCGGACATTTCTTATGGTGTACTTCTACGTTAATCCTTGCAGCCGTATCAACCAAAGAGGCTGGTAATTTCCCTCTAAATACAAATGTATTTACTTTCTCTTCAATGGAAAAAGTCATTGGTATCTTTTTAGCTGTTACTTCAACTAAACTAGAATCCTCAATGCCTTTAACCCAAAATGAAATTTCAGACTGCGGAGCTACTTTCGCTCGGTTTGCCGGTTTAGTATGATCAATAATCGTTGTTTTACATGCACGTCCAAATGCACTGCCCCCTTTACTACTTTCACCGTGTTTACCTGTAGCCATACTGTTGACTGAAAATAAAGATAAAACTAGAATAGCTAATAAATTAAAATTTCTCATCACCCTCTCCACTAGATATTAAATAACTTTTGAAAATTGTTGCTGTTTTTGCGCTAAATATTTATCAAACACCATACAAATATTACGAATCAATAATCGCCCTGCTGTTTGAACCTTTATACCTTTCTCAGAAAGCAATAACAAACCATCAGACTGCATCATCTCAAGATTAGTCAATTCTGTAGCAAAATAATCAGCAAAAACAATATCAAATTGCCGTTCAATTTTACTAAACTCCAGTTCAAAATGACAAATTAACTGTGTAATTACGGCACGACGCAGCTTATCATCCTCATCAAGGTCTACCCCTTTAAATACTGGCAATTGTCCTTGTGAAATTATCGCTTCATACTCGTCTAATGTTTTCACATTCTGAATATAAGCATCACCCACTCGACCAATTGAAGTAATACCTAAGCCAATTAAATCACAATCCGAATGAGTAGAATAACCTTGAAAATTTCGATACAAGTGCCCTTCTCGTTGCGCAATCGCCAATTCATCATCCGGTTTGGCAAAGTGGTCCATCCCAATATAAACATATCCTGCGTCAATCAGTGTATTGCCAATCATCTGTAATATATCCAGCTTGATCTCAGCTGATGGCATATCAGCATCATTAATTTGTCGCTGCACCTTAAACCGAGCAGGCATATGTGCATAATTAAAAATGGAAAAACGCTCTGGCGAAACAGACAAAACTTTATCCAATGTTTCTGCAAATGTCTCTACGGTCTGTAAAGGCAAACCATAAATCAAATCAATACTGGTTGATCTAAAGCCTTCTTTACGGGCAGCTTCCAAAACAGAAAAAGTTTGTTCTTCGGTTTGAATTCGGTTAACTGCTTTTTGTACTGCGGGGTTAAAGTCCTGCAAACCCAAACTAATTCGGTTAAAGCCTAACTCACGCAACTGTGCAATAGTTTGTTCATTGGTCTCTCTGGGGTCAACCTCAATGGAATACTCCCCTTTATCATCATCCCTTAGATTGAAATTCTGACGCGTTGTATCCATCAGACCTTTCATTTGCTCATAACTTAAAAATGTAGGCGTTCCACCACCCCAATGCAATTGATTAACCACTCTCGATTTATCAAAAAGCAAACCTTGCTGCGTTATTTCTTTGTATAAATTATTTAAATAAGGCTCAGAGTGCTTACGGTTTTTAGTAATGATTTTATTGCAAGCACAGTAATAACAAACCGTGTCACAAAAAGGGATATGAAAATAAAGCGATAGAGGGCCCCCCGCTTTATTTGATTTAATTATATGTTCTCTATATTCTTTATCTCCAAAGCCTTCATGCAATTCCAAAGCCGTTGGATAGGATGTATAACGAGGTCCAGCCTTGTCATAACGATGAATCAAATCTAAATCAAATTTTATTGACTGGTCCATGTTTTAAAATACTTTATCAATCAGCGAGCGCTATTAATCTGTTAGACAGATAATTAAGGGCAAGGTCTTTCTAGTGTGGAGCGGGATAACAACTAGGAGTGCAAAAACATGTTTTTGCACTCCTGCATAAAACTCTGCAATCATGGGGTGCTGAAAAGAGTCCACATAGTGCATTCACAGCGCGACTGAGAGGCTTTCTCCACCTTTTCCTCTGTCATTTATAGCCGAAACCTTATGCTTTTGCTTCAGAGCTTTATTTCAGCGTAAATAATTTATCAAAGTTTGCTATCTGTAAAATTTTCATTACATCGGGTTTTGCATTTTTTATTGTTACTGCATTTTTACTTTCACCCACTTTATCGCGCAATACCAATAACATGCCTAAAGCTGAACTATCCAGGTAATCTACCTTTCCCATATCAACAACAATGGTTGAAACACCATTTGAAGCCTGTTCCGTAGCTTTACGAAAATCTTGATGTAGCCCAAAATCAAAACGACCTGAAATGTTTATCGTTAAAGTCTTTGATGCTGAATCCAAACGTGTTTCTACTGCCATAAATAATTTCCTAATGCCTTAAAATAACTCAATATCACCTTCATCCATTGAAGACTGAGAAACTGCTTTTTTCTCTTTAACTTCCCACTGTTTTTTCATATCACTTAAACGGGTAACACCTTGTTCCAACTCTTCAACCCACACAGAATCATTACCCGTTTTAAACGTACCCATACCAATACGCATTTCATCACTCATTGCGTGAAAATGCTGAGTATTTAACTCTAAAAATTCAACTAACTGTCTCGCCATATCTTCAAATTGCAAGCCTCTAATTGCATGGCCAACACTTGAATCAATCTCGTCCGTCAAACCTGAAACCTGTGATATTTTAACAGCAATTGAATCATTCATTTTGCCGATATCAACCATCATATTATCAATATTAGATTTAGACGTTATCGCAACATTCATATCTTTTGAAGCCATACTTTCGATCATCTCATGAGCCAAAGAAATATTTTTCTTAGACGCATTAACAACCACTCTAATTTCTTCACTAAATTTATCCGAATTCTTAGATAAATTTCTTACTTCATCAGCCACAACAGCAAAGCCCCTACCCGCTTCTCCTGCACGGGCCGCTTCAATCGCCGCATTTAAAGCTAATAAATTTGTTTGATCTGCAATGCCTTGAACATCAGTCAATAATTTTTCAACCTTTGCCATGTGCTCGCCTACATCATTAATAACGCCTACCATTTCCATACTTTGTTTACTGATTTGCAGTACGTGATCTACAAAAAACTTTAATACACTGTCTGTTTCTTCGGCAAACTTGGCAAAATTAAGGCCCTCATCATTTTCAGCATTATCTCCTAAACTATTCATTAATGAATGAACCACTTCTGATTGCCCTGAAGTTAAAGTATGTAAACTACTAAAACTCCCTGACATAGTGACTACAGCATCAGCAACAACTGTTTTCAATTGAGCCAACTCATCTTGCATGGAAACTACTTCCTGATTCATGCAAGATTCGATACCCGAATTATATTGATCAATAGTCTGATTCAATTTTTGGTCAGTAGACTCAGTTTCCTCAATGACATCTATATTTTTCTGCGAAGATGTCTGAAAAAGACTAACTAACAAAAAAACAGGCATAACAATCCAATACAACACATCAGTCGAGAGAACTAAAGGTAGAATCATTGCTATTATAAAAGCAACTAAAGCTAACCAATTCTTCTTTAAAAAATCCATCATAGCTTCCCTAGGTGTTTAATTATTTTGCTAACGATAAAATAGTGTCTGCTATTTTATCAAGTGGCACGACATGATCAGCAGCACCTTGTTTAAATGCCTCGCCCGGCATACCCCAAACAACACTTGTTGCCTCATCTTGCACAACATTCACTGATCCCGCATCCTTCATTTCTTTCATAGCGACAGCACCATCAGCCCCCATGCCTGTTAACATTACCCCAATTGCATTACTACCAACATTTTGAGCAACTGATCGAAACATCACTTCTACTGAAGGTTTATGTCGATTAACAGGAGGCCCATCATTTAACTGACAAACATACCTAGCACCATCTCTAATGATAAGTAAATGTTTATCGCCAGGTGCTATATATATATTTCCCGCCAATATTTGTTGGCCGTGCTTTGCTAGACATGCGGTCATATCAGATGCCTCATTCACATGTTTAGCAAATGACTCACTAAATGCTGCAGGTAAATGCTGTGATACAACTATCGCCGGTGCATTATTAGGTAAGCCCGTCACCACTTCTTTAAGCGCCTCAGTCCCCCCTGTAGACGAACCCAAGGCAATAATTTTATCCGTTGTTTTAAAATGTTTTTTTGCTGGATTGGCTTGCAAGATCACATCAGCAGTGTGTTTTATACTCGCAGAAGAACTTGGTTTTTTTATAGTAGGTTTGACTTGTAAAGCGCGAACATGTGCTTTAGCAGCCATTCTAACCTTAGCAATGATATCTTCAGCATATTCATTAAGGCTATTGGAAACATCCACTTTAGGCTTTGCCACAAAATCAACCGCACCCAACTCAAGTGCTTCAAGAGTGACAGCAGCCCCTTTTTCAGTTAATGTTGAAATCATGACAACAGGCATAGGTCTTAAGCGCATTAAATTGCGCAGAAAAGTTAAGCCATCCATACGAGGCATTTCAACATCCAAAGTAATTACATCAGGATTTAATCTTTTTATTTTTTCCCTGGCCGCTATGGGGTCAACTGCTGCGCCAACCACCTCAATATCATCGGAGGAATTAAAGATTTTTGTCAACATTTGTCGAATCAATGCTGAATCATCAACAATCAATAGTTTAATTTTTGCCATGTTTATTTAAAATAGTTCCACGTCACTGACAACTGGCTCATCTTTAATAGATGTACGGTATTGTTTCTCACGCATTGCAATCGTCTCATTATGTAAATCTTTAATCTTTTTCATTCTGACCTTTCCGGTCTGAGGAAAATATATAACCTTTCTAGGGTAAATATCACCTAAGTCTTGAGAAACCAGTTTTAATGCTTCTGTATCAATATATTCTAGTACAAAATCAATATTTTTTGCCCCTACATCGCCTAAAGTTGGAATAATTTTCCCTCCTCCAAACAATTTAACCTCTAGGTTTTTTCGTTTACCACCATTTGCTAAAATCATGTTGATCAAATGCTCCATGGCATAATTCCCATATCGCGTCGCATTACCAACAACTGATTCAACGCCTTCATTTAAACGGTGTTGAGTTGTTTCAGGAAGCATAAAATGATTCATCCCTCCAACACCTGCTACTGTATCTCTAATGCATGCAGATATACAAGAGCCTAGCACTGTAGTGACCAATTCATTTTCTGTTGTTACATAATACTCACCAGGTAAAATTTTGGCAGCAACGGTATTGTTTTCCCTATCAAAATATCGATTAATATCTTGAAAATCAGGAATGGATGGAAGTGTAGTAATTGTATTGCTACTCATTTAACTTTTTTATAAATGGTATTACCTATCAAATCAAAGTCAGTGTCTAATTGATGAAGTGATTCAGAATGTCCTATAAATAAATAAGAGCCTGTGACTAACAACTCTCCATAGCGCTGAGCCAGCTTTTCTTTTGTTTCCCTATCAAAATAGATCAGTACATTTCTACAAAAAATAAAATCAAAATAACTTTTAAAAGGCCATTCCGTCATTAAATTTAATTGTTTAAATTGTATAAGGCTCTGACATTCTTTGCTGATTTTAACCTTATTGGAATTAGTACTTTTACCTCGTTTAAACCACCTTTTTAAGGTATCTTTCGGTAAGCCCTCCACCCTGTCTTTAGTATAAACACCAGTAGCCGCAGTTTGTAATACTTGCGTATCTAAGTCGGTAGCTAAAATCTTAATATCCCAGTCACTAGGCACTGCTTCTAATAAGGTCATTGCAAGTGAATAAGGCTCTTCACCAGTAGAGCAGCCGGCTGACCAAACCCTGATTGTTTTTGTTGTCTGGTTTCGCTTAATAACTTCTGGAAGGACTGTTTTTTTCAGATATTCAAAATGATGGTTTTCTCTATAAAATGCAGTTAGATTTGTCGTTACTGCATTAATAAATTCTGTAAACTCTTGATCTGAATTGTTTTTAAGGTAATGACAATATTCTTTGAAATTTGCCAACCCCAATAACCGGACTCTTTTTGATAATCGAGAATAAAACATATCGAACTTATCATCAGGGACTAAAATGCCTGAATGTTCATTTGATATTTTTCTTAAAATATCAAAATCATCCATTGTGTATTCAAATTCACGTTGTTTTTCTGACACTATCTTCCTCTCAGGAAAAATTAGGATAAATCCTATTAATTACAAATAGAAATGACATATTCTATTTGACAGAACCCGTATGTCATATTCGTAACTGCCGACATCATGCCAATAAGTTACCAAAATGTATCGCTTTAAATAGAACTTTTGAATTCGTAGTTGTGGACTGAGTAGAGCGAGTAGAAAAACCCAGTACTTCGAAACAACTGGGTTTAGTTACCCTATCAATCCAACCTACATATCAACAAAACAAAGCCGTCGCTATTTCAGTTAATTCCTAGAAAAAACCTGCCGCTGCTGATTCCACATTTAGCATCTCTGCTAAACCAAGCAATTCAGCAGCTTCAATAAACCTATCAGAAGGAAAGTCAATACTAACCTCCTTGTTTAATTTAATAGCTTCCTGCTTAAATACAATTAGCAATTGTAATGTGGCTGTATCAATAGAAGAAACCGCTGATGCGTCAATTTCAATAACTCCATCAGTGTTTAAAATACTTAACAGTTCATCATACAAACCTTTGACATTCTGAATATTAAGCACAGAGTCTAAAACCACTTTAGACTCTGTGTCTACTAAATCATCAGGCTCTGAAGCAACTTCATTCTCCTCAGTATTTATAAGCTCGGGCTTTGCTTGTTCAACTTCCTGTTTTTCTTCTACTTCCACCTCAACCGATACTTGCTCCACCTTTTCTTCAGCAAGCACTTGCTCTGGTTTCGGACTAGAAGCTTCAGCCTCTTCGTCTTCATTCATCCATGCAAGTGGATCAAAGCCAATCAAACCTTTATCATCTTTTTCTGCCATTACATTACCTTGCCTTCCAAGAAATCCTTGGCCAGACTTCTAAAGTCTCTTGCCGAACGACTACCTGGTCGATATTCCAAAATAGACTTACCAAAACTTGGACATTCAGCCAACAACGCTGTTTCCCTAATAACCGTTGCCAAAACCTGCTTAGGAAAATGCTCCAGCATAGTTTTAAGAACTTCTTTAGAGATCCTTCGTGTTGAAGCATATCGTGACATGACCAAAAATAATTTATATTTTTTATTGAGTGCTTTTTCAAAGCGCTTTATTGTTCCCATCATATGGGATAAACCTTGTAATGCAAGAAAATCACTAGTCATAGGTACTAAAATCTCATCTGCTGCAAATAGTGCATTAGCGACCAAAACACCTGATGAAGGAGGACAATCAATAAAAACAAAATCCTGGTCATTTAAATTTTCATGAAGTGCTTTGCGTAATAAGTCACCTCGCTTAGCTCCACCTTCCGATAATTGTTCAATTTCTTGTAGTCTAGGGCCAGCAACTATTAACTGTAAATTTTCTCTTACGGGAATCAGGTTATCTGTTATGTCTGATTCTCCCAGCATAACCGCATCGACTCCTGTCCTTTTGGGATTAATCACACCAAATGACACAGCCAAGTGACCCTGTGGGTCTAAATCAATAACCGTTACTTTTTTCCCTGCTCTTGCAAGTGCATGGGTCAAATTTGTTGAGGTTGTAGTTTTACCAACCCCGCCTTTTTGATTAATAATTGCAACTACTCTTTCAGCCATTATAGGTTACTGATTCCTTCAAACTCTTCCGAGTCTAGTAACTTATCAACATCTAACAACATGACCATTTGCTCTTTTCCTACGAACATACCACGCATATAACGAGTATCAATTTTAGAACCTAATTTAGGCGACTCTTTAATACTATCTAATTTAATATCCAATACATCTGATACTGCATCAGCAACTATCCCCATTACATTGGAACCTTGTGAACTTTCAACACAGAGCACTATCACAACAGTAATGGGTGAATATTCCGTACTTTCCATCCCAAACCGTTCACGTAAATCAACAATCGGTACGATTGAACCACGCAAATTTAAGGCACCTTTAATAAATTCAGGAGTGTTAGGAATTGCTCTAACAGGCTCCCATCCTCTAATTTCCTGAACTTTTAATATCTCTACCCCATAAGCCTCACCCGCAAGCTCAAAGGTCAAGAACTGTTCTACCTGCGTATCATTAGCCATTTTTATTCTTCTCAATTATCATTATTTTCAGTCAATTAGAAGTCTTCCCACTCATCATCATCGCCGGAACTTGACGCTGTAAATTGACTAGCTTGAGCTGCTGCTGGAGCAGGCTGAGGCTTTCTTTTAGGCTTCGGTGTTGTTGCAACAGCTACTGACTCTGTAATTGAATTAGTACGCTGTGCTGATGATGCCGTAGGCGCATATGAGCCTGATTTAAAAAATTCCAGTAACTGTGTCATATTATTTGACTGATCACTCATTGACACACTGGCAGCAGAGGCTTCTTCAGCTAGTGCGGCATTTTGTTGAGTAATCTCATCCATTTGCGATACCGCCTGATTCACTTGCTCAATACCTTGCGACTGCTCAGCACTGGCCGCAGCAATTTCCGCAACAATATCACCGACTTTTTTCACACCCGTGACAATATCATTAAGTGATTTTCCCGTCTCATTAACAAACTCAGTGCCCGATCTCACTTTTTGAACACTGGTTTGAATCAATTCTTTACTTTCTTTAGCCGCTGTTGCACTACGCTGAGCAAGATTTCTTACTTCTGTTGCAACAACCGAGAAGCCTCTACCTTGTTCGCCAGCCCTTGCAGCCTCTACTGATGCGTTTAACGCTAATAGATTTGTTTGGAAAGCAATTTCATCAATCACACCAATAATTTCAGCAATTTTATTACTACTCTCATTAATTTCCTGCATGGCAGATACGGCTGATGAAACAATGCCTCCTCCCTGCTCTGCCAATTGTCTTGCTGAGGTTGCTACTTGATTAGCCTGTTGAGCATTGTCAGCATTATTTTTAACCGTGCTGGTTAACTCTTCCATACTAGAAGCTGTTTCTTCCAGGTTTGCCGCTTGCTGCTCTGCACGTTGAGAAAGATTATTATTACCACTGGCAATTTCTTGCGACGAATTATTGATAAACTCAGCGGATTCATTAACTTGGCCAACAATTTCCGCAATTTTATCAATAGAGGCATTAATATTATTTTTACACTCTAGATAGACACCGTCATAATCACTATCAATCCGGTTAGTCAAATCACCCGTCGCCATACTTTGCATAGTACTGGAGACATCGACAAAAACATTATCAATGACATCTGTCAGTTCATTAATACCGCCACTCAATTTTTCAAAGAAACCTTCTTTGTCTGCCATCTCTATACGCTGATCTAACTGGCCAGCTTTAACGCCATCAACAATCGCTTCAATTTCTTTTTCTATTCTAACTTCGTGAGTTCTATCTAGCCACTCAACCACTGTGCCTATACGATCACCATCATCGTTGGTAACAGGGTTAGCAACAAAGTCAAAAAACCTGCCGCCTATTTCCAGACTTGATTCGACGGTACCAGTCATACCGGGTATTAATGCTCTTTGGTGTGCCGGATTTTTATGGAACTGGTCTATATTAGCACCTAATAATTCGTCAGCCCTAAAGTTAGGCAATTCCTTTTGCACATCTGATTCAGCATTCTTAAAAGTTTCTAGCACCTTGTCATTCATATAGATAATATTTAAATTATTATCTGCGACCATCACACTAGAACTCACATTATCTAATGCTTGTTTAATACGCACTGCCTCTGAAGAAACCTCCATGGTATGTGACAAATCGCCATTTAGCTTAACTTGCATGCCATACACAGCCTTATACATATCACCAATTTTATCGTTTCTGTTAAGCTCAATAGTATTTCTATATTGCCCAACTGCTAACGCATAAGATGTCTCGATTACTTTTTCAAGAGCACCTGTAAAATCTTTGACCATTCTATAACCTAACAGAGTGGCTAATACAGTAACTAATGCAATACCTGCTAATACTGGCATATTTCCCTGCTGGTATAACAAGAACATAAAATATAAACTTGGAAGCAGTAGGCCTGTTAAAGCAATGAAGGCTTTCAGCCCTAAACTCATTTCTTGCATATTCTTTACCATTAAAGCGACGCCCTTAGGACGTATTTCTGCTTTATTGGCATTAAGTTGCTGATATAAATCTTCAGCAGCACTAATTTGTTGGCGATCAGGTGCATAACGAACTGACAAAAACTCATCAACTCTACCGTTTATATAGACTGGAGTAACATTTGCTTCCACCCAGTAATAGTCACCATTTTTAGTTCTATTTTTAACCGGTGCAGTCCAAGGCCTACCGGCTTTACAACACATCCATAAATCTTCAAATGCGGCAGCCGGCATATCAGGGTGCCGAACCACATTATGGTTTTTACCAACCAACTCTTCTTTTGAAAAGCCACTTATATCTATAAAAGCTTGATTGGCATAGGTAATAATTCCTTTTAGATTAGTCCGGGTAACGAGTATGTCACCAGGCTTCATCTGTACTTCTGTATCAGTTACCGGCATATTAATTTTCATCTGTGTCTCCCTTACCAACCAAGTTTAATACTTTTGTTAATTTAGCTTTCATTTTCATCATCCAAGCCATCTAGTTTCAATAGTTTTTCAACATCAAGCAACATAACCATCCGTTCATTGACAGATGCTAGACCATTTATAAATTCTGTACTCACTTTAGTCCCAAAATTGGGCGCGCTTTGTATGGTTTTTTTTTCCACATCAATCACATCAGAAACAGAATCGACCACAACACCCATTGTCCGATTTTGTCCTTCTTGACTTTCTATCTGCAAAACGACAACCACCGTTAATGGTGAATATGCTAAATGCCCCAGACCAAATCGTTCTCGCAAATCGACGATAGGCACAATCGCCCCTCTCAGATTCACTACCCCTTTTTCATAAGAAGGTACATTAGGTATCCGTGAAACGGGTTCCCAGCTACGAATTTCCTGAACACTGAGAATATCAACACCATATTCTTCGTCACCCAATGTAAAACTTAAGAACTGAACTTGATTTTCCAGTTTCTTTTGTTCATCATATTGTTCAGTTTCGTTATTTTCAACTTGCTCTGCCATAGTGAGTTCTATCTTCTACTGATTAGATAAACGAACTAATCCAGGAATATCCAGAATCAGTGCTACGGAACCATCTCCTAAAATCGTTGCGCCAGAAACGCCTTCGACTTTTCTGTAATTTGCTTCCAGTGATTTAATAACCACTTGTTGTTGGCCTAATAAATCATCAATAAATAAGCCACAGCGCATACCTTGCCCATCAACAACCACTACTAGTCCATCTGTTAATTTTGTCGCTTTTGCTGTTTTTACATCAAAAATCTCATGCATTCGTACAATCGGCAAATACTCATCTCTAAGACGAAATGTCTCTCCTTTACCTGCAACCCGGTTAATCATTTCCTTCTTGATATTAATTGATTCTACAATTGAACCCAGAGGAATAATAAAACGCTCATCACCGACAGCAATGGATTGCCCGTCTAGAATAGCCAGTGTTAAAGGCAAATGAATGGCAATTGTGGAGCCTTTTCCAAGTTCTGAAATTATTTCTATATTTCCACCTAGAGACTGAATATTTCGCCTAACCACATCCATTCCCACACCACGACCGGAAATATCAGATAATTCGGCAGCCGTTGAAAAACCAGCCATAAATATCAATTCGTAAGTTTGTTTATCAGTGAGAACAGTGTCCTCATCAATCAAACCCTTTTCTATCGCTTTCTGTCTTAAAACATCCTTATTTAAACCTTTGCCATCGTCTTTGACTTCAATAACAATTTGTCCGCCACGGTGATAGGCTTCCAATGTGATAGTGCCCATTTCAGGCTTTCCTGCCGCCACACGATCCGCAGGCATTTCAATACCATGGTCCAGACTGTTTCTCACTAAATGGACTAAAGGATCACTGAGCAGTTCAACGACTGTTTTATCTACTTCGGTATTTTCACCGACCATCACCAATTCGATTTTTTTATCTAGCTTGGTACTTAAATCATGTACCAGACGAGGAAATCGACTAAAAACAAAGCTAATCGGCAACATACGAATATTCATCACACTTTCTTGTAACTCTCTTGTGTGACGTTCTAATTGAGATAGACCATTTTTCAGCTGGTCTAAGTTATTCAATTCAAAATTTTCACCCACCAGACTAAGCATGGATTGGGTAATTACCAACTCACCCACCATATTGATAAGGATATCAATTTTTCCTGTATCTACGCGGATCGAACTGGATCCTTTAGCCGCAGGTTTAGTGTCTTTTTTAGCTTTCGCAGTGGCTTGTTTTTCTACTTTATCAGCTGTTTTTTCTGTATTAGCTGGACTGGATTCTTCTTTAGGCTGAGCAACCGTATCGGATTTATCAGTAGCTTCCTCAGGTTCGGTTTGTACTTGTTCGCTAGACTCATCGCTCCTTGATAAGGACTGGATTGCCAGATCACATTCGTCTTCTACCCAATCAAATATTTCATTAATTTCATCTTCGTTGACTTCACCAAGCAACTCCAGACTCCAGGACAAGTGACAGTTTTCCGGGTCTAAATCATAAAAATCAGGAACACCTTGAAAATCAATAGTGCTTTTTAATTCACCAAGCTCAGATAATTCACGAAACATTCTAACCGGATCATTGCCGGTTTTTAGCATATGAGCATGAGGGCTAAAGGAAATTTTCCAGCCAGCTCCCACATCTAGGGCAGTAACTGTTTCATCTGCAACAACCTCTGCTACGGGTTGCTCAGCAACGCTACTTTGCTCACCGCCATTAAGCTCGGTCTCTAATGCTTTTTGATATTCAGAAACTTGACCTTCATCAATATCTTGCTCATCTTGAATGGCCGTTAACATTTCTTTTAAACAATCAACAGAACCTAATAGTACATCCACTGCCGGTTGTGTTATTTGCCTACGCCCGTCCCGCATTTCATCAAGCAAAGTCTCCATGACATGGGTAAAATCAGAAACAGCAGTAAAGCCAAATGTTCCACTTCCCCCTTTTATTGAGTGAGCGGCTCTGAAAATAGTATTAATTTCTTCATCATCCACATCACCCATATCAAGGTTTAACAACCCTGACTCCATTGCTTCCAGGCCTTCAAAACTTTCTTCAAAAAAGACCTGGTGAAATTGCGCCATATCAATTGACATAGACTACCCTGTTCTGCTCATCAAAATTTACTTACTGAATGGTTAGCGGCTAACCCAACACTTTCTTTATTGTTTTTAACAATTGATCTGGATTAAATGGTTTTACAATCCAGCCAGTCGCCCCCGCTGCCTTACCCGCCTGCTTTTTATCCATACCAGATTCAGTCGTTAACATCAGCATAGGTGTAAATTTATATTTAGGCAATTTACGCAAATCAGCAATCAATGTAATACCATCCTTGTTAGGCATATTGACATCTGTTACCACACAATCAAAGCTTTGGGTTTGCGCTTTATTTAACGCATCAACACCATCAACTGCCTCAACCACTGTATAACCAGCACCTTTTAGTGTAAAAGATACCATTTGTCTCATTGAAGCCGAATCATCTACTGCCAATATAGTTGCCACTTTATTTCTCCTTAAAACACAAATTTTGTTGGTGATAGTCTACACCATTTAAGTACATTCTGTGCAAGCTCTGCTATCGATTCCATTAATTAGATTAATGATATTTATGTATAACAAACAGATTACCTTTAAATAGGTCTATCTTGCTCCTTAAAACCACATATCACGAGCTTTGCTTGTTATAATTTGTATATTTTTTGATGCTGATGAATTCTGTTAGAATTTGGTGGCATTAACGAATCGAACATACAAAATCAGCTATGGAGAGAAATTAGATGTGTGGAATTGTTGGCGGCGTAGCCGAAAGAAATGTAACCCCCATTTTGCTGGAAGGGCTAAGAAGACTTGAGTATCGTGGCTATGATTCATCTGGCATTGCTGTTTTAAAGCAATCACCTAAAAAAATCCACCGTGTACGTTCTATAGGTAAAATAAAAAACCTAGAAACCAAAATCCAGCAGGAATCATCACCATTATCAGGCACCATTGGCATTGCTCATACACGCTGGGCAACACACGGCGTTCCTTCGGAAAACAATGCACATCCACATATCTGCAATGACAAAGTCGCCGTCGTTCACAACGGCATTATTGAAAACCATCAACAATTAAAAACCCAACAACTTGAAGCAGGCTATCGCTTTACTTCAGAAACGGATACAGAAGTTATTGCCCACGCTTTACACCAACAATTACAAACATCGGATGATCTACTTCAAGCGGTTACACAAGTCACAAATCTATTAAAGGGTGCTTATGCACTGGGTGTTATTGATATTGATAACCCAGAAACACTTATTGCAACAAGAAAAGGCAGCCCACTTGTTATCGGTATTGGTTTTGGTGAGCATTTTATTGCCTCGGATGCATCAGCACTGATTCCCGTTACACAAAATTTTATTTTTTTGGAAGAAGGCGATATCGCTAAAATTACTCGTCAAACATTAGAAATTTACAATGCCAACGGCGAATTAATCGAAAGACCAGTCAAGCAATCGAACTTATCCTCTCAAACCGTAGAGCTTGGTGATCATAAGCACTACATGCACAAAGAAATTTTTGAGCAACCTCAGTCTGTTATTGATACTTTAGAAGGTAGGATTACACAAGAGCAAGTTCTAGTTTCCAGCTTTGGGCATCAAGCTGAAAGCATTTTTGAACGCATTCAACAAGTTCAAATTATTGCTTGTGGTACCAGTTACCACGCGGGGCTGGTCGCAAAATACTGGTTTGAAGATATTATAGATACACCATGTCAAATTGAAGTAGCCAGCGAATATCGCTACCGAAACCCCGTTATTTTAGACAACACCTTATTCGTTACAATTAGCCAGTCAGGTGAAACAGCCGATACACTGGCTGCACTACAAAAAGTCAAAACCACAAGCACCGAAAAACAGCTTAACATCCCCACTCTCAGCATTTGTAATGTTGCTGAATCGAGCTTGACTCGAGAATCAGACTTGACCTGCCTAACCCATGCAGGACCAGAAATAGGCGTTGCATCAACCAAAGCTTTTACTACACAACTGGTAGTACTTTCACTATTAATGACAAGCATAGGCAAAGTACAAAAACGCATGCCTGAATCACAAGAAAAACGCATCATTAACGGCCTGCATAAACTGCCTAATTTAATTAATAACGCCTTAGAACATGAAGCCATTATTGAAACGATTGCTGAAGGTTTTGCCGATAAACAAAATGCACTGTTTCTAGGCAGAGGCACCATGTACCCAATTGCTATGGAAGGCGCATTAAAGTTAAAAGAGATCAGCTATATCCATGCAGAAGCCTACCCAGCAGGTGAATTAAAACATGGCCCTTTGGCTCTAATTGATGACAACATGCCCGTTATTGCAGTTGCGCCATTAGATGATTTACTTGAAAAATTAAAATCCAACTTACACGAAGTCAAAGCCCGTGGAGGACAAATGATAGTTTTTGAAGATGAAAAGTCAGACATCAGTTCAGAAGAAAGTTTCACAGTGGTAAAAGCAACCACCAATGTAGGACGAATTACAGCCCCTATTACCTACAATGTACTACTCCAATTACTGAGCTATCATGTTGCCTTAATCAAAGGAACTGATGTTGACCAACCTCGCAATTTAGCAAAATCAGTTACCGTAGAATAATAAAAAATAACCAAATAAAAAACTCGGCCACAAGCTGACCGAGTTTAACGACACTACTCTGACTCGGGAGCAAGCCCCCCAATATTTCTTTCTTTCAATACCACAAACCATTGCCTTACCTTCAGTTTTAGCTTTCGCCTATCTTCAATAGAAAAATGGCTATTATCAAAGCGATACTGATAATGCATTTTTCCAATGACATATAATTCACTATCATTGATTCGCTTTGCCCAAACCGTGATCGGTTCATTATTTAAACGAGCACTGGCTGTTCCTAACAATACCTGTTCAATCTGATATAGCTCAGAATCCTTTCCTGGATAATCAAAACAAGCAAGCTCCTTTTGATTAGACTGCCTTGTTATAAGATGCTTGCGCGAAACAAGCAGCCGCCATAAAAGAATCAATAACAACCCTCCTACAATAACCAATAAAATTTCTTTATTATCATTCTGAGTATCTGTTAATAGCTGATATCGCCATTGTTTATAGCTAAAATAGAGTGAAGAAAACACGTCATAAACCGGCTGCCACAAATCCACCTGTTCTTCTTCCATGCTTAACCACTGCGATGGTGTTGAATCAACTTCTTGCCAAATACCGTTGATATAAGCAATCGACCAGGCATGCGCATGGCGACGACGGACAATGTACATCTGCTCACTTTCATTGAATTCGTCCATGGCATAACCATTAGCTAACCGCGCTGGGATACCATAGCTTCTTAATAACAACGTACTAGCTACGGCAAAATACTCACAATGCCCTGCTTTACGTTTAAGCATAAAAGTTTCAAGCGCTTTCTCCGCATTAGGTTCTTCCCCTAAAAACAAACTGTAATAATAATTTTGCTGAAAAAATTGTTTAATCGTTCGAGCAATCACCGTCGGTGATTTATTTTCCAGTTTTAGCTGTTGCTTAATTTTTACTATCCATGACAAATGTTGCTCAGGGAGTTGCAGATCAAAATCATGCGCTTCCGCTATAGTTTGCCCTGTATAAAAAACCTGATAATTCACATAATCGGGGGCATCTGTTAATTTCACAGCACCTAAGGGGGTGTATTGCAGCTGACCACCTTCTAAGCCTTTTATATCAACCGTACCAGAGGGAAGCGCTAATACAGTAGCTCGTTTGCGTGATTGAAAAATCTCTAACTGCTTTATTTCAGCACTCTTTTCGACTTTTGAATAATTAGGTTTATCACTAAAAATACGTTTTGAAGCGAACCAGGACTTTCCTAGATATCGATCATAACTCGATTGCATTAATAACAAAGGCTGCTCTGCTTTTACACGAAATTCAATTTTATTAGATAATTTCAGCTCACCTATATCACCAATTGAGGTCATACTTTTAAAAGGATCCGTCTGCCAATCACTTAACCACTCAACTGACTGTTCTTCCACTACCGTGTGCAAATGTCGTAGACCTTGTTGTCCAAAAAAAGAAAGCACCACTGCTAAAGAGATGACTACTAACCAGACAATTACCGGACTATTTTTTGACCTCACTGTCCATAATATTGCACAGAAAATGGCTATACTAATACCAAAATATGTTAATGAAGTGTCATGCACTGCCCCAGCACCAAGTAGACAAATAGCTGCGTAAGGAAATTTAAAATCCAAGTAACTCACACGTTCCCGTTTACGCATAGAATAAAACAGGATTCCTATCGGTAACTGATTATTAATGCTATATAGTTGAGTGAGCATTATCGGTAGAAAAAAAATCGGCAACCACTCTAAAATAATAAATACCGGACGTTGTTCGGTGTGTACAACTGAGAAATAAAGCATGGCGAGTACAAATAGCACCGTTACAAAATCACCAATACGATAAAACTGCTCTACCTTTAACGTCCACCGCCAGGAATTAACAAAACGGCTAGCGAGCAATAAAATGATAACAATCGACACAAGCACGTTTTGATTAAGCCAGCCCCAAACAAGTAGTGAAATAAATGGGATAATCATAAGCTTGCCAAATCTTCTGCTAACTGATGCCTGTCAATTAGATAAAAATGTTCTGGTTTATTTAGCAGCATCTCTAGCTTTAGTAAGCCATCATGAATTAAAAAAACAGCAACAGGAATGCCTTGAGCAGTTAAGGATTGAAAAAACAGCTGTCGTTCTTCATCCCAATGTAATAATACACAGACCAGACTACTGCATTGCTGCACATGTGAGTTAACAGCCTGTTTTAAACGTGTAAATGACTGTGAATCACTAGGCTGTACTGCTGCTAATATTTCCTGTAAATGTGGCATATGATCAATACCTCGACCTGTCGTAAAACGGTATGATTCACGGCCAACAAACATTAAATCTAATAAGGCTTCATTCTGCCTTTCACTCATAGCCACTGATGCCGCAACAGAAACAGCGGCTTCAAACGATTCATTATCAAACTCACCAACATCCGTATCTAACAATAAAGCTCTGCGTACAAAATATTCATCTTGATACTCTTTAACAATTAACTTGCCATGCCTAGCAAAGCTTTTCCAATGAATTTGGTTTAAAGCATCACCTTGCCGATACTCTCTTAAAGACATAAACTCAGAAGAATCTCCCACTGAATTAGCTAAAGACACGCCGCCCGATTGATATTGACGTTTACCCGATAAATTTAAAGGCGAGATTTCATATCGCTTAGGCAACACTAAACAACTTTGTGCTTCAGTCGCGAAATACAGCCGCCTAAACAAACCCAATACATCTGATTTAGCAATATAGGCTCCAGAGAAACACAGTTTGCCTCTCCTTAATGGAGTACAACTGAGCTTAATTTTAGTTACTTGTTTAGTATCAAGAAAAGCAATAGCTTGTTCATCAATATAACTACCTTTTAAGTAGGCAATGTAACGTCGCCATAGACGGAAACTGATTAATTTCTGATACCACACTTTATTTTGTCGCTTGTAGAAGTTAATCAATTCGGAATAACGGGGAAATACTTCTGTTAACTGTTCAATATAAGCCAAATCATGGTAATTTTTTTTTGATTCATTTTGTACGCTAACGCTATATACAAACGTTTCACCCACCGTTGCGTAGCGTGGTAACTGACGTTTAATCGAACATTTAAAACGATTAAACAAACTACTCAAAAAAGAAAAAACAAACACAATGATCAAAAATACAAACAACTGATAAGTACTACTGGCTTTAGTATCTACACCAAAAACAGCGGCTATCAACAAAATAATTAAACACAAATGTCCCATTCGAGTGAAATGTACTCGCATCCAGCGACTTAAACAAAATACACGCTTATATTGACGAAGCAATAATCGCTTAAACATGGCTACACAGGAACAGGTATTGTTTGGACTATATCACTCATCAGAGACTCAGCATCAATACCGGAAAACTGACTTTGAGAATCCACCCCTAATCGATGGGCAACAACAGGGATCGCTAACTCTTGAATGATTTCAGGTGTGACAAATTCACTGCCATCAATCAATGCCAGTGCTTGCGCGCATTTCATTAATGTTAATGAAGCTCTCGGGCTTGCTCCTAATTTCACCTCATCAGCACCCCGTGTTGCGCTAGTAATATCAACAATATAACGTAGCAATTCAGGGCTAATGCGAATTTGTTTCACTTGATCTTGTAAAAGCTGCAACTCTGAAAACTTAATACATGATTGTAACGCGTGAATGGGATGCGTTTTCCCTTGTGCCTGCAATATGGCAACTTCTTGTTCTTGGGAGACATATCCTAAACTAAACTTCATCGCAAAGCGGTCTAACTGTGCTTCTGGCAAAGGATAAGTACCATGAAACTCAACCGGATTCTGTGTGGCAATCACAAAAAAAGGTTTAGGCAACTGGTGAATATGTCGTTCAATACTGACCTGGTTTTCCTCCATTGCCTCTAATAAAGCTGATTGAGTGCGAGGTGAGGCTCTATTGATTTCATCAGCCAATAAAATATGGCAAAACACCGGGCCTTGCTCAAAACGAAAAGCTTGCTGTTTTTGGTCAAAAATGGAAATACCTAAAATATCAGAAGGTAATAAATCCGGAGTAAATTGAACGCGTTGAAACTCTGCCTCACAAGACAAAGCTAAAGCCTTTGCTAAAGTTGTTTTTCCAGTCCCTGGCATATCTTCAAGCAGCACATGCCCACCCGCACTAAATGCCGCTAACAACCATTGTAAAGTCCGGTCTTGTCCAAAGATAACCTGGCTTAAATTAGCTTGCAACCGAAGCACAATTTCTTGAGCACGTTCAAAAGAAGCAATTGAGTCTGTCATAGCTATAATACGAAATCATATTTAACAATCTCTCAAAATACCAGCAATCACTTAGCTCAGCAACAGATTTTTCTTGGTTAAGCGCTACCTTTATTTTTCTGGTGCATAAATAACTATCTCCCGTTATTTCCTTAGTAATACCCCCCTTAACATCGTACATTGTAAATTTGATAAAAATGCGACATTGCAAGACCTGGTAGCTTTTCTCTAACAGCACACTGGTTTCAATAGCTAATGATGTATATTGCCTAGCTTTCTGATAGTAAATGATGCGGTATTGTGCTTGAATTAATTCAATTATTGATTCTAATAATGACTTTTTGATTGACTGTACATGATCCAAAACTTTATAGTCATCAGAATTTTTCATGGCTATGTGTTTTTTATGAATCCAGTTATTGAAATCTTGAGAGTACTAGGTGCTCTGATGGTTTTAACACATCACTATACATTCAAGCTTTCAAGTGATTTGGCAGACCATTGGTTTTCCCTGCATTTTTTTCATAACGGGGTTGATCTGTTCTTCGTTATTACAGGGTATTTATTTGCCCCTTTTTTATTGAATGATAAAAAACTCCATGCCTTAACGTTTCTTAAGAGACGTTTTTTTCGACTTTATCCTCTCTATTTATTATCCCTGTTAATCTATATCGCAACCGTTTCAGATAATACTATTTCTTTAATAATGATACTGGAGCACTTATTCTTGCTACAGGCATTGCCATATCATTCATTGTCTGAAGTTAGCATTATAAGTACCGTTTACTGGACATTAGCGGTTGAATTTCAATTTTATTTACTCGTTGTAGTATTGCAGTTGCTATATAAGCATGTGACGATAAAACATAAAATATTATTTTTGTTTTTGCTCTCAATGGTGGGCTATCTGGTTTCAGCATACTGTTTATATCAACCACAAACCGAAGATTGGTTTATGTGGCAAATACAGCTTCCAGCACTTTTAATTGAGTTTTTCTTTGGTGTCGTAATATACAAATATTATGTTGATATTAAAAACAAATGGCAGCTTGCTGTGTTTTTTCTAGTCAACTGTGCTTTTTTAATAGCCTTATACATACATTTCCCAAAAGCAGCGTCACAGACGTTAACAGTAAGACCATCTGATCTGTTTAATATATTAAGTGCTTTTGCCTATGCAGGGTTAATGGCAAGTTTCTTAGCCTATCAGGCATTAATGAAGAATAGCTACCCTGCTACAAAGAAAATAGTTATTTCCTTGGGCGGCTTAAGTTATGCCGTGTATTTATTTCATGCAATGACTATCCGTTGGGTTTGGCTGAGACCAGACACGCTAACAAACGAAATGTGGGCGGCTCTGGCTCTTTGTATTACTTTGGTGATCGCATGGGGAATTAACCGCTTTGTCGAGATACCGTGTCGAGATTATGGCCGGAGATGATTTGCCAAAGAACTCAGGCAACTCACTATTCAACCACTCCATAACCTCCACCCGAAGGCGTTTTAATTTCTAAAGAATCACCATACTGCATAATCAATTGAGCACAGCCATCCAGTTTAACTATTTCACCGTTATAGCGAAAAAGCCTATTCTCACCGATTGCACCAGCACAACCACCCTGCAAACCAAATGGAGGATCAATTCTATGACTGGAAAGTATGCTAACGGTCATTGGCGTTAGAAATTTAATTTTTCTAGTGACGCCATTACCCCCGTGATACTTCCCTTTTCCACCCGTTTTTTGACGAATTGAGAATTGCTCTAATAATACCGGGAAACGCCATTCTAAAACTTCAGGATCAGTGATACGCGAATTAGTCATATGCGTATGTACCGCATCACATCCATCAAAACCATGCCCCGCACCTGCACCGCCACAAATAGTTTCATAGTATTGATATTCATCATTACCGAAAGTTAAGTTATTCATGGTTCCTTGAGAGCCTGCTAACACACCTAATGCACCATATAAGGCATCAACGATATGCTGTGAAGTTTCAACATTACCGGCCACAACTGCCGCAGGGTATTTTGGGTTTAATAGTGAACCTTCTGGAATGATTATTTCCAAGGGTTGTAAGCAGCCTGCATTTAAAGGAATATCATCATTAACTAGTGTTCTAAACACATACAAGACCGCTGCTTTACAGACAGCAGCCGGTGCATTAAAATTATTATCCAGTTGGGGACTGGTGCCCGTAAAATCAATTTTTGCAGTTTGTTGTTCCGCATTAATCGTTATTTTAACGGTGATTTTTGCACCACTATCTAATGCTTGTTCAAAGTAGCCATCCTTCAGTGTGGGTAATATTTTCCGCACCGTTTCCGCGGCATTTTCTTGCACATGTTGCATATAGCTTTGCACAGTAGCTAAGGAATACTGCTCCACCATTTTTGTCAGTTCTAATACGCCTTTATTATTAGCAGCAATTTGTGCCTGTAAATCAGCGATATTTTGTTCGCTGTTACGCGCAGGGTGATCCGAAGAGTGTAGCCATTCACGTACTACCTGTTCCTGAAAAACATCATCTTTTACAATTTTTAAACCCGCACTCAATAAACCCTCTTCATTAATGTGTTGACTATGTGCCGGCATAGAAGCAGCGGTTATTCCCCCTATATCCGCATGATGACCTCGTGAAGCAACAAAAAACAAACATTCATTTTCATCTGAAAAAACAGGGCTAACAACGGTTATGTCAGGTAAATGTGTGCCTCCTTGATAAGGTGAGTTTAATAAATACACCTCACCCTGCCTGATCGTCTCAGCATTTAATAAAGCTCTAACTGCTTCACCCATAGAGCCCAAATGTACTGGAATATGTGGTGCATTGGCAATTAACTCACCTTGTTGATTAAATAAGGCACAAGAAAAATCTAAACGTTCTTTAATATTGACCGAATAGGCAGTCTTCTGCAACACAAAGCCCATTTGCTCAGCAATCGACATAAATAACTTATTAAATATTTCCAGCATAACAGGATCAACCTGCGTACCAATCGCATATTGTTGCTGTAAGGGTTGAATACGAGTGAGTATTAAATCTTGCTGTGAACTGACCTGTGCTTGCCATTCAGGTTCAATAATAATCGTTGAGGTCGGCTCAACAATAATCGCTGCACCACTAATTACTTGCCCAATAGCTAAATCTGAACGACGATAAACAGGCGTGTTATGAAAACTACTATTGCTATAGATTGGTAGGTTTTTTAAAGGCAGTGCATCTTGTAAAGGGCTATCCTCCATCACTGATTCAACACTTTGGTTTTTTGCAATTACTTCAACTAATAAAGACTCAATGATTAAGGCTTTATCCTTATACCTAAAACCAAACTGCTGCTGATATCGTTTTTCAAATTCCGTGAGCATGGACGCTTTATCAGCAAATAACACCGCTAAAGCAGTATCTGTACCTAAATAACGCAAATGCACCTGACAAATAAAGCTAATCGGCTGAGAATCTTGCGCTTGCTGGAGAATTTCTTTTTCACCTTGTTTTTTTAAATCGGCAAAATTTTCAGCTAAGGTTTCAGCGGTCACCTCATCCCAGAGACTTTCCAGTGATTTGTCTTTTAATAGCCGGAAATCAGCCAAGCCCATGCCATAAGCAGATAATACGCCTGCAAAGGGATGTATCATGACTGTTCGCATTCCCAATCGATCGGCTACTTTGCAAGCATGTTGCCCGCCTGCTGCTCCATAACAACATAGGGTATATTCAGAGACGTTATAGCCCTTTTGTACTGAGATTTTTTTAATGGCTGTCGCCATATTTTCGATAGCTATCGATAAGAAACCTTCCGCAACCTGCTCAAGACTCGGTTCAGTATTTGTTTTCTGTTTTATTTCTGCGGCGAGTTCACTAAACAGCAGTTTAACTCTGTCAGTATCTAAAGATAAATCGCCACTTTCACCAAACACTTTAGGAAATAACGGCAGCTTTCCAAGCATTACATTAGCATCAGTCACAGTTAAACTGCCACCCCGCCTATATGCTGCCGGACCAGGATTTGCCCCTGCTGATTCAGGGCCAACACGATAGCGAGTACCATCAAAATATAATAAGGAACCACCACCTGCGGCAACCGTATGAATATTCATCATCGGTACACGCATACGCACCCCTGCTACTTCAGTTTCAAAACTACGTTCTAATTCACCGCAATAATGAGCAACATCCGTTGAGGTTCCTCCCATATCAAATGCAATAATCTTATCAAAACCCGCACGTTCAGCTGTGGCTATTGCCCCGACAATACCGCCTGCAGGCCCTGATAAAATACTGTCTTTCCCTTGAAAGCTATGTGCCTCGGCCAATCCGCCGTTTGATTGCATAAACATTAACCGTGGAGGACTTTTAGACGCTAAACCTTCTGAAACTTTTGAAACATAGCGTCTTAAAAGTGGTGATAAATAAGCATCAACCACTGTCGTATCACCCCGACTGACGATTTTCATAAAAGGACTCACCTGATGTGAAATTGAAATTTGCTCAAAGCCAATTTCATTTGCCAATTTAGCCAGTTCTAACTCATGCTTAGGATAGCGCCACGCATGCATCAACACAATAGCAATAGCGCGAAAACCTTTATCGTATAGTTTTTGTAATGAATGCTTTGCTTGCTGACTATCTAAAGGTGTGAGTATTTCTCCATTTACATTGACTCTTTCTTGAATTTCCAGCACTTCTTTGTAAAGCAACTCAGGCAACTGAATATTTAAAGCGAAAATATCAGGGCGGTTCTGATAACCAATGCGTAAACAATCTTTAAAACCTGAGGTAATGACTAATGCTGTGTTTTCCCCTTTGCGTTCCAACAATGCATTTGTACCTACTGTGGTTCCCATTTTAACGGCTGAAATATTCTCACCATCAAGCTCACCACCCAGTATTCTTTGCATCGCCTCAAGTGCTGCATCTTCATATTGCTCAGGATTTTCTGAGAGCAATTTACAACTCATTAATTGCCCTTCTGGTTTGCGAGCAACAACATCGGTAAATGTTCCCCCTCTATCAATCCAAAATTGCCAGCGTTTATCAGAATTCTTTAACATATCTCAATCAACATAAAAATGTGTTTTAGCCATTAGGCAACTGCCAACAAATAACCCACCCACCTTGCTGGCCTTTTTGTCCCTGCTCAAACAATCTCAATCGTTACGTAGCACACGGATGTGCAAGTGTCGCTCGAAGCAGGATGCTGGTTGCGACCGTAGCTGGCTATGTGCCTCTTGAGATGGATTGAGCAGAAACAAAAAATCTGCGCAATCTGGGTGGCTTATTTATTGCCTGCTGCCTTACATGTTTTACAATGGAATATTGAACCAATAATTAGGAGGCTGTTGCCCAATTTAAGAACACATGGCTAATTATTTCTTAAAGTTAACCGGCTTAAACTTGGCCGTTAACGTTACATTAAACGTCGTTTTATAAACATAATATTGGTAGTAATAGGCATGATACTCATCTTCATAGATTAAAACCGGTTGCACTCGTGTTGACCGCTTGGCTGAGAAACGATGCTCTTGCTCAACTGGGCCCCATTTAATGAGCTGGTCATTAATTTTAATGACTCCGGATAATTGATCATGGCTAAGGTCTTTATCTTGTTCATCGACCTGATTACTTAGCGTCAATTCCAAATCAGCCTGATATTCAGTTTTTTTACCATTATCGGCGTATAAAAAATAATTAACCGATCGATTGCGCGTGGCTTCATTGCGTTCCTCAGTCAAACTGAGTCGATTATTAAGCGTCGGCAAACGCAGTTCTTTAAATTTGGGTTTTAAATTATTGTTGCCATATTGAATATCAATTTCTGCATAATACCGAAGAGCGTCAGTAATAGCGTAATGCACGATATGTTTACCGGCAGAAATAGGATCTTTAACCAAACGCGCTTCGTCTTTTTTCTCACCAGTTAATACTATCCGCGTTTGATGATCCAAAACCATTTGTTGCGGATAAAAATTAAGGAACCACACTTCGGTTTGTTGATAGAAAAAAATTCCAGCTGTAATCGCTGCGGTTAACACAATTAAGGATAATGTTGCAAAAACACCAGGAACAGATCTTTTTTTACGGCCATGTAACGGAGGCTTTGGTTGCCCTATTTTGGAGTCGATAACTTCATAAATCTCGATAGGCTCTTTAATCCCTTTTACAAAATAATATCCGTGCGATTGCCAGATCAAATGTTTCTGATTCTTTAGCCAGCCTTTGGCGCTATCAAAAACAGAAAAACCTAAATAAATCTGCCCGCCATTTGCTAGACTCTCTATTCTTGACGCACGGTTGACATGCCGACCAAAAACATCCACCTCAATGTTGTCATCAACAGCAACTTGCCCCATATGCATACCAATGCGAACAATAATGTCATCCAGATCAGGATTGTCCACATTGAACTCTGCAAGCTTTTGCTGAATCATAAGCGCTCTTTCGACAGCGACACTGGGCTCAGAAAAAACCGCCATAACAGCATCACCGATGAATTTAATCACTAAACCGGCTTGATCCTGCTGGATAATTTGTACCAGTATTTCATCATGCTGCTTGCGTAGTTCTGATGCAATCTGCTCACCTTTTTCTTCGGTAATTTGGGTAAAACCCTTTATATCGGTGAATATCACGGTTAGAACTGCGGTATTTTTTTGATGAATATAATCTTTTAAAGACAGTATTTCATCGTTCGACACTGTTAACTCATTTTTAGACTCATTCATAAATTCTCACCCCTTACCATTTGCGAATTCTACAATTATTTAATACCGGCTTTAACCCGGCTTTGCCAACACTGGAAAAACAACAAGCCAACAATATAAACTTGATTGGCTACACAAAGTAACGATATTCAGCAGCTTAATACCATAGCGTACGCATTTCCATTGCTTTCCACTCATCCAATATGTACTTTACTTTTGATCTCTTAATAATTCGAAAAACTCATTATCAGGTAGTGGTTTACTTTTAATATAACCTTGATAACTATCACAGCCTTTGTCTTGTAAAAAGCTTAATTGTTCCTGTGTTTCCACCCCTTCTGCTAAAACCTTAAATCCCAATATCTGACCCATTGCGATAATGGTCGCTGCAATTTCCATGTCATCTTTTTGGAAAGGAATATCATCAATAAAGCTCTTGTCAATTTTCAATACATCAAGAGGAAAGTGTTTAAGATAAGCAAGGGAAGAGTAGCCGGTACCAAAATCGTCAATCGCTAGACGAATACCTTGCTCTCTAAGGCTATTAAGGATGACTGTCGCGCTATCCTGAAGACCATTATTCATTAAGCCGCTTTCCGTTATTTCCAATTCCAGTTGTTCGGCTGGAAATCCAGTCTCTTGAAGTATAGAGATAACTAAAGCACAAAAATCACCACGATGAAATTGTTGGGCAGAAACATTGACGGCTAAGGTTAATGCCGGCAAGCCAGCATCCAGCCATTGCTTACCTAGACGACAAGTTTCACGCAATACCCACGTACCAATTTCGACGATCAAGCC
>ENA-ORXI01000663-ORXI01000663.1-sediment-metagenome-genome-assembly--contig:-NODE-663-length-28437-cov-11.091678_pt1 | contig 28437 bp, 25 predicted proteins | sample MGYA00237861_ERZ511468 | MGnify/ENA primary metagenome ERZ511468 (study PRJEB26299, sample SAMN06266213) | sediment metagenome | isolation source: Hudson Canyon methane seep mesocosm | place... | reverse complement strand
TTTGCACCACGCCAGCCATAAATAGACTGATCATCATCCCCGACCACAAACAGATTATCCCTACCTTCAGTTAGCAGTCTTAACCATGCGTATTGAATGGTGTTGGTATCTTGAAACTCATCCACATGAACCTGTTTAAACCGATCCTGATAAAACTGTAGTAAATCTTCATTATCACGCAATAACTCATGAGCCCGGAGCAACAATTCAGCAAAATCTACCAGGCCTGAGCGATCACATATTTCTTCATAGGCTTTATATATTTGTAATTGAGTGCTAAGAAACACATCATTTGGCTCTGGCATATGTCGCGCACGAATCCCTTCATCTTTTTGAGCATTAATAAACCACATCATTTGCTTAGGCGGCCACTTTTTGTCATCAATATTTAAAGTTTTCACCAAGCGTTTTATCACTCTAAGCTGATCATCAGAATCTATTACCTGGAAAGTTTCTGGTAATTTAGCCTGTTTAGCATGCCGTCTCAATAGTCGATGAGCTAAACCATGAAAAGTACCTATCCACATTGAATGGGCTGAAATATTTAGCAAATCTTCAACACGTCCACGCATTTCTTTTGCCGCTTTATTAGTAAAAGTTACAGCTAAAATATTGTGAATAGACAGTCCTTCTACCTGAATCTGCCAGCCAATTCGATGTACCAGAACACGTGTCTTCCCGCTACCTGCCCCAGCTAAAACCAACATAGCCTGACTAGGAGCAGACACAGCTAAACGCTGTGCATCATTTAAAGAATCAATTAGTGAAATTTTATTATCCATTGTTTATCACTTGCACATATTTGCAAGCTGTGTATATTAGATGAGTTAAATAAACCCCATTATGGGCATTATCAAAAAAAATAGAGGTGAATACGATGAGTTTTGATTATAAGCGTTTAGTTGAATGTAAAGTTAATGTCGGTGAAAAAGACAAAAAAATGCGTCTAGTTGCTGGCTCAATCCTATTATTCGTCTCATTATTCACTGCAAAAATCATCCTTCTTCTTGCTGGCCTGGTTTTACTTGCAACAGGCTATACACGTATTTGCCCAGCTTATTCAGCAATGGATAAAAATACTTTAGACGAATCATAAATCGCTAAGAACACAAGGACGTCGTTTCTATTTACAAATTTTAGCTGTTTATTATGACTGGCTACACTCATCTAGTCTATAGACAGCTTTCCCCCTCCAAACAAATCACTGCTAACTCGTGACAATCTTATTCCCAATTCCTGAAAACCACGATGAACGTTTCAGCTTACACAATGAAGTTCATGCACGGGCACCTATTTCTCTAAAACTACCTGTAACAAGTACATTTCTGGCCTTATCACTGAGCAGTGAAGAAAGAAAACAGGAAAGAATTCATCTGGCTAAGTTATGTGATAGATATGGTGTCACAGGCCCCAATGAAGACGCATCTCATTTTCATGCAACCCTGGATTCATTTAAAATGAGCTGGGAACAACATGCTGAGTTTAGTGCCTATTCCTTTCATTGCCAAAACAATGCTGAAATCCCTTTTTCAAAACTGGCAATAGAACAAGTGCCTATTGACTGGTTGAGTCAACTGCCAGGAAAAACGATTGTTGCGGCTCACGCATCAATAGTTGATTCTTCTATACCTGAAGTATCAACTATCAAATCAATTTCAAACTTCTTTTCAGGTAACTGTATCGTTGGTGCTGAAGTAACAGGCGGAGCAGCTAGTGCTTTTACTGACTTTAAAATACATGCCGATGGTTTTAGCCGCTTCCTGATTCTGGATAAGCAGTTGAAACCAGGACAGGCTGGTCGTTTATTACAACGCTTATTTGAAATTGAGGTTTATCGAGTGATGGCATTACTGGCCTTTCCGATAGCCAAACAACTTACACCAGAACTCAACAATGCCAACCAGCAGTTATTGACCATTACCTCAGCCATGGCTCAATCTAAAAGTAAAGATAGCGATCTATTAGATGAGCTAACCACTCTCGCGGCTCAAATTGAGAATAATATAGCAACCCATCAATATCGATTTGGCGCAGCTAGTGCTTATTACAAATTAGTCGAACAACGCATAGAAGATTTACGAGAGGAACGTATTCAGGGCATCCAGACTATAGGCGAGTTTATGAAAAAACGTCTGGAACCCGCTATTAATACCTGCGCCTATACTTCCAAGCGTTTTAATTCATTATCCAAACGTATCAATAATGCCGGGCAACTTCTGCGCACCCGTGTTGACATGACTATTGAACGACAAAACCAGGCCTTGCTAACTTCAATGGACTTACGGGCAAAAATTCAGTTACGGCTGCAAGAAACTGTAGAGGGTCTTTCTATAGTGGCGATTACCAGCTATATTGTCAGCCTGATTGGGTCTATTACTAAAGCGGCCAACACCTCTGAGCAAATCAATATAAACCCGACGCTTGCTACTGGGCTGTCTATTCCTGTTGTTTTACTTTTTGTTGCCCTGGCTGTCAGGCGTATTCATAAAAAGATTCACACATGGAATGAAGATTAAACAAAAACTGTAGAGCGGACTTTAGTCCGCTCTAACAATCCTAACAATGCCAAGCTGATAAAAATAATCCCGGTTATTCATCGGTTTTTTTAAATTCACCCTCAATCACATTCTCTTGTTTTGGCTGAGCCTGTTGAAATGGCCCTCCAGACTGAGCATTAATCAACTGATTTTCTATTATATATTTAGCAAACTTTCGACGAGTTTGTGGAATCAAACAAGCAAAACCCAGCGCGTCTGTAAAAAAACCAGGGGTTAATAATAAAGCACCACCCACTAATAACATGGGGCCTTCAATCATTTCATAAGCAGGAAGGACTCCTTGAGCCAAACTGGCTTGCAAACGCTGCCAGGTTGCAAAACCTTGCTGTCTTAATAGCCAGGCGCCTAATACCGCCGTAAATACCACTAAAAAAACCGTTGGAAACACGCCAATAATTCCACCAATTTGCAGTAACAAATATATTTCTACAAACGGCACAATTAAAAAAAACAAAAAAACTATTTGGACAACTTTCATTTAAACCTCTATTTAATCTATCTTTACCCTTAATAGTAAGGGCATATTTGTTTATTTTCTAGGATAATATCATTATTATTTTTTACTCAGCGATTATTATGCATCAATTAATTCTCTGCACTTGCCCAAACCAAAAATCTGCAGAAGCGCTTGCCGGCCATTTAATTAGTGAAAAATTAGCCGCTTGCGTTAATATTATTGCAGGCATGACTTCCATTTATGAATGGCAAGGAAAAATTGAAACCTCGCAAGAGCATTTATTACTCATTAAATCCCATACTAATAAATATGACACCATAGAAGCAACAATAAAAACCATACACCCATATGAACTTCCAGAAATAATTGCTGTCCCTATTGAGCGCGGCCTTCCTGAATACCTGCAATGGATAAATACATGCTTGTCTACAAAATAGTTTTTCTTGTTTTAATTAGTTTTTTCACACAAATAACACAAGCATTAGGCTCTAAAGATTTATTAGCTGTTGACCAGGCCTTTGCCCTTTCAGCCAAAGCCATTTCTGCAGATACTATTGAAGTTTCCTGGAATATTGCTGACGGTTATTATTTATATCGTAATAAAACCAGTATTACCGCAGAATCAGCAGACTTTCAACTAGGTGTTCCTAATATGCCTGTAGGAAAGACCAAACACGATGAATTTTTCGGTGACGTTGTGACTTACCGAAACCAGCTAAAAATATCTATCCCCGTTATTAATCAACAGTCTTTATCTTCTATAAAGGTTTTGGTCAAATACCAAGGCTGTGCTGATATTGGTATTTGTTACCCGCCTCAGAAAAAGATATTAACCATTGATCTGCCTCAACAAGCCGACCTTAGCCAAAAACCAGCAAATCCCATTAAACAATTAGTTAATGGCTTTAAGGGTTTAAAACTTAATCTCTTTCAAGATGAATTACTACCAGAGGATCAGGCTTTTCAGTTTTTTGCCACAGTAAAAGATGCCAATACTTTACATGTTAACTGGGTTATTGCGGATGGCTATTACCTGTACAAAGAAAAAACCAAATTATCATTAAATAACAACCCCTCGGTACAGTTAGGTGAAATCAAGCTTCCTCAAGGCGAACCTTTTCATGATGAAGCTTTTGGCCAGGTACAAATTTATTATAATGACCTTAGTTTCGATACCCCAGTCATCCGTACCAATAAAACAGCACAAAGCATTAGCTTAATCGCTAAATATCAAGGATGTGCTGATAGAGGGGTCTGCTATCCCCCTATGCAAAGCAAAATAGAATTACTCCTTCCTGAAGCAACACAGATAAGCTCTATAGCACCACAAGCACCATCGGCTGGCAAACTATCTGAGCAGGATCAGATTTTCCAATCATTACAAAGTGATTCTTTAGCCCTGACCTTACTCAGTTTTTTTGGTTTTGGTCTTTTATTAGCTTTTACTCCTTGTATCTTCCCAATGATCCCAATTTTATCCGGCATCATTGTAGGTCAAGGTGAATCAGTCACCACACGCAAAGCCTTTTTACTTTCCTTAAGTTACGTGTTTGCCTCAGCATTAACCTATACTGCCTTTGGCATTCTAGCCGCTTTATTTGGCAGCAATCTACAAACCATTTTTCAAGAGCCCTGGATCATTGCCGTATTCAGTGGTATTTTTATATTGCTGTCTTTATCCATGTTTGGATTTTACAGCCTCGAATTACCAAAATCGTTTCAATCCCGTTTACATAATTCCAGTGACAATCACCGTGATGGATCTTATCTTGGGGCCGGGATTATGGGTGCCCTGTCTTCTCTTATTGTTGGGCCTTGTGTAGCAGCCCCTTTAGCGGGTGCTCTGATTTATATAGGACAAACAGGCGATGTTGTTTTAGGTGGTTCAGCCCTTTTTGTCATGGGTTTTGCCATGGGCTCACCCTTACTACTATTAGGTGCTTCAGCAGGTTCAATATTACCTAAGGCAGGACACTGGTTAAATTCCACCAAAGCTATTTTTGGTGTCATTATGCTAGCCGTTTCGGTCTGGATGCTTGATAGAATATTGCCGCCTCAAATAACCATGCTACTAGCAGCCTGTCTACTGATTATTCCAGCAATTTACCTTCGCGCTATTGACCCTTTACCCGAACTGTCCTCGGGCTGGCATAAATTATGGAAAGGCTTAGGCGTTATCATGCTGATCTATGGCGTGTTACTACTGATCGGCTTAAGTATGGGTAATAGTAATCCCTTGCAACCTCTACGAGGTTTTGGCAATGGAAACTCAACTGAACAGGAGCATGGCTTAAATTTTAAAACAGTTTCATCCCTCAATGATTTAGAACAAGTTCTTGAACAGGCTAAAATTAACAATCAATGGGTGATGCTGGATTTTTATGCTGACTGGTGTATATCCTGTAAAGAAATGGAAGCTTATACCTTTACCGATGAAAAAGTAAAAAACAAACTTTCCAACTTCATTTTAGTTCAAGCTGATGTAACAAAAAATAATGCCGACGATAAAGCTTTATTACAACGCTTTAATTTAATCGGTCCACCAGCCATCCTGTTTTTTGGCCCCGACAAAATAGAAAGAAAAGCATCTCGAGTGATTGGTTACCAAAATACCGAGACTTTCCTGGCTAATATCAACCAGCTTTAATCCCTATGCAACAAAATACGATCTTAATCTTCTTTATTAGTGCAATTGCCTTGGTTGGCGGAATTTTTGCGCAAACTCAACTCAATCAACCTACATCTGATAATGCTCAACAAGAGATCATTATTCCAGCACTGGAATTTAACTTACCTGATGTCACTGGCAAGCAACGAAGCATTTCTGAGTGGCAAGGCAAAATACGTATTATTAATTTTTGGGCTACCTGGTGCCCCCCTTGTCTGAAAGAAATTCCAGATTTCATTAAACTGCAAAGTGAATTTAATGACAGAAACCTACAATTTATAGGTATAGCCATTGAAGAAAAACAAGCCGTTGAAGAATACTTAAAAACCATCCCCATTAATTACCCTATGTTAATAGGTGGCGATGATGCAATTGAGTTATCGCAGCAATTAGGGAATATTGTGAATGCGGTACCCTTTACCCTGATTGTTAACAAGCAAGGACAGATCATTCATAGACACCCAGGCGAACTGAGTCGAGAAAAAATAATAGAGTTAATCACACCATTATTTTAAGGTTTGATATTTGCTAGTCATATATAAGACCCTCTCCTGCTGAAGAGGGTTTGGTCGATTGCATGGATGCAGGAGCAATTGCCGAGAACTGGAATTAATTCTCTTTTTTATCAAAAAATAACATACCTATTAATAAACCACAGCTTATAAGTTGTTTTCACTTTGTTTCTCAAGATTGTTGACAGCAGGGATGCTGTCGCCAAGGCTACATGGATGTATTGACGCCGTGTCTTGCGAGACGGAGTGGAAGCAACCGGTGCTTAGTTAATAACCATGAAAAATAAAATAGAGAATGTGAATTGCATGCTGTTTATTTCCTCCCCACCCAACCCTCCCCATCAAGGGAGGGCTTTAAAGCAAAGATCTTTAGTGTTGTTAGTGCGAGGTTTGACCCACTAACCGTTTAACTAAAATTTATTCACTTGAGCATTCACTATAAATAAACTGACTTAATGCCCAGCATGGGGGTTCACAGCAACCTTTTTTTTTGCTTGCTCAAGAATTTCTATCGTATTCTTTGACTTCATTGCTTCAATATATTGTTTAAGCTTCTTACGCTTTAAAATTGAAGATAAAGAGTCCTTCTGCTTATCGAAATTAGGTGCTTCCTGCTGACGTATTTCATCTAATAACACAATGTGCCAACCATAGCTTGTTTTTACTGGTTTTTTGGTATATTCATTCTGCTTAAGTTGCTTCACTGCAATAGTCATCTCTGGAGCCATTTGGTTTGATCCACGCCAACCTAATACTCCTCCCTTGACTGATGTTGAGTCTTTAGAAAATTGTCTGGCTAACTCTTGAAAATTTTCGCCTTTATCAAGTTGACCTATAAGCTGAATAGCCTGCTCTTCAGTTGTAGCAAGAATATGGCTAATACGGAATTGTCTTAAATCTGTATTCTTTTTCCGCCTTTCATATTCAGCCTGCACTTCTTTTCGGCTAACACTTGTTTTACCGACTAGTGTACGCATATATGCTTTAGAAACAATGGCTCGAGACGCTACTTTGATTTGATCAGCCACTGCTGGTGCTTTGTCATAACCTTGCTCAACTGCTTCCTGATAAAGTAACTCTCTATCTATTAATTCTTCTACCAGTCTCTCTCTGGGAACCTGAAGTCTTCGATTATACATAGCCGTTTCAATTTCCAGGTTTTTAATCGCAGCTTCAGTAATGGGTTGACCATTAACCCGAGCAACTACTTCACTGGTTTTATTTAATCCAACTTCGGGTAATATTTTTTCCTGTTTAACAGTATTGCTACTACAACCATGAAGACCCAACGCCGCACCGACCAAAAAGATACTAGCTATTTTTCTCATTGCTATGGTTCCTTGTTTCAAAAGATTTAATAATAAAGAGGGCCGCATATAGCGACCCTCAATGTAAGTATAAGTTAACTTTAAAGTGAGTTCTGTGATGCAGGAGGAATATTATCCACACCGTTACAATCAGGACTTAGAGGATCGATGACGCAAAATGGACGCATCATTTCATTATCTTCATGTTCCAGAATATGACAATGGAATACATATAACCCGGCTCTATCGTAACTAGCTATCATACGAGTAATTTGTCCAGGGTAGGCAATAACAGTATCCTTCCAGCCCATTTCAGTTGGTGCTGGCGGGGTCACTATCCCTGTTAGAGGATCTTCTCTGTTGACAACCCTGTACATCACTAAATGTTCATGTACTGGATGAGCATCCACTGTATTATTGAAAATTTCCCACATTTCCGTTGTACCTAATTGAGGCAACTCGGTCATGTTATCCATCCACAATAGAGGAGTTCCCTCTCCCATGGTACCTGGTGCGGCTGATTGCGTCCCTATTAGAGCCGCTTTAGGTGCAAACGGTACATATGAAGCTGCAGTAACAAAGTTACATGGCATCCAGCTACTGACATCGCCATTTGCATCTTCAAGCCAGCCACCAAAAGCATCAGTATCTACACAAAGGTTAAGAGACTCTTCTTCGTTTAATGAAACCTGACGTGTTATACCTGCAGTTAGAACTGGGAATTCAGCTCTTAATGCATCCTGTACTTGCCAGTTAGTCAAAGGCTCACTGTCATCAGTTGTCGTCAACATACCCACATGAAATTCCATGACCTGACCCGTTGATTCTTCATCAGCCGGATCATCTGGAAAACCACCAAAAGGTGCGTCAGGTGCTGTATTGATCATACGAACTTTAGTACCAGCAGGAATACCGGTAAAATCTACAATCACATCTGCACGTTCAGCAGGTGCCATCAATAGTGCTTCATCAGGAGAATCAGCAGGTAATTGAGAAGCAGGAATTCCAGCGATAACAGGCGTTTTATAACCCATTGTTACCATAACCGGGTTAAGTAATAACCCACCATCTGAACCAATCTGGAAGAAAGGAATTTCTCTACCTAATGAATCATCAGCATTCACAACTCTTAAACTAAAGTTATAGAAACGAGAATTAGCACCGTTCAGCATACGGAAGCGATAACGCTGTGGCTGTACATCAAGAAATGGCCAGACACGTCCGTTAACAACGTTGGTATTGAAAAAGGCTTCTGGGTTCCAGATAGGGGCGATATCAGATAAAAAGCCTGGAAATTCACCCATATCATTGTCAGAATACTGTCCATCTTCAACAGCACCTTGCCCATCAAATGGAAGTTTTAACTGAGTAGCTGCCAGACCTTCAAAAAATGCCCTATCAGTCGGATAAAATAATGATCCATCAGCATTAAAAGAGCGATCCTGAATCACAATAGGTATTTCTCTGTAAGCAGGGATTAACTCAGCTTGTAGAACGGAAATATCAGACTGCAATTTAACAATATCCGCATGTAACTTAGGAAGTTTTCTTCTTTTTCTGTTTGCCTTGCCATCCTTACCTTTTGCTTCAAGTTGAACAATCAATACTTCAAGTACATCTATCTCATTCTCAACGGCACTGATCTCATTCTGCAATTGAAGAATACTAGCATTCACCTGACTTGCCTGAGCCAATAATTGAGCATCAAGCACAGTATTAGGTGCTGGTTGAGGTAGAGACATATCACGTTCTACATTGTCTCTAACCAGATAAAACCCAGCTGGACCCGCATAGACATTTTGACGTGTCATACCTAGGCTATGGTCGTGATACCATAACGTGGTTGCGCGTTGAGAATTGGGATATTCAAAAACCGCTTGACCAGCATTATCTGCCGCACCCGCTATTTGTCCCCACTTACCACCACGAGTCTCATAATTAGCGGGAATATTACTCGCATCAGCAAGCCACCAGGATTCTGGATAACCATCACTTTCTGGACCTACATGCGCTCCGTGAACATGTGGTGACATTGGGATAGGGCCATAATAAGGAATATCTGTAGTGCCTTTACAATCTGTACGAGGAGCTCCGTGATGACAAGGACTTTTACCTGGATTAGCCCAATGCAAGGTTTGATCCACAGCTTCAGTTAACAAGTGAGGTAAAAACGGTCCTTTATCCCCATCAGTCAACTGGTTAACCCAAGTAATATTAGTGGGTACATTACTTAATGATTCTACAGTTAAAGCAGGGTAGTTAAATCCTGCAGGTTGCCCAGTCGCAACCCAGGGTGAATCAGCTGGCCCATAACTCCATACCGTAGTTGAAGGCAGACCTGAAGGTAAAATTTGCTGGTCAAATTGACGCACACCAATTTTGTATTCTTTACGTAGAATAGCACCAGTAACTGGGTCAGTAATGACATTTGCAACAGGCATTTCCGGTGGAATGATCAAAGGTTGAACAAACTTGGGAATAGATAATGGATCCAGGTCGCCACCAGGAACAGGCTCAGCAATCGCCATAGTACTTGCTAGCGATACAAGTACTACTCCCGACGTTACCATAGGGTTAAATTTATTTTTTTTCATAGTTTTTCCTATCAAAGATTTCGCGAGTTACTTATCTAAACTTCCTTTATTTCCTCAAGTAACAAGCTAAAAATGACTCATAAAATAATTATGTTATTAATTTATTACGTTATTATTTTTTAATTTAATACCAAATAATTATATTCGGTGTTAGAGAATGACTAAATCACTCAAATGTAGTATTTTTATAAAACAACTCATCAAAATAACGCTTATCCTATGCTTTTTTATTGTGGTTTTCTCTATTTGCAACAGAACAATCCCATTCACAATAATGCTGATGGGTCCCTGTTTACTTAACTTTTAAAAAAACTGGATGTAATTCAGCAAGCGCTATTTAATAGAAGCAATATGAATTTACAGCCTTGAAAAATATAATAATGAATAGAAATTTGAACAACAGCAGCTCTAACGAATAAAATAATTCATCGTTATCATAAAAAACTACCACCCACTTTAAAGTTCAAATAAATCCCCCCTATGTCAGGCATTTTCAAATAACCCTATAACACTCTGGACAAAATTAATTTTTCAGACCTTTAAATTCCCGATTGATTTTGATGTACGAAAGTCACTAATTCTCGATATGAAGAAATATCCAGTTTTTTATATATATTTCTCACATGGGTTCTAGCCGTGTGATAGCTTAAATTCAATTTAGTCGCGACATCAGAACAAGAAAAACCTTTTTGTAACCATAAAGTTATTTCAGTTTCTCGTCGCGTCAGTTTGGCACCCTGAAGTGATCTGGATAATTGCATATCGGCATTCGAAGTCCGTTCCAGGGTTAATAGCCATAGCTTGTTTCGTGAAACATCATTACACTCAACTGGAATGATGCTAATTTCATATAAGCGGCGCTTGAAACGAAATAAAACCAGACTAGGAACAAAAAATGTCTGATCATGCAATAACCTTTGTTCATTGATCAGGTTTGAAACATGATTTTGCAACCGTTTTGGTAACACAGATTGCCTACCCTGGTTCATTTGTTCGGAAAACTTGATATTACTTATTAATACGGAACAATCACTCTTAATAACTGCTTTTGGTACATTCGAGGAAAGAAAGTGTTCAGCAATATTACTGTAATTCTGTTTTTCCTTTTGGAAGATTATCGCTTTAATCGTTTGAATGAAAATAGGTTGTAAATATTTGAGTATATCGATTTCACGTTGTTCAAAAACATCAACTTTGTTTTCTTTTTTATAAATCCATAGGCCAACAGTGGGCGATGGAATATCATAAAAGCCAGCAATAGCATTAAAGTTTTGGGGCCATGCGACTTTACTATCCTCAGACTTATCCTGAACTTGCATTTCGCCCATTTGAGAAATTACCATGCCAGGGGATAAGGAATACCGAGAAGGGTCATGTTCCATAATAACTTGATTAGTTAGAGTGACCAGTCTGGAGGATAGTTTTTTTAAAGCAACAGGTAGCCCGGTGATGCTTGTCTCACCTGACTGCTGATTAAAATGAGTAATAAAAACACCCTCTGCATTCAATAAAGGTAGCAACTCTACTTGTATTGTCTCTATTAAATCATTACACGAATTACACCTGGCAATGACATGTACAACAGAGCCAAGCTGTTCTCTATCCTCAGTGGCTACATCAGCTAATATTCTAGAACCCATCATCCCCCCTTTTTAGTAATGCAGTCATAGCAACTCTATTGTAAAAACAATTAGCGATACCACTACGCCATTACTTTATTCCTCAGATACTTTCAGTTATTCGGGTTCCTATCCTACCTTTCTTAGCTTGATTCTCAATGGGGTAAAGACCTACTTTAATCGCTACATACCCCACCAACAATTACATTAATTACTTACAAAACAGGATAATGGGCCAATCTATGATGTGTATGCAAGCCGGACCTCGCACGCAAGTATATGTAAGCACGTTGAACAACCGTAGAAAAGTCATCGTTGTTTAAAACATTACATTATTCGCGATCAGTACCCACTCATCTCGGCAGGTTTAAATGATTCTGTATTAGAAATACAGACATAGGAATGCCAGTGCTGCATCAGAAAGCTTCTTTTATACTTTGAGAACAGAATGGATTAATCTATTGGGCAATATTTGAAACTATTGAGGTGTTTTACAAGCGAGAAAGAATACATTCTGCAACTAGCTCTTTGCCGGCTATTGATTACGAAATGCAGCTATAAGCAATGTTAAGGTGAGTAGTGACAAGTGTTGACTGATCACCACTTATTCTAGCCACTTAAATGGGTTATATTCGTAGAGACGTTGCATGCAACGTCTCTACAATTAGTTTAATTAAGAGTTATTTCACGCCTACTGACACTGCATCATCAATATCGACATTGGAGCTTGCTTCATTGGCCGGTGCATTATCAATTACCTGATTTTTCACAGTTGATGGTCTTAACATTGTCGTTTTGCCTGTCATTACATCCAATGTTTTCCATAAGCGCTTAAAAACTGATTCCTGAGTGTAAGGTAATCCATATTTTTCACATAAAGCTTTTACTTTTGGCTGAGCGCGTTGATAACGACTTAAAGGCATATCAGGCCACAAATGGTGTTCAACCTGGTAGTTTAACCAGCCATGAAGAAAATCGATTCTATCAGTCCCTGTTGCAAAGTTAGTCGAACCTAAAATCTGTCTAAGATAAAACTCACCCTTATTTTTTGCTTTTTCTTCAAAAATAAACAGATCATCACCTACATGATTAGTACCAATAATCAAGAACGTATGTAAGTTAGCAAACACCTCTGCCATTAAAGAGTTTATTAATACATTAGTTGCGGCAACAGCTCCACCCATTGCGGTAACAATACCAACAGGAATAAATAACAGTGGAAACAATACAAACCGAAATCCAATATAGGGTAATAAACACTGTCCCCATAACTGTCGACCCTCTGGCTTCATAGGATTCCACTCATCCGCTCGAGTGGCTTCAGATATTGGCTTTCCAGCTTTTTTATCATTAAAAGTCCTTAACTCTTTTAATGTTGAAGGCGCATAATAAAGAAACTTCCAGGTACAGGCCATAATTGCCAGAAAAACATACCTTAAAGGCCTGGGCATTTTAATACTCAGGAACTGTTCCATATTAAATTCAACCTGATCCGGGTCTGCCTTTTCCCCAAGATTATAATGATGTAAATCATTATGTTCTTTGTCCCAGGCAGCTGGCAACATCCATTCCATCCAGTCAATAAACCGTCGATTGCCTCTGGCAAAACCCTTACTAGTATAACGTTCAGGCATACATTCGATTTTATCGTACGCTCTATGCGTTATATGATGTGCAATTGTTGTCCAGCGAGTGGTACTGCCCTGACTAATTAAATAGGCAGAAATTGGGTTTGGAATGATCCAGGCTGTACCATAACCCAGTGCGGTACATAAACGCCCCCAACGCTCAATTTTCTTTAAATATTTAAAATCTTCTTCACCCAAGTCAGCTAAAACTTCAGAGCGAATATTATCTAAGTCTTTAGCTAATTGGTCTCGGTCAATGGTATGGTAGATATGCGTACTCAAAACTGTTTTCCTTATACTTTTTCAATTGTTAATTTAAATTAACTGGTAATAATAAAGCGCACAGCATCCAACCTTAATTGCGCTTGTGCTATGTTCTCATGCGATAACATAGCGCCATCTTTTAATTGTTCAATTTCCTGCTGTTTAATGCTTGGGTTAATTTTTTTCAATCTCACCAGGCGTTTAATTTCAGCACTTAAAGTGGCAAGCATCAGCTCATTACTCTGAGTCACTAATTGCTGCATTTTTTGCTTGGCCGCCACTTCGGCCACTTTAATGGTATCAGTAATATGTTCCCGCTGACTATTAATAAAAGCAATGATTTGCCCCTTATCAAACTTGTTTCTGGTTTCAAACAAGCTTTGATGGTTAATCAACTCACTTAAATCCTGTTTATTTTGATCCATTAATACTCTTATTGGCGTATGCGGCAAAAACCGTCCAACTTTCAACTCTGCTGGTGCGCTACATTCAACAACAAATAGTAATTCAAGCATAAACTGGCCTGCTTTAAGGTCTGGGTGTTTAACTACACTCAATGCCGCATTGCCTGTCTCACTTGATAAAACCAAATCCATAGCAGACATCACCATCGGATGTTCCTGGGTAATAAATTGCATATCTTCTCTGGCAAGAGCAATATCCCTATTAACAGTGACCGTCATACCATCTTCTGAAAGCATAGGAAAATATGAAACTCGCAGGTTTTCACTCGGTTTCAGGATATGGCAATCATTAGAATGAAATTCAACATCAACACCATAACAATCAAACAAAGACTCCATATAAGGCCACAACGTACCATCCCGTTCTATACGATTTAATTGGTCTATTAAGGTTTGGGCTTGTTCTTGTCGACAAGAATTCAATTCTAATAATTGATCTCGCCCATTATGCATATCCAGCTCAATCTCTTTATTCAAGACATTCGTTTTAACAACAAATGCGTCAACATCTTGCTGATTACTTGAGTTTAAAACAGCGGGTAACTCATCAGCCAACCGACTAGCCACTTGTGACGCTGCAGAACAGTTATGTTGAAAAGCATTGAATCCCTCTTCATACCACCGATACAGAACATGCTGTGGGGTATTAAGCAAATAGGGTATATGAATTTGAATCACATGTTTTTGTCCAATTCGATCTAACCGTCCTATCCGTTGTTGTAATAAATCGGGGTTTTCTGGTAAATCAAATAATATTAAGTGATGTACAAACTGAAAATTTCTACCTTCACTGCCAATTTCAGAACAAATCAACAATGGAACAGTACTTTCATCATCAGAAAAATAGGCTGCCGCCCTATCCCTTTCAACAATACTCATGCCTTCATGAAAAACAGCGGAAGCAATACCTTTACGCATTTTCAAGGTCTTTTCCAGTTGAACAACCTTTTCAGCTTGCTTGCAAATTAACAGCGCTTTTTCACCATTAGCTTGTAAATCCACTAGTTTTTCTAACAACCAACTAAAATAAGGACTTTCTTCAAGGTCTGAAGGTTCTGTTCCTCTTAATGGATAACCATAACTTTCCCGCTCAGGAAAACCTTGTACAGTTTGCCGAGAGTTTCTAAATAGAATCCGTCCAGTCCCATGATGATCCAGCAATAGCTCGATCAACTCAGCTCTTGCTTTATCCGACTTGTCCTCATCATTGACACTTTCCAGCAAGGTACTAACATTATCCTGCTGCAACAAACTGATTAAACTTTGTTGCTGCTGTTCTGTAATAAGATCACCAGAAATCAATAACCTTGCCGCATTTGCAACGGGTTCGAACTGTTGTTCTTCTGCCAGGAACTGATCAAATTGATAAAACCGATCGGGATCCAACAATCTTAAGCGCGCAAAATGACTTTCTTTACCTAGTTGCTCTGGTGTTGCTGTTAACAAGATTAAACCAGGCGTAGTTAAGGCTAATTGTTCAACAAACAGGTAATCCGCGCTAGGACTTTGCTCGCTCCATTCCAGATGGTGCGCTTCATCAACAACAACAATATCCCAGCCCGCTTCTAATGCTTGTTGTTGACGCTGAGGATAAGCCGCAAAAAAACTTTGTGAACACAACACCAATTGTTCTGTCACAAAAGGATTCGCTTCATTGATTGCCTGACAACGCTGCTCATCAAAAATACTAAAACGTAGATTAAAGCGTCTTATCATTTCCACCAGCCATTGATGCAATAGACTTTCAGGCACAATAATAAGTTGTCTTTGACTTAAACCATTAATTAAGCGGTATTGAAGTATTAGCCCCGCTTCAATTGTTTTCCCTAGACCCACTTCATCTGCCAGCATAATGCGCGGATCACTCCTACTCGCCGCTTCTTGAGCAATATATAATTGATGTGCAATTAAAGACGCTCTGGCCCCTTGTAAGCCTTTTACCGCAGACTGCTGATGTTGCTGCTGCCTGCGCCAGGTTTCATAACGTAATAAAAACCAGGCCGTCGGATCTATCTGCCCAGTAAACAACCTGTCTTGCGGCTTATTAAACTGGATATGATGATTTAAATCCATCTCTTCCAAAAAGCACTGATCACCTAAATCATCAATCCCTGCATAGATAATCAAACCATCTTGTTCGATGACTTCTTTAACAATGACGATCACATTTTCTGTGGACTCAATTTCATCTCCTACAGAAAACTGGGCTCGTGTTAATGGCGCATTATCTTTAGCATATATGCGTTTATCACCTGTTGCCAGATACAGCACAGAAACTCTATTAAACTCCACATCTAAAATCAGACCTAAACCTAATTCTGACTCTGTATTACTAATCCAACGTTGCCCAGGAACAAAATCACTCATATATATAAATCTTACCTACTCTGTTAAATATTGTGTAAAAAAATTATTTGCTAATCCGTGAAATACCAACTGACTCACGTATTGACTGCATAAATGGCACACTGATTTCTCTCGCTTTTGCCGCTCCATCCAGCAATTGTTCTTCTATATGCTCAGGTGCTTCCATTAATGCGTGATAGCGTTCCCTTGCCGGTGCAATTTCTTCATTAATTTTTTCAAACAACACCTTCTTCATTTCACCCCAGGCGATTCCTTCTGCATAACGCTGGCGAATCTCCGCCACTTCCTCTTCTCGAGCAAAGGCTTTATAAAGTCCAAATAAAGTGCAGCCGTCGGTCTCTTTTGGCTCACCAGGCTCTAATGAATTGGTCTTAATTTTGTTGATTAATTTTTTAAACTTTTTCTCAGTCTCAAACAAAGGAATAGTATTGTTATAACTTTTACTCATTTTACGACCATCCAGACCTAATATAGTCGCCGCATGTTCATCAACCACAGCCTCAGGGATAGCAAAGTGTTCACCATATATATGGTTAAAACGCGATGCAATATCACGCGCCATTTCAATATGTTGAATTTGATCTTTACCAACAGGTACTTTATTAGCATTAAACATCAACATGTCTGCAGCCATTAATATCGGGTAACCAAATAAACCCATATTAATACCTTTATCTTGATCGTTACCACCAGCTTCTTCATTTTCTGCAACAGCCGCTTTATAGGCATGCGCTCTATTCATTAAGCCTTTGGCTGTTACACAAGATAACATCCAGCACAGTTCAGGTATTTCTGGCACATCTGATTGCCTATAAAAAACAGCATTTGAGGTATCCAGCCCCAAGGCCAACCAAGTTGCAGCAATTTCTAGACTTGACTGCCTAACCCTTTCAGGTTCTTGACACTTAATCAGGGCATGATAATCAGCAAGAAAATAAAATGGTCTTGCATTTTCATCTTTACTTGCTTCTATCGCTGGACGAATTGCACCAGCATAATTGCCTAAATGAGGCGTACCCGTTGTTGTGATGCCGGTAAGGACAATTTGTTTACTCATATCAGCTATAGATTATCTATCAAAAAAACGTATAGATTCTACACAAAAAGCACGGAAATGCCAGCGATTACACTTTCCAATTTAAAATTACCAACTAATTCACAAAATGTCTCTAAATCATGCGCATTTTTTTTGTTTTTTATAGTACACTTCGAGTTTAAAGTGGTTAACGAAAAAATTATTGGGCAGATTGCACAAAAATCGCTTTAAATTGCTTTGTTACATTAAACTGGAGAAAACCATGCTGGAGTATGATGAAAAACGTGACTATATTCGAATGGACATTGACTGTGACATTAACTATAAGTTAGCTGATTCAAACGAAATTAAAACAGGACTTTGTACTTCACTAAGTGGTGCGGGGGTCTCTTTTATCGCTGATGACTCATACGATATAGGCTTAGCAATGGAAGTTAATATTTTACCTAAGAATTCAGTAACACCACCGATGACTGCTTTTATTGAAGTTGTTAGAAGCTCAGCTCTGGACGATGGCACTTTTGAAATTGCCGCTTCAATCAAAAGTCTTAAATAAATCACATTAATTCACTCTAAAGAATTAATGCATTCCAATAGTATATGTACACAATAACAAAAGAAGTTTATTTCTGTTATGGCCATCGCCTGATGAACCACAAAGGCAAATGCAAAAATTTACATGGCCATAGCGTTAAAGCATCAATATCAATTCAACAGGAACAACTCGACGATCAAGGAATGGTCTGTGACTTTTCGGATATAAAAGACAGCGTTGAAAGATACATAAACAAACATCTGGATCATAACTTTCTATTACATAAAGATGATCCAATCATCCCCATGCTTGAACAACAAAATGAGCGTTTCATGGCGATTGATGAACACCCAACAGCAGAAGTTTTAAGTAAAATGATTTACCAGCACTTAAAAAAACAAGGCCTGGATGTTGATCAAGTCGTACTCTGGGAAACGGCTAGCGCAAACGCCAGCTACAGAGAAAGCTAAACATGAGTTTGGTTCATCCCGTCAATACTTCCGAATGCTTGCAGACACTCTGTGAATCCAACTTTCAAAAGCTATTCTGTCTTATTCCAGACTTGTGTTCTTTTAAAAGCCAGGCAACAGGAAAAACCAGTAACAAACCCTCTTTGCATTTAAAAATAATTGAACGCTCAAAACATACCCTTACAGTGGAACTTACTCATAGCTTTAGTAAGGATTTTGAATATTTTATGGAACCCGCGGTCAAAATAAGAATTTATTTAGATGCAAATCTTGCCGAAGTTTTAAAGGATCATGCCAGACCAATGGTTTCAACGGTATACAAAGACCCGGCACAAAGCGTTGAAATAATGAACTACAAATGGCGTCTCAATTACTTCCTAAAAAAATGGCTCGACCACTGCTTATTAACTGAGTATAAATTTCGAAGCACAGGGATGTGCTGAGTGTCGGGTTTGCAGGAGCATTAACCGACCGAAGTACAGGAACCGAATGAGCTGAGTGCAGATTATGCAGGAGCAATTATCTGCTGAAGCACAACAATATGCTGAGTGTCAGTTTTGCAGGCGCATTAACTGACCGAAGTACAAAGTTATACTAAGCACTTGTTGACTACTACAGTAATCACCACTTTGCTATTTTTAAGCATTGTGGACTAAAGTCCACGCTACAGTCATACAGCTTAACCATCCATATAACTTTTAAATAAATATTGAATTTCATCCAGTTTATCTTCAATTGACCAAGTGACTGCTTGAGACAATAAGTCTAATAAGATAATGGCATTTACGGCAGCATCTTTTTTAATAGCCACTCTCAAACGATCGGCCATTGATCTATTGATAACTTGTAGATTAGCGTAAATATCAGTTAATCCCTCAAACCCTTCCTCAAAATCCATCCCTTCGTTATTTCTAAAATATTGAGCTAATAAATACATCGATGTGGTTCGATAAATGGTTTCTTGCTCACTGGCTAAAGGTAAATGAAATCGAGCCATTGGCTTTAAATATTCCGTAAATGGACAAGAACTTGTGGCCATAATTAATCCCAGAATGGCGCTAATAGCACGTTGCATGGTGGTATCAGCCATGACCGTTCTCTCGGGTGTCTTGACTATGAGATTAACCGTATCATAAGAAACTAATGAATCAGCAACTGTCAATAAAGGGATAAGGTTTTTAGCCACAGGGCAAATAGGATGTTGCTCCAGGTTCAGCGGGCAATTAGGGCATTGCTTAAAATCTAAAGCCGCCCAAAAAGGAGGCTCATCATCTTCTTCTGACTGAATGGTCGTGGTTTTCGAGTCAATTTTCAAATGCAATTCAATTGGCTCTTTACCAGGAACATTAAACTGATAAGAATAATCTAGAAATGTTTCACTCATGGTCTTATTGTACATCCCAATAAATTTAGCCCCACTTAAATCATAGATCAGAATTCAAAAAAAACATAATTAACTTACATTTTTAACAATTTGTTATAGACTTAGAATATAAACAAACAGAATCTTTTAATTGGATCTAAGAGATATTAATATGACTGAAAACAGTACAGAAAAAGCCAAGATATTATTAGTAGATGATGAATCTAACGTACTTAAAGCGATCAGCAGGTTACTAAGAGACTATGACATCACCGCTATTACTAGCCCAGAAGAAGCCTTGTTAATAGCATCAAAAACAAACTTTGATGTAGTTATTTCAGACTACAGAATGCCAGGTATGAATGGTGTTGAATTTTTAATACAATTAATGAAGATTCAACCTGATTCAATCCGTATGATATTAACAGGTTATGCAGACCTGGAAAGTGCTCAAACAGCCATCAACGAAGCGGGGGTTTATCGTTTTATAAACAAACCATGGAATAACATCGAAATAACAAATGCGGTCAAAACAGGACTAGAGCTTAAATTGATGACAGAGGAAAATATTCGCCTTGCTAATCAAGTGCGGGACCAACAATTACAATTAAATGAGAAAGATGCTATTTTATCTGCTCTGGAAAAAGAAGAACCAGGCATCACCCAAGTTGACTGGGCTCCTGATGGCTCAATTATCATCAATGAAGCAGATTATGAATAATTAGCACTACCTTAAATTTTACTAGAGATAAACTTCCCCTAACCGTATTTTTACCACTAACCTGTCACCTACTTTTTCTCTTAATGCAACAATATCAAAAATTGTTTTCTTATCCAGAATAGAGTCTTTAAGGAAAATTCGATCATCATAAAAAATTTCAGCCACTTCCATACCTGGCTTAAGTTGAGTCCAGGGCATTTCAACAACAGGACGCTCTGCTTCAACATTAGTTTCTGCTAATACTACTAAAAAATTATCAACAACGACAGGATCATAATCAATATCTTTCTTAGCTATCAATCGGCCCTGAACCTCGGCCACCGACATTGGCTTTCCAGTCATTGACCCTTCTATAAAACAAATATAATCCCTCACCACGCTCAAAATACGAGAGCCTAAAGGAATATCCTGTCCAACTAAACCATCGGGAAAGCCTTTGCCATCAAAACTCTCAAATTGATGTTTTATCAGACTAGCAGATTCTTTAAGTTGCCCCATATTGTTTAATAGCGATTCTCCCTCTAAGGCATGCTTTAAATAATTATTGCGGTTATTGGTTTGCATTAAAAAAAAGGCTTGCGAAATCAATTCATCTGGCAAACTCATTTTACCAATTTGAAGTAATAACCCCGCATATAACACATGTTTAATTTCTTCATCTGTCATCCCTAGTTTTATGGCAACACGACGCGCTTTATCAGCAACATAGGTTGAATGACCATTACTAATACCCGGTCTCATCTCTATTATGCTTGCAAAAGCTTTGATCGAATCGGTGTATTGTTTGGTGACCTTTTTATGCGCTTTGCTCAGCTGTTTAAAAGAGACTTTAAGCTGTCCGGTTCTTTGCTCTACTTTTTCTTCAAGGTTATTATTTAAATCCTTTAATTCTGCATTTTGTTTATGAATAATATCAAACAACTGCACACGTTCTTCACGTAATCTTTTTTCATCAATGGCCTTGGCAACTAGCGCTTTCAGCTCATCATCTTCCCAAGGTTTGCTGCAATAGCTATATATTTTCCCTTGATTAACGGCCGCGACTGTTGATTCAATGTCCGCATAACCCGTTAATAAAATTCGAACCGTATCGGGCCATTTTATTGCAGCCTTAGTCAAAAATTCAGCACCATCCATATGTGGCATCCGCATATCAGAAATGATTAAATCAATTTCTTCCTGCTCTAAAATTTCCAATCCTTTTTCACCACCATCGGCTAAATGAATAATGTACTCAGCCCCACGAAACAACCGTCTTAATGATTTTAAAACATTGGGCTCATCATCAACACAAAGTATATGAGCGGCTTTTTTCTCTAGCGGAGACTCATTAAGCATAATTAATTATTTGGACTTACAGGTAAATACACACGAAATTTTGTACCTTTTCCAACAACAGAGTCCACCTCTAATCGACCTTGATGATCCTGAATTATTTTATAGGACAAAGATAAGCCTAAACCAGTCCCTTTTCCCACGGGTTTAGTGGTAAAAAAAGGGTCAAAGATTTTACTTTTAACCTCATCAGGTATTCCTTTCCCGGTATCTTCAACCTCAACCCAGACCCAGTCATTACCATCAGACCCTGTGCGTACTGTGATTATCCCAAAGTCCTCAATGGCATGGGCAGCATTAACCAGCAAATTCATAAACACTTGATTAAGCTGAGCCCCCACACACTCGAATGGTTTTACACCCGCATATTCTTTAACAATATCCGCTTTATATTTAAGCTCATTATTGACAATATTTAAGGTGGCATCCAAGCCCCCTTCTACATCAAAAATTTCTTTATCCTGTTTATCTATGCGAGAAAAATCACGTAAATCCTGAACAATTTTCTTGGCTCTGGTCGCACCCTCAATAGATTCTTTGACTAAATCTTGTAAATCTTCTTGTAAAAACTCCAAATCCAGATCTTTTTTTAATTGATTAAACTCTGTTACCACAGAGTTATCCTCAGGTAATTGAGCAACCATTTTTTCAGCAACCCTGGAGACCTCTTCCAAATCTGCCAAATAGCCTTTTAACGTACTTAAATTTGAATAAATATAACCTAGAGGGTTGTTAATTTCATGCGCTACACCTGCTGCAAGCTGGCCAATGGAAGCCATTTTCTCAGATTGCACCAAATGTCCCTGGGTTTCTTTTAATTTATTATTTAAGGTTTCTTGCTCATCTTTTTCTTGTTTAAGAACCTGGTTCGTCTGTTGTAATTGTTGCGTGCGTTTTTCTACTGTTTCTTCTAATGATTTTTCTATCTGCTTTTGTTTACTAATATCAATCCCACAACCCATAAAACCAGAAGTTTTACCGTTTTTACGTATTCTGGGTAATACTGTTTCCAATATCCAGCATTCAGAATCATCCTCCAGAATCAATCTATATTCAATTTTTTCTGGATTCAGTGTCTTTGTAACATTGTCATAAACAGTTTGAAAAGCTGCAAAATCATCTGAATGAATGCCCCTTTTACCATCCTCTTTAATACAGTCTGCTACGCTTAACCCAGTCAACACCGTGTATTGCCTGTTAACAAAAATCCTCTCACCTTCTGCATTACTTATCCAGATTAAGGCTGGTAAAGTATCAGCCAGCTCTTTAAATCTATTTTCACTTTCACGCAAAGCGCCATATAAATTATTGTGTATAACATCCATACTGGATTGATGACTCTTTGTTGAATTAAGGGTTTGTGTAAGTTCCTCTACCATCTCTTTATCAGTCCCTAAGATATGTTCAACCAACCATTGCACTAAAAAGTCTAACAATTCATCTGTCACCTTTTCTGGATTAATAGAGCATTTATCCACTTCAGCTACAACTTGATCAACAAATTGCTGATGCACTAGCTGATGTTCTTTGAAAGCCTTATTATCATAATCAAGACTAATCATGTATTCTTCTTCTGCTTTAAAATGATATTTAGTATATTCAACTAATTCACGCAACAGTATAAGTAATTGCTGACTTCCTGTTCTTTCAGCAAGCATATCACTCAATTGATTGAGAATATTGAGCAACTTTTTATGCTGAGTGTCAATAATTTCAACACCGGTGTTATAACTTTCATCCCAAACAAACATTGTCATCAGTCAAAGTACCGTAAAATGGAAATAATAATTTAAATATAGACTATATCATTACTTACAACACATATGTAATGATAAAACTCATCAAAAAGAATATACTGATTATAGTTTTAGCCCCTTTCAATACAGCTTCAATTTTTGACAAACTAGAAAAAAATCAAAGTATTGCTATGATGTAATTAATAACTACGTCTTGATACCAAGAAAATAAATGACTGTAAATCCAAATAACTTTGATAATTACTTCGAAGGACTAACCGCTATATTAGAATCATCCTTTCCAAGGACATGTAGCCTATGTGGTAAGCGTTACGAAACGGCTGAAAGATTTTTAACTGAAACCCATAATATGCCTCAAGGACGATCATCTTTAAAAGAAGCCCTTGAAGAAGATGGTACTGCCATTGTTGAAGTCTTCAGGAATTGTTCCTGTGGCTCAACTTTAATGGATGAGTTTAACTCTCGCAGGAATTACTCCGCATTAGGAAAAAAAAGACGGGTACAGTTTGACAAGCTATTGCATTTCTTGCAAAAAAAAGAAATACCGACTGAAAAGGCTCGCTTAGAGATTCTAAAAGTATTTAATGGCGAACACAGTGAATTACTGGATTCATTTCTAAAAAACAATCATTAATTAAGCATATTATGACCGAGCGGAACTTATTACTTGTTGATGATGAACCTAACATTCCAAAAGCATTAAAACGTTTATTACGCCGTGATGGCTATAATATCTTGATAGCTAATAGCGGCAAAGAAGCATTGCAATTATTGCCAGAAAATAATATAGGTGTCATTATCTCAGATCACCGTATGCCAGTCATGACGGGTATTGAGTTCTTATCAAAGGTAAAACAACAATACCCTGAAATCACCCGTATTGTACTCAGTGGTTTTTCTGATCTTAATACGGTAACCGAGGCCATCAACCAAGGTAATATTTATAAATTCATTGCTAAGCCCTGGGACGATACACAACTAAGAACCACCATACAAGAAGCATTTGAACACTTTGAATTACGAATAGAAAATCATCGTCTGACAGAAGAATTAAAAATTGCTAACGTTGAACTGTTACAAAAAAATGCTGAGACCTCCAGCCTTGTAGAACAAATTGTAAACCACAATTCTGATGGCATTTTAGTCACTGATGCTAATAGAAAAATCATTTTCTCAAATCCCTGCGCCATCTCTTTGCTTATTGAACACTATAAAACACTGCCAGGAGATGAACTAACGCTGCCCTTTAAAGAAAATCAGATTATTCGTCACACTTTGTCTCGCACAGATAAAGATGACTTAATGTTAGAAGTTCGGTCATCAACGATTACTCATGAAGGTAAGCAAGCTTTTTTAGTTTGCTTACATGACCTGACCGATACTGAGAATCTTCATAATCAAAAACAACGCGCTGAAGCCAAGACGAAAAAAGCCCTGCTGGAGATGGCTAAAGCAATCAGTATGACAATTGAACAAAAAGATCCATATGCTATAGGACACCAAGATAAAGTGGCTAATCTAGCTCTGGCAATAGGGCAAGAAATGGATCTGGACGAATATATTTTAGAAGGATTAAGTATTGGAGGCTTAATTCACGATATTGGAAAAATTCACATTCCTTCTGAAATTCTAAACCGACCAGGACCATTAAATAAAAAAGAACATTTAATGGTTCAAGAACATCCAAATATAGGGTTTAAAATCATGTCAAAAGTTGATTTCCCCTGGCCTATTACCGAGATGATATTACAACACCATGAGTATATTGATGGTTCTGGTTACCCCAATGGAATTACAGGAGATAAAATGGCGTTAGAATCAAAAATTCTGGCGGTTGTTGATGTCGTTTCAGCCATGTCAGAAGAAAGGCCCTATCGTAAAGCCCTTAAGTTGGATGAAATACTTGATTACCTTAAACAAACACGAGGAATCAAATTTGATGTCGCAGTCGTTGATAGTTGTTGTACGCTACTCCGTGAAAATAAATTTCAGCTCACTTAGCCTTAATCTATATTGGCACAAACTCAATCTGACTTTTTAAAAATTAATCGTAATAAAATCAGTATACTGAAAAGCAGTCATCGGCCCAGACTGTGTGAAAACTCAAAATTATCCAAAATTGTCATTTTTAAGCCCAATTCCTGGGTTTTAGAGAGACTACTGTTGCCAATAATTTTATTTGACTAAGCCCCTACAAAAATAAAAATCATTACCCAATCCTCTTTAAAGAACGATTTTATTACCATAAATAAATTCTAACGGTAAAAGAAGGCTTTTAAGCCCTCATAGCTTCGGTAAGGTTTGCCGTTCCCATAATGTTCATCACCCGTTTCAGGTTATAAGCTAATTTTGCAGTTAACACAGGCAGAAGACCAATAGCGCCGCATAGTTTTACCTCTATCTAAGGAATTATGGCGATAAATTGCTCTTTCTCCTGCTGGGCATTCATACTCATCATCTTCCCGTTTATAGATAAAGTCTCGCTTACCAAATAATCCTTTTGCTTGATTACCAGAAGTCTGACATTTGGGGAGATAAACTTCTATATTAGCTTCAGCACATGATTTTATTTCTTGACCATTACATATAGTAACCACGATCTGCTACAACAGTTAATTTATCTACCTTAAGTTCTTCTTTGGCTTGTAGTGACATGTTCGCAAGTTGAGTTCGGTCATTGCCTACGTTAGTGACTTCATGGGCAACAATGAGGTGGTTCTCAACATCCACGGCTGTTTGCACGTTATATCCTACGATGTCATTACCTGCACTTCGCATTGAGCGTGCATCAGGATCAGTCAGGGAAATTTGTTTATCAGGTGTCGCCAAGAGTTCTACTTCAATCTCATTGAGTCGTTCAATTTCCTTTTTGAGTTTCTCAGTTTTACTTTCCAGTCTTTCTGTTTTACCTTTAGCAACCGCTTCATCGAGGCGATCCGCACTGACGATCTGCTTCAGGTATTTCTCAATGCTTTCATCTATCAGCTCTAGTCTTCTCTTTAACTTAGCACGGGTATAATTTCGATCACGATTGTTATCTGCTTTAAACTTACTACCATCAATAGCCACAAAGGCTTCACTGAAAAGATTAAGCTTACGACAAATTAGAACAAATTCACGACAAACAGAACGAATGGCTTTAGTGTTGTTTTTTCGAAAATCAGCAATGGTTTTAAAGTCAGGAGCTAAGCGACCAAGAAGCCACATGAGTTCAACATTACGTCCCGCTTCTTTTTCTAATCGGCGAGAAGATTGAACTCGATTTAAATACCCATAGATATAGAGCTTCAACATGGTTTCAGGATGATAGGCAGGTCTACCTGTTTTTGCTGAAATTGTTTTAAATCCCAAAGCAGAAAGATCAATCCCATCAATAAAGACATCTATCACTCTGACAGAGTTATCTTCGGATACATAATCATCAAGTTGTTCTGGAAATAAAGTGGCTTGAGTTCGAGCCTCACCTATTATAAATCCGCTCATTTCTCTGTACTTAAATTTGAAAGTATGATTATAACTCTTCTTGGGTTTTCACACACTCTGGGTCGGTGACAGTCATTCGGTGTACAATTTGATTCAAATTAGATGGATGGCTTGTTGTTAGCAGCTTTACTCTCCTAAGTGGGAGTTTTTATTGGAGTTTTTGCATCAGGTTTTTAGATTGAGTACAAATTAGGCAAATAAAGGAAAGTGATAAAAACAAAAAAAGGGGCTTAGATTTCTCTAGCCCCCGTTGTATTTGACTTTAATATGTTTTTGGTGAAGTTATCGCTTAAGCTTATCTTTAAGCATTTTATTCACTTCACCAGGATTGGCTTTACCTTGACTAGCTTTCATCACTTGCCCAACAAAAAAACCAAAGACTTTATCCTTACCACTTAAGTACTGTTCAACTTGGCCTGGATTATCAGCGATGATTTTATCAATAATGGCTTCAATAGCTCCACTATCAGTAATTTGTTTTAAGCCTTTTTGATCAATGACTTCATCAGGGCTTAAGTCACTTTCCCATAAGGCATCAAACACCTGTTTGGCAATTTTTCCAGAAATAGTATTGTCGGCTATACGTTTAAGTAAACCAGCTAAACGATCTGCGCTAATAGGAGAGTCTGCTATTTCAAGGTTGGCTTTATTTAAAGCACCAAGAAAGTTGCCGCTCACCCAGTTAGTACATAACTTTGCTTCACAAGCAGATTGTTTAACAACTGTTTCGTAATAATCAGCTAATTGACGAGATGAAGTTAAGATAGTTGCTGCTTCAGAATCTTGACCGTACTGCTCTATAAAACGTTGTTTTTTAACGGCAGGTAATTCAGGTAAATCAGCTTTAACTTGTGCCCTTAACTCTTCGGTAATTTCCACAGGCAATAAATCAGGATCTGGAAAATAGCGATAATCATTAGCCTCTTCTTTACTACGCATGGAGCGTGTTTCATTTTTATCGGCATCGTAAAGACGGGTTTCTTGAACCACTGAGCCGCCGCCTTCAATCAAATCAATTTGTCTTTCCACTTCAATATTAATAGCTTTTTCAACAAATTTGAAAGAGTTGATGTTTTTTAACTCAGCTCTAGTGCCATATTCTTCCTGACCTTTTGGGCGGACAGAAACATTGGCATCACAGCGGAATGAGCCTTCTTGCATATTGCCATCACAAATTTCCAGATAACGCACTAATTCGTGAATTTTACGCATATAGGCAACTGCTTCTTTAGCATTACGCATATCAGGTTCAGATACAATTTCCAGTAACGGAGTGCCTGCGCGGTTTAAATCAATCCC